>Ga0082335_1005206_pt1 | contig 18301 bp, 16 predicted proteins | sample Subgrocontami58m_FD_72375 | JGI IMG/M metagenome (GOLD analysis project Ga0082335, IMG submission 72375) | Subsurface groundwater microbial communities from S. Glens Falls, New York, USA - GMW37 contaminated, 5.8 m (SPADES assembly) (version 2) ... | reverse complement strand
TCGCGGGTACCACACTTACCTGGGCGATGATCGGCATATTCGCCGGGGCGGTAGGTAAATCGGCCCAATTTCCTCTGCACGTATGGCTGCCGGATGCCATGGAAGGCCCGACTCCGGTCAGCGCGTTGATCCATGCGGCCACGATGGTCGCCGCCGGCGTCTTCCTGGTAGCCCGTACCTTCCCGCTTTTCGTTAATTCTCTGACCGCCGTAACGATCGTCGCCGTTATCGGCGCTTTCACCGCCATCTTCGCGGCCACGATCGGACTGGTCATGACCGATATGAAACGGGTAGTGGCTTATTCAACTATCAGCCAGCTTGGCTTCATGATGCTGGGATTGGGTGCCGCCGGCATCGGCGTAGCCCACGAAATCGCCGACGGGCATTTCACCACGGAAGAAGCCGCCCTGGTCGCGGCGAAGGCGGCGGTGGCTATCGGCATTTTCCATCTCTTCAATCATGCCTTCTTCAAAGCCCTGCTGTTCCTTGGTTCCGGCAGCGTCAACCATGCCACGCATACCTTCGATATGCGGGAAATGGGCGGGCTGCGGAAACATATGCCGTGGACGTACTGGACATTCCTTCTCGGCTCCTTGAGTCTAGCGGGAATCTGGCCGCTTTCCGGGTTCTGGAGCAAGGACGAAATCCTGGCGGTCGCCTGGGACCACCAGAAGCTCCTCTTTATTTTGGTTATCATCGCGGTATTCATGACCGCTTTTTATATCTTCCGGGTCATTTTTCTGGTGTTTGAAGGGGAATACCGGGGGGGGAAGGCGGAGGCGGGGACTGGGGTACCGATGCATGGGACGCATGCACCATCGACCGCGACACACGACGAAGGCCACGTCCACCTGCATGAATCCGGGCCGGTAATGGTCGGGCCGATGGTGGTGCTGGCCGTTCTAGCCGTTTTCTCGGGATTCTGGAACGTGAACGGCGGCTTCGACGCTTTTATGGGCGAAGGAGAAACCGGGAACTTTTTTACCGGCCTTTTCGAAGGATTTACCCATCCTCTGCCCTGGATAGCGCTGCTTGTGGCCGGAGCCGGCATTTTCACCTCATACGCTGTTTACCAGAAGAAGTGGCTGTCCGCGGAGAGCCTGGGCCGGACGTTCCACCCGCTCTACGTTACTTTCTCGAATAAATACTGGTTCGACGAGCTTTATGAAAACGTCATCGTCGGTACCGTTTTTTACAAGGGTATTTTCGTCTTGTTGCAGAAAGTCGATACTTACGTCGTCGACGGCACTGTCAACGGAATAGGCCATGGCGTCCGTGCTTTCTTTAACAAGTACGTGCGTGACGGACTCTTCCGCGTGTTCCAGTACACCGACGGCACAACAATACCCGAAAAGAATCAAGTACTCCAGAAACACTTTTGGCAGGTCGACGGAGCAGTCGACGGCGTCGCCAATACGGTCGTTTCCGGCGGCAGAGTCGGCCGCCGCGTCCAGACCGGACAATTGCAGTTTTACGGCCTTTTCATCGGTCTGGGCGTCGTAGCAATTATTCTGGTTTTGTATTTTACGGGTTGAAAAGGAGGTGTTTGAAGTGAGTTTCCCGTTTCTTTCAACCATCATATTCTTACCGCTGATAGGCTGCGTGGTCATTGCCTTTCTTGCCGGTAATAATGAAAAGCGGATCAAGTGGCTGGCCGCCATCTTCACCGCCCTGGCATTCATGGTGTCTCTGGCGGCGTTCTTCGCTTTCGACCGGTCGGCGGCCATCGGAACATTCCAGTTCCAGGAGAAGGCACTCTGGATTGCCCCGCTCAGTGCCCATTATCATGTCGGTGCCGACGGCCTGAATCTGCCGATGATCGTCCTCACGGCTTTCCTCGGCCTGGTCTGCGTGCTTATTTCCTGGCATGAGAAAATAAGGGTGCGCGAGTATTTTGCCTGGCTGCTGCTACTTGAGGCCAGCATCCTCGGGGTATTTGCTTCTCTCGACCTGCTGCTTTTCTTCGTCTTCTGGGAGCTGGAACTCGTGCCGATGTGGTTCATCATCTCGGTCTGGGGATCAGGGCGGAAAGAATATTCGGCAATGAAGTACGTCATATATACCCTTTTCGGCAGCGTATTCATTCTCGCCGGCATATTGTTCTATTACCTGACTACCGGCAGTTTAAGCATGGTGGACGTTGGCGCTGCGGAACCCCTGGTCCGCTTCGCCGTTCCTTCCGCGGCGATCTTCTTCCTGCTGTTTATCGGCTTTGCCGTCAAACTGCCGGTCTTCCCGCTGCATACCTGGCTGCCTGATGCCCATACCGACGCCCCAACCGCCGGCAGCGTGATGCTGGCCGGCTCCCTGATCAAGATGGGCGGATACGGCATGATCCGGCTTTGCGTCAGTCTGTTTCCGGACGCGGCCAGGACTTATGCCCCGCTGATTATCGTTCTCGCCGTAATCTCAGTTATATACGGAGCGGCACTGACACTGCGCCAGAACGACCTGAAGAGGATGATCGCCTACAGCAGCGTCAGCCACATGGGTTACGTCCTTCTCGGCATCTTTGCCCTCGGCGATAAAAGCATGACGGGGGCGATGATATACATGGTCAGTCACGGCCTGCTGACCGGCCTTCTCTTTGCCTGTGCCGGTTTGACCATCCACAACGTCCATGAGCGCAAATTCGAAAATCTCGGCGGCCTCGCCAAGCAAATGCCGTTCCTTGCCGTCGCCTTCTCTATTGCCGGTTTCGGATCATTCGGTTTTCCATCTACCGTCGGATTCGTCGCCGAATACACGACGTTCATCGGCAGTTACGTAAGCGGAATAGTTAACGGGATTCAACTGGCGACGATACTGGCAATAGCCGGCGTTATATTATCCGCGGTTTACATCCTCTGGATGCTGCAGAGATTATTCTTCGGGCCGGTCAAGGAGCAGTTCAATAACGTGAAGGACGCCGATAGAGTAGAAAAAGCCGCCTTGTATGGTTTTATAGGCCTTATCTTCCTGTGCGGTCTTTTCCCCTCCATCCTGACCGGTGTTATCCAGGGCGGCATTACGCCGATCGTTAAATCACTGGGCGGTTAAAAAACAGGAGTAAGACTTGAATCTATTTTTGCCGGAACTAAGTTTAGCCGCAGCCGCGATACTGGTCATACTGGTCGATTTGTTCGTCCAGAGGAAGAGTATTCTGGCCGGTATATGCGTGGCGGGGCTTGCCGTCTCGGCTATTTTTACCCTGACCATGTGGGGCGGAGCGGCGCAGTCGATTTTCAATAACAATGTAGCGGTCGACAACTTTGCCCTCGTGTTCAAGCTGCTTTTTGCCGGGATTGCCATCCTGGTAATTCTCGCTTCCATGGATTACGTCGGCAAGATGCCGCGTTTTCAGGGGGAATACTTCGCCCTGATATTACTGTCCACCCTCGGCATGATGCTCATGGCCGCAGCGGCGGACCTTATCACCATCTACCTCGCCATAGAGCTGACGGTGCTGCCGATTTGCGCATTGGTCGCTCTGCTGAAAGACCAGAAATCCACTGAAGCCGGCCTGAAGTATGTGCTCTTAAGCGCCACGATTTCGGCGGTCTTACTCTTCGGGATGGCACTGGTTTTCGGCGTCACCGGTAAGACGCAAATCAGTGAAATCGCCGATGCGATATCCGGTTTGAACCTGGCCAACGCTGCGGCCAATCCTGCCTTGACAGCCGGTATCGTATTGATAATCGCCGGTTTCGGATTCAAGATCGCGACGGTCCCGTTCCACATGTGGGTGCCCGACGTGTACGAAGGGGCGCCGACACCGATCACCGCGTATCTTTCGGTAGCCAGCAAAGCCGCCGGTTTTGCCGTGATCATCCGCGTTTTTTCGACAGCTTTCGGCAGCCCCGCATGGTTGTCCGCTAACTGGGGCGTGACCTTCGCTATCCTGGCGGCAATTACCATGACGGTGGGAAATGTGCTGGCTATTCCCCAGACCAACGTAAAGCGTATGCTGGGCTACTCCAGCATCGCCCAGGCCGGTTACATCATGGTCGGACTGGCAACCATCGGCATTGCACCTGAAGCCGCCATTTCCGGACAGAGTTCGCTGGTCTTCTTTCTGGTCAGTTACGCTCTGACAAATTTGGGGGCATTCATCGCCGTCATCGCTATCTCGAACAAGGTAAACAGCGACGATATTAAAGACTTTTCGGGCATGATCAAGCGGGCGCCGGTCCTCGCCCTGGCGTTAACCATCTGTCTTATTTCGCTGATCGGGATGCCGCCGGCAGCCGGCTTCATGGCCAAATTCTATATTTTTAGTGCCGGTGCCAGCGCGGGACTTATGTGGCTGATCATCATCGCGCTGGTCAATACCGCCATTTCGGCGTATTACTATCTGCGCGTAGCAAAGGTAATGTGGTTCGGCGAACCGGCATCAACGGAAGGCGTTTATTCTTCGGCGGCGTTGCGGATTGCCCTGGTAATCGCCTGCTTCGGCGTGCTGCTGCTGGGCCTTTTCCCCGGCATTATCATGAACGTGACGGAAGCGGCGAAGACATTATTCGCCCTTAAATAGGGCGAATACAAATCCAAAGTTCAAAAACCAAATTCCAAATAAATTCAAAATCCAAATGAAACCGAAATCACAAACGTTTAATATAGATTGCTTCGGTTCAGCTCGATGCTGAAACTCGCAATGACAGTTGTTGAGGTTGAGCGGGGATAGCAAAGGCAACGGGTCTATTTCTTTTTGATTTCGTAGCGGATGATCGTTTTGGGGACTTTGGCATCCGGACGCGTTAAATATTCTTCTTCGTGCGGGCCGGAAATTTCGTAACCGTTGTCGCTGATGAATTCATGCAGGCGATTAATATTGGCTTCTTCCCCGGCGTAAGTTCCCAGGTGCAAAATCTGACCGACAGTTCCATAAGTCCAAGTCTCCAGCTTGACCGCGACGCCGGCTACCTTTTGCGGGAGCGAAACCGTATCATCGGGGACCGGAAGCCCGATAAGGTGCGTCCACTCGTTCTTCTTCTCTTTTAAAATGTTGGGGTAACGGGCGCGGAGTCCGCTCACCTTGAATGTAGGCAAGCCTTTCTTTTTGAGGTCGAATTTCAGCGTAAATACCGAACCGTACAAGGCCGGCATCAGCTCGGCGAATACTTTTTCCGGCGGACCTTTTCCTTTAACTACCGCCATCTTTTGCGGCGGCATCTGAATTATCTGGGGATCGGTCTTTGATTTCGGCGGCATCAGACACCTTCTTAGTCTCGTTTCACCCTTTAAGTATAGAAAAGTTGAGGGCCTAGACTGAAACAACCTTCGGCACTCAAGAAGCTCGGGACAGAGTCTGAGTACCTAACAGCTACGACTTTGCCTCGACACACCGGACACCGTTTTGCTTTTCCGAAAGGATCCGCCCGTGGTCGAAATGGATAACGCGGTCGGCGAGTTGTGCGACCTCGGGGTCATGGGTAACCATGACAATGGTATAACCCTCTTTATGACGCTCCTGAAACAACCTCATCACCATCTCCTCGTTAGCCTTATCCAGATTGCCGGTAGGCTCGTCAGCGAGAAGCAGTTTGGGGCTGTTGATAAGAGCCCGGGCAAGACACACCCTCTGTTGCTCCCCCCCGGAAAGCTGGGAAGGAAGATGATGGAGGCGGTCGCCCAGGCCGACCATCTTCAAGGCTTGGCGCGCCTCCTCTTCGTCTGCCATGCTGTGGAAATACTGGGCAAGCATCACGTTCTCCAGAGCATTGAGATAACGGATAAGATAAAATTGTTGGAAGACCAGGCCGATATTTTCCCGGCGGAAACGCGTAAGCTCATCGGTCGATACCCGGGCAATATCGCTTCCGTTGATGATAACTTCTCCGCTGGTAGGACGGTCCAATCCGCTAATAATATTGAGGAAAGTAGTTTTGCCCGATCCGGATGACCCCATAATAGTTATCCACTCGCCCCTATGAACGGAAAGAGATATGTCTTTCAGGGCACAAACTTTCTCATCATAGTATTTAGTCAGATTTTTTACTACCAGAGCTAATTCGGGATTTCGCATTTTACTCCTCTCTCAATAACGTCGCCGAAGGGTTGACTTTCGCCGCCCGATACAGGGGTAATAAACTACCGGTAAAGGTTACCAGCATAGCCACGGTTATGGAGGCAAAGAAGGCAAGGATGCTGGGTGAAACGCCGGAATTGAATACCTGTTGACCGATAAACCGGGCCAGTAGAAAGCCAATCAAATAACCCAGGATACCTCCAACCAAAGCTACGATGCCAATTTCTGTCCCGTAAAGGGCTATTATCCGGCGGTCCGAAGCCCCGAGGGCTTTCATCAGACCTATTTCTTTCGTACGTTCGAGGATGGTAGTAGTCATAGTGCTGAGAATAACCAGTCCCGAGGCTATCAGTATCAGGCCGGCAACCAGCATCATAAGGAGTTGTACCTTCTGGAGAACCTGACTTTCAGCTTTTGCAATTTGACCGATAATTCTGGCTTCGGTTCCCGGAATGTTCTGCTCGATAAGACGAGACACTTGTGCGAGCGGTTGACTTACCGTGCGCGCGCTGACCTGGACCAGTCCTACTTTATCCGTCATACCGGTCAATTGCTGGGCTGTTTTCAAGGCCACGAAGACCTGGTTTTCTTCGGCAGCCCCGGTGGTAACAATACCGGCTACGTTAAAAGACGGCTGATTGTCCCCGTACTTTATGATGAACTGGTCGCCCACCTCCAGGTGCAGTTTTTCCGCGGCACGAGCACCGACAAGAGCATCCCGGGTATTTTCTCTTCCCTGGGGCCATGTACCGGTTATCTGCCACCAGGGACTTAGTTCCGGTATCTCGTCCAGCCATGTCCCACCAAGAATAACCTTCTGGCCGTTTATTTCCGCCTGATTATAAAGAAAAGGCAGATAGCCGGTAACGGATTGGGCAAGCTCCCCCTCTTCCAAACGCGACATATCCCCTTCGACAATGAAAGACACATCACCGGACGGAGAGCCCTGAGGTAAGACAAGGATATTGCCTCCGTAGGCCCAAAATTGCGATCCGCCTTTCCTGTGAATATCTAGGGAACTATTGACCAGGTCCGCCACGAGAGACCTCCACAATGCGATGGACAGTCCGGTCAAAACCTGCCGTACTTTCTGGTTAACAAAAGAGCGTCTGATTATTCTCCACCACATTTGATTAACCTTTCATCAGCTTTACCGGAGCTATTTTTGTGGCTTGCCACACCGGCACAAGGCTGCCCAGCAGGGCTATTCCCAGGGCAAGCGATATGGCTAACGGGAGAAATGAAGAGTCGGAGACAATCGTTGAGCTGAATACTTGTTCTCCGATTAGTCCGGCAAGGAAAGCTCCTCCGAAATATCCCATAACGCCGCCGGCTATTCCCAAAACCGCGGCCTCGAAAGCGAAAAGCGTGGCAATCTGTATCTTCTGTGCCCCCAGGGCTTTCATGAGACCAATCTCTCCGCGGCGTTCAAAAATTGCGGAGTTGAGAGTAGCCATTACTCCCAGAATCGATATAGCCAATGCGAATACAGTGATGAGCACAATCAGCCCCTCCATCTTGACCAGAAAAGCCCCTTCCGCAACCGCGACCTGGCGTATCGGGTTTGCCTGGCTGCCGGAAATTGCTTCTTCAATCTGCCTCGACACCGATTCGATAACGGGAGAGCAATACCAGATTTCGTATTCTTCAGGTGTCATATCTTCAGGTCTTTTATTTCTGATTTCGGGCGCGAGTTTTTCTTCAGGCTCGACCATAGCGCTGACCATGACTCGGCTCGCCCCGTAAGAAAGTCCGTTTAACTTCTGAACAAATGCAAGGTTTCCGATAATCTGATCGTCTTCAAAGCTGCCGGTGTTTACCAGCCCGACCACGTTAACACTGTATTTTTTATCCCCGTACTCTACGGGCAGCACATCGCCGATCTTTGCGTTGAGTCGACGTGCCAGGGAAACCCCCAGCAGCACATCCGCTTTATCGGAATCATCCGGGAAAGTCCCGGTAACCTGCCAGAAAGGATAAACTGTTTTAACTCCGGTCGTCAGAGATCCGATTGTGCTGCCCGGAGGCAGGTTAACCTTTTTGTCGAACCAGGTACCCGTGAGCGCAGCAGGAACCTTGCCGTCTCCCGGCCTCACCGGAGTGCTGAGAAAAGGCACAAAGCCGAGGATATTATTGCCCCAGAAGATGGTCTTGAGTGCACCAAGCTCGCGCTCGTCTACATAATTGGCACCGGACGGCGAAAAGACCACACCCGCTACATCGATTTCCAACTGTTCCGATTTAGGAGTGACCGCGATGTTGGCTCCGTAAGAACGAAGCTCCCGTTCCATCTTCCCCAGTATATTTATTGAAATACTCAGCAAGGCGGTGGACAGGGAGACGCCGACCATAATCGCCAGCAAAATCAGCCCCACATGACCTTTACGGTGCCAGACCATCTCCCGGAGCAGTCGAAAAACCACTACTACTCTCCCTTCATCTGAAAACGCCGGGCTTGCTTTTCCAGATCAGCCGACTGGACAACCAGCGTCGTTCCATCGGTACGAGCAGCAAGGGGCAAAGGGTTGCATCCGCCTCCATGCCCAATGGTATCGACCGGAATCGGAGCATTGCATACCTTACAAATGACGACGTTACCGTCTTTCTCCTGCATGTACCCTTTGATTCCGCATATCTGGCAGGCATCCAGCGCAGTAGCTATCGTGCCGTCTTCCAGTTTTACGGCAAGGAAACGGACTTCCGCACCAGAAACCTGATAAGAAAACTTTTGCAAAAATCCTTTTTCCCAATCAGCGACGGATATTCGTATTTCGTTTTCTCTTTCCGATATCACCGGCTGAGGAGCAGGATCAAGAAAGGGACTTACCGCAAAGGCTTCGGACGCGATGGCAAGCACGACAATACCGGCGGTAACGACCAGCCCCAATTGGTTTATTCTATTCAAGCGTAGCGCGGCCTGCCGTTTTCGCCGTTCCGCAGAGTTCTCTTCCGGAGCAGCAACGGCGGTATCGGGTTTACGAAAATCCCAAAGCATGAAGAGAAGAGGAATGATAATCAATCCCGTTACAATCAACGAAGATGTCTGCCCGCGTACAAAGAAACCCAGCACCTGCATGACATTGCGCGACATGGGAAGGAATCCAACTTCAGCAAATTCGTGGACGCTGCCCGCCAGAAGCCTGGCAGCAAGAATAAGTAGAACGATAGAAGTCACCGTGAAAAAACGACCCAGGTTTATCTTCAAGCTCCCGCGAATGAAAAGAATGGCGAAGAGTGCTGCCAGAGAAATTCCAAGCACTCCGCCGATTAAGTCGAGAATCCCGGTCCGCCCAATTGTAGCCGCTGCCAGGAAAAGCACCGTCTCCACACCTTCTCTAGCTACCATAAAGAAACTAAAGGCAAGGAAACCGATGGCGGCCCCTCGGGAACCGGCACTTTCGGTGACAATATTGTCCATCCTGGCTTCCATGTGGCGTTTGATGTTCTTCGCGGTACGCCACATCCACAGCACCATGCTGGCTACAAATATGCCGCCGATTCCCATCAGAGTGCCTTCCAGATACTCATTTTCCGGGTCGAAACCGATCTTTTGCAGAACTATACCGAGAATCAAGCTCACGGCAACAGCCAGACCGAGCCCCCAGTAAACATAACGGTTCAGAGATGTCATTCCTGCCCGCCTGAGGTAGGTTAAAATGATTCCCAAAACGAGGGCTGCTTCTATCCCTTCTCGCAGTGTAATGATTAACGCCGCTGTCATGTTTCCTCCTTGTTTATCGTTCAACCTTCTTACTAATGCTTCTCATTTGCATTAATAATGTTAAAAAAATTATTTTCGATTTTTACGACAATTAGCACAATAACCGGTCAGTCTGACTTCGCTGCCAACGATGTCAAAATCTTTCGCATCGGGCACATTCACTTTTACCATTAGAGCCAGCGGGTACTTGAACTCGATAATCTTACCGCAGCCGAGACAGAGCAGGTGGCAGTGTTCGCCGGCAGGTTTCGTCTCATAGTGGTGATGCGTCTCATCGAAGTGTACCTCCTCCACCAACCCCAGTCCCTTGAGCGTCTGTAGAGTACGATATACTGTCGACAAGCTGATATGCGGCTGTTTCTCACGTGCGAGCCGGTAGACTTCATCCGCGTCGGGATGTCCTTTTTCCCGGCGAATAATGTCCATGATCAGAGCCCTTTGATTCGTAATTCTCAGCCCGGCTTCGCTTATTGTTCGAAGCGACCTGTTGTTCGCTTTCTTATTGCTATTGGTATTCATTTGCAATTAGTATAACCTGACATTAATCTGATGTCAATACTTTATTAAAAAGGGAATCCCGCCCCGATAAAATGCGGGGTCTAAGACCCCGATTACATACGGGGATTATATCTTTCGCGGAATGACTGGTAAAAAGGGGGTTACGCCGGATTTTCGTCTCTGAGCCTGATATAAATCAAAGACGGGCCGTGACGGCTTTTGTCGACGCGTATTTCGAAGGTGTCCTGATACGCTTTTATAAGCTGTATCAATTGCTTGTAGCCGTACGTGCGCAAATCGAAGCTCGGGTCCAAGCGGTGTAAATGTCCGCCGACAGTCCCCAGAAAAGCCCACCCGTCTTCCTGCACGGAGATGTCAAAGGCGTTCTTGAGCAACGGGAGCGGGTCGAACGGAACGGCGATGACCTCGGCTCCGGGAGTAGCCGGTTCTGATTTGCGGATTTCTTTTTCACCGGTTAGATTTTGCGTAAAGACAAAAATCTCACAGGCGTTGACGAAGGCACGCGGCGTGGTGTTTTTCCCGATCCCCATAACGAAGACACCCTTTTCCCTGATCCTTGTGGCCAGGCGGGTATAATCGCTGTCGCTGGACACCAGGCAGAAGCCGTTGACCGCCCCTTCGTAAAGGATGTCCATGGCATCGATAATCAGGGCACTGTCGGTAGAATTCTTCCCGACGGTGTTTTGGAATTGCTGGATTGGCTGGATGGCATGGGTACTCAGCACGTCCTTCCAGCTCTTCATCTGGGTGGTCGTCCAGTCACCGTAAACGCGCCGGATAGTGACCAGCCCGTATTTACTGGTTTCAGCAACCATCTTCTCGATCAAAGATGCCTGCGCGTTATCGCCGTCGATCAACATTGCGATGCGCCTATTCCCCGCATTGTTACCATTATTAGGTATATCTTGCATTATTTGCTCCTTCAAACAGATAAAATATCAAAAATAAAAGATAAAAAACGTTAACGATTTTAGTTTTTGCTTTTTGCTTTTTACTTTATATTTTATTGATTATAGCTATTTCCCATTTACTGCCGGAGTAAATACCGGCAACGGCACAAACCCGGATATCGTCGCCCTTATAGTCGGCAGCTGAGATATCATACAAAGACTTCGCTAAGTCTCGCGAGGTACTGCCAATGAATTCTAACCAGGACAGTCGCGCGGTTGGACTAGCGGGCTCCGGGTTATCCAGGCTGCCTTTATAAACAGACATACCTGTCAAATGACCAGCATCCGGCGCCACCGGGTAAGCAGCCGCTGGGGTATTGAGAGTTTTTATGCCGATTATGAATAACGGATTGCCTCGGTTCGCAATTACAACGCCCGCTATTCTCGGCGTGTGCAGGCTGTCCGGCTCCGCATGAGCACCTTCCAGCAGCTTATCCATATATTCCTTTCCCGCCGGGCTGCCCACGTTAAACATCAACCGGTAAGTCTCGTAGATGGCTTCCGTCTGAATCCCATTGCTCACGGCGGCAATGCCGGTATCGTTGTCAAATTTTATAGCGGTGTAGTGCCGTAGAGGATCGTAGGCAACGCTCTCCACCGGGCCTATTCGCACCGTATTTTCAAATTCAACAGCTTTGCGTTGCCGGCTTTCCGGACTGCGCCCGGTGACGAGGTAGATTAAACAAGGTTTCCGGTCAACCGTTAATCCCAGGAATAACTGCCGGCCGGGATAGGGACCGTTGGGATTAGACATTTGAACTCCTTGATGAAACACGAAGCACTAAATCCGAAATCCGAAACAAATTCGAATCATTAAATTTCAAATTTTCAAAACGTTTTATGTAGATTGCTTCGGTTCGAATCGATTTCGAATCTCGCAATGACAGGATTTTTTGGTTATTGGTTATTGGTTTTTGTTTGGTCATTGTTTCTTGTATCTTGTAATTTTCTATAAGTGTCTAAACACTCTCCACGCTTTTTCCTGTCCGTCGGCACCAACCAGGTAAGGACGGATCATGACCATATTATACTCGTCGACAACACGCGTAATTTCTTCGTCAGGCTTCAAGGTGCCGGTTGTGAGAAGTTTGCGAGTAGGATGGATGACCGTGGTAACGCCGAGCCTGTGCAAAAGATCGATAGCCTGCCGGTCGAAGATAAAGGAATCGGTGGCGGCAGCGGAACCCTGCAGCGATACGTTGAATTCCGCGGCACGTTCTCCGGCAAATTTGGCGGAGTCTTCGCGGTTAGTCTGCCCGCCGCACTGCGCCAGCAAAACGGCGTCCTTTACGAAAGCAAAGGAGTTGGACTGTATCGCTTTGGCCCCGATCCAGGCAATGTGGGCATCTTTCATTTCGGCGACAACCGGTTTGCGCTTCGACAATATCTCCATACCGTGTTTACTGTTGAAGAATGATACCTCGTCCATCCCGGTGATGACCGGTTTGTTGCCGATGGTCCATTTCATGTTGAGGCCAAAAATGCCGCTGTTAATCTTCTCCCACGTATCAACCGCAGAGACATCGACGATGCGCAGATTTTTCATCACCTCAGAAAGGGCATCGACGCAGCCGGGTTCAAAACCGGGGGCACAAAGAACGTCGAGGACAAACTTTTCCGCTTTGTTTTTCCTGACCAGGAAATCCGCGGTTTCCCGGGTAAGTTTCGATGAGACTGCCATGACGCCGCCGAAGGGAGACTTTTTATCGGTCGTGAGAGAGTCGGCAAGGGCGTCAACCTGCTGGGAACCGGCGGCAAAAACGGCAGGATTGGTATGCTTATTGATAACGACAGCTTCCGTACGATTATCGCCCAAAAATGCCATCGTCCGGCTGATTTCCACAGCTACCGAGTAACCGGATATGTCAAGGTCGTTGGTAAAGCCCATGCCGCGGCCTTCGATGACCTCGGTATAGGAATTGCCGGGTTCACCGACGAAGCCCACTTGGTGCGGATTGTCGCCGCTGCGCAGCGGGTTAAGTTTGTACGTAACCTCTTTTTTGGTACCGTCGTCGTATTTGACGGTTACTTTCATTTCTTTCGGTGTAGACATGCTATTTAAACCTCTCTGGTTATTGTAACCCTTTTCCCTCAACGACGACGCGTGCGTCTCCGGTCTGCTTCGCAACTTTACCGATCACTTTGGCTTCGGGTAGGGCTTTAGTCAGTTTAGAGACGTTTCCCGGGGAGCAGATTACTACCATGCCGATGCCCATGTTGAATACGTGGTACATCTCCGCTAAGTCCACATTACCATGTTTTTGGATCAGGAGGAATAGGGGCGGCACCGTCCAGGCACCAGCGTCAATTTGTGCCGTCAGGCCTTCGGGCAGCACCCTCGGCACATTTTTGAAGAAACTACCCCCGGTAATGTGGGCCAACCCCTTTATTTGAGGCAACAACGGTTTTAACGGCTTATAATAGCATCGGTGCGGCTCTAAGAGGGCTTCACCAATCGTCCGGCCCAAACCAGGGTATTTCTTGCTCATGGCGGCACGAGACTCGCCGAATATTTTGCGGACCAGCGAAAAGCCGTTTGTGTGCAATCCGCTGGACGGTAACCCTATTATCGCATCGTCCGCTTTAATCGTTTTTCCCATGATGATCTTATCTTTTTCAACGGCGCCAACGATAAAACCGGCGAGGTCGTAGTCCTCACCGGCGTAAAGGCCGGGCATTTCGGCGGTTTCGCCCCCGATCAGGGCACAGTTTACCTCCCGACAGGCAGTCGCCAACCCTTGGACAATAGCCTCGATTGTAGCCGGAACCAACTTACCTTGAGCTATGTAATCGAGGAAGAAAAGAGGTTCCGCACCGGAGGTGAAGATGTCGTTAACGCAGTGGTTGACGATGTCCATACCAATTGTGTCATGCTTGTCCAGGGCGGCGGCAATTTTCAATTTGGTGCCCACACCGTCGACACTGGAAACCAGAACGGGGTTTTTGTATCCCCTGAACTCAAAAAGGCCGCCGAAGAAGCCGACACCGCTGATAACTTCCGGACGGGCTGTAGAGGCCGCAATTTGGCCGATGGTCTTCTTCACGTTGAGAGCGGCGCCAATATCCACGCCGGCCTGGGCATAGGTCTGTTTAACTAGTTTTTTCTGCGTCAAGTCACTCGGATCCTTTATGTTTCAAATTCGTTTTTCTATGAGCGCGTTTTGTAGCTATTTACCCTTCTTATGCATCCTGCCATTCCGTACTCGATACACAATCCAGAAATCGAATTTATATAGATTGTCCCGATTCCTCCAGAATCATGCGGGATGCCGTATAAAATCGGCACTTCGGTTTCCCGATTTTCATCGGGATAAACTACGCCGAATCTCGCAATGACAGCTAGCAGCGTTGGATTCCCACGATTTGGTTGAGTGAAAACATCTTTATTATTTCCGGTACTTTTCGACGAACCTTTTCATCCGCGACAACGCTTCTTCAATATCGGTTAACGAAGTCGCGTAGCAGCAGCGAACATGGCCTTCGCCAAACTTGCCAAAAGCGGAGCCGGGGACGACGGCCACTTTTTCTTCGGTCAACAGCTTCTCGGCAAAATCTTCGGATGTCATACCGGTGCTCTTTATCGAAGGAAAGGCGTAAAATGCTCCTTTCGGTTCAAAGCAAGAAAGGCCGATGCTGCATAAACCTTTGACAATGAGCAAACGCCGCCGGTTGTAGTCTTCGACCATTTCCCGTGCTTCATCGTCACCGGATTTCAAGGCTTCGATGGCCGCGAACTGGGCCATGGTCGGAGCACACATTATCGTATACTGGTGGATCTTGGTCATGGCTGCGATTATCTCCCGCGGAGCAGCGGCATAACCAACACGCCAGCCAGTCATGGCATAGGCCTTGGAGAAACCGCCAAGCAGGATGGTATTATCTTTCATCCCGGGCAGAGAGGCGAAACAGGTGTGTTTCACCCCGTAGACCAGCTTCGCATAGATTTCGTCGGCAATAACCAGCAAATTATGCCGGCGGGCCACGTCCGCGACTTCCTGCAATTTTCCCCGGCTCATTACCGCACCGGTAGGGTTGGACGGATAGCCGAGCAAAATAGCTTTGGTTCGAACCGAGAGACGGGATTCGATTTCGACGGCGCTTAGTTCAAAGTTGGTTTTTTCCCAGGTCGGCACCTTAACCGGAACGCCGCCGGCCAAAAGCACGCAGGCTTCGTAGGCAACATAGCAAGGGTCAGGGACGATAACTTCGTCGCCAGGATTTATCACGGCGCGCATCGCTAGATCAAGAGCTTCGCTGACGCCGACAGTTACCAGTAATTCCCCGGCGGGATGATACTCAACCTGATAATTAGAGGCAAGATAACGGGAAAGTTCGTTCCGCAACTCCGGCATTCCGGAGTTAGAGGTATACATGGTATCGCCCTTTTCCATCGAGTATATTGCTGCCTCGCGGATACGCCAGGGCGTAGCGTAATCTGGTTCACCGACTCCCAGGGAAATAACGCCTTCGATCGAAGCAAGCAGGTCGAAGAACTTACGTATTCCGGAAGGGGATAACTGGTTCGCCCGCTGCGATATGAGATTACTTTTGACGGAATGTTTAGGACTGGCTGCCATAAAAAAACTCCTGGTCTAAAACCATTCCGTGCTTGACGCGGAATCCAGAAAACTCGGCAACAAAACTATAGATTGCTTCTGGATACCGACTTTCGTCGGTATGGTATTCCATTGATTAAAATATCTCTTTCATGACTACAGGACAACCTGCTGCCGTTTGACCTCTACCTTTTCAGTGAGAATCTCTCCATCCTCTTTGTACCGCTTGAGCAAGAAGTGAGTAATAGTACCCTGGACGCCTTCGACCGGTGCCAGTTTCTGGGCCACGAAATCGGCCACTTCCTGCATGGTTTTACCGGTTACCACGATGAGAAGGTCGTAAGTACCGGAAACAAGATAGACGGTACGTGCCTGGGGAAAGCGGTAGATGCGCTCGGCGATGGCGTCGAAGCCGACGTCGCGCTGCGGCGTAACTTTAACCTCGATCAAGGCCGAGACGCCGCCGTTTTCCAGTTTTTCCCAGTTAATGATCGTCTTATATTTCAGGATGGTGCCGTTTTTTTCCGCCTGCTTTATCTGTTTCGTGACTTCGGTGCCCGGCGTACCGGTCATCGTGGCTATCTGGTCTACAGTAGTACGAGCGTCTTTTTCCAGTATTTTAAGAATGTCTTTAAGCATAATTTTTCCTCGCCTGTCGGGAGATAAACCCCATTATAGCAAAGTTTCGTGAATCAGGCATCGCAAGAATTCCCTTCAAGTTCGAGTGCGAGTCGTTTTTAGGGGCGAAGGATTTTCTCCACGAATATTTATAAAACTTCACTATTTATGTAATATGCAAGAAATACAAAGGTGATGAAGCTCACCTGAAACCGTCCTTCTGAGAAGGGCTGATAGCTTCTACTGGTTCTTCCGGTAGCGAAAAACTAATAGCTTAAAGCTAAAAAGTTAAAACTGCTGGGGGGATTAGGGACTGGGGATTGGAGACTAGGGAAAACGCAAGAAACGGATTGCTTCGATTCCTCGCAAAGACAAAAATGCAATCTGTGTCTCCTCCCCTTAGTCCTCTCTCCCGATTCATTTCACTCATACGGGATGCCGAAGGCGTTGGTGGATCGGCACCGCAAGGGGCGAGGAGAGAATTCACGGCCTCATTTCATTGACTTGACATATACCGCGTGCTATCATAACTCAAAGCTAATCTATTACCAGGATAACATGTCAGAGCTGAAACAGCTTTATGCCGAGATCGCTCGATGCCAGAAGTGTGAAATAGCCAAGCTCCGCACTCATACCGTACCCGGTGAAGGAGCAGAAAATGCCGAAATTCTCTTTATCGGGGAGGCTCCGGGTTACCACGAAGACCAGCAAGGCCGGCCGTTCGTCGGGGCAGCCGGACAGTTTCTCGACCGTTTACTCACTTCCATCAATCTAAAACGCGATCAGGTTTATATAGCTAACGTCATCAAGTGCCGGCCCCCCGGCAACCGCGACCCTCTGCCTGCGGAAATAAGTAACTGCCGCCACTGGCTGGACCGGCAAATCGCCTTGATATCACCTAAAATGATAGTAACGCTCGGCCGTTATTCCATGGCTATGTTCTTCCCCGGAAAGACCATAAGCAAGATCCACGGCACGGCCCAAACCGAGAACGGCGTCATCCACTTTGCGATGTACCATCCGGCGGCGGCCCTTCACCAGCAGGCACTGCGGAAGGAGCTTGAAGCCGATATAAAGAAAATCCCGGTGATTCTGGCACAATCCAAAGCCGCGGCAAATCCTCCTCCGCCTCCTGAGCCGCAATTAAAACAACTAAATTTGTTCGAGGTCTAAATTCATGTTAAAACCAAAACTTAAGATAATTCCGCTCGGCGGATTCAACGAGATCGGCAAAAACATGATGGCGATGGAGTTTGAAAATGACATCATCGTCATCGATGCCGGTTTGATGTTTCCCGAAGAGGAAATGCTCGGCGTCGACCTGGTTATCCCGGATATCAGTTACCTTGTAGAACACAAGGACAAGGTACGTGGTATCGTCATCACCCACGCCCACGAAGACCATATCGGGGCATTACCCTACGTCTTGCCCCGGCTCAACGTCCCGGTCTACGCCAGCAAATTAACGCGGGGCATCATTTCCATCAAGCTGAAGGAGCGCAAGACGCTCGCCGGCGCAAGTCTCCGCACCGTACCAATGGGCGGCACCGTGACGCTGGGTAAATTCCGTGTGGAGTTCTTCCCGGTCTGTCACAGCGTACCCGACGCTGCCGGACTTATTATACATACGCCCATCGGGGTTCTGGTCCATACCGGCGATTTCAAGCTCGATCACACACCGGTCAGCGGCAAACCGACCGACCTGGCACGTCTCGCCCAACTCGGCACCCGGGGCATTCTCGCGCTGCTCTCCGATTCGACCTACGCCGAACTACCGGGATATACACCTTCGGAAAAAGTCGTCGGCGACGTTCTCGACCGCGTCGTCGCGGAAGCGCCGGGCAGGGTAATCGTAGCCACCTTCTCTTCCCTGGTTTCCCGTGTCCAGCAGGTAATCGACGCCGCGGCTAAATACGGCCGCCGCGTCTTT
>Ga0082335_1005204_pt1 | contig 18308 bp, 16 predicted proteins | sample Subgrocontami58m_FD_72375 | JGI IMG/M metagenome (GOLD analysis project Ga0082335, IMG submission 72375) | Subsurface groundwater microbial communities from S. Glens Falls, New York, USA - GMW37 contaminated, 5.8 m (SPADES assembly) (version 2) ... | reverse complement strand
CGTAAATGAACGGTGTGGCAGCCACAACACCCTTCTCAGCCAGCACTTTTTGCCGCACCTGATCATGATTGTGCAAAGCGCCCCCGTATTCCATCAGGACGACATGGGCATTGATGCCCAGTATCTTGCTTCTCAGGTCGGTTTCAAAGCCATTCATGACCGCCAGCACAATTATCAGAGCGGCGACACCCAGAAAAATTCCGGTAACGGAAAGAAAGGTAATTACGGAAACAAATACCTGCTTGCGCCTGGCCTTCAAATAGCGCAGGCCGATGAATAACTCCCAGGCCATTACGACTCTTTCCTTCTTAACTGCGGAAAAAGTATTACATCCCTGATGGAAGCGGAATCGGTGAAAAGCATGACGAGACGATCGATGCCGATCCCCTCCCCTGCAGCGGGCGGCATGGCATATTCCAGGGCATTTACGTAGTCCTCATCCAGCAAGTGAGCCTCGTCGTCTCCGGCCTCGCGCTCCTGCAACTGCATCATAAATCTCTCCCGCTGTTCAACGGGATCGTTCAATTCTGAAAAAGCGTTGGCAATCTCCCGGCCGCATATGAAGAGTTCAAAGCGATCCGTTACCCACGGATCTGCGGCATTTTTTCGGGATAGAGGTGAAACTTCGACGGGATAATGAGTTACGAAGGTAGGCTGGATAAGTAGATCCTCCACCAACCCCTCAAAAAGCGTCATAATTATTTTGCCCAGGGGGTCTGCCTCGTTCACCGCCAAACCTCTCTCCCCGGCCAAAAGACGGGCCTTGTGTTCGTCCTCCAGGATAGCGGGGCTGACCGCTGCGTATTGCACAATCGCCTCTTTGACGGAGATGCGTTGCCAGGGGGTCTTGAGATCAATCTCCCTTCCCTGGTAAACAAATTGCGGACAACCGAAGATTTGGCCGGCAAGATAGAGAAACATCTCCTCCGTAAAATCCATCATATCCAGATAAGTGGCATAGGCTTGGTAAAACTCCATCATCGTGAACTCGGGATTATGAAAAGTGGAGATGCCCTCATTGCGGAAATTACGATTGATTTCGAAAACCCGCTCCATGCCGCCCGTGACCAGGCGCTTCAAATACAGCTCCGGCGCAATACGCAGATAGAGATCCAGCCCTAGCGCATTGTGGTGGGTCCTAAAGGGCCGGGCGGCTGCGCCTCCGGCCTGGGGCTGCATCATGGGAGTTTCCACTTCCAGAAAATCGTGATTTTCCATGAAAGCACGCAAAAGCCGGACGATGCGACTGCGCCGATAAAACACCTCTTTTACCTTCGGGTTGACGATCAGATCAAGATGACGCTGGCGATACCTTGTTTCCACATCGGTAAGACCATGCCATTTCTCCGGCAACGGCCGCACCGCTTTGGACAGCAATTTGAACTCCTCTGCATCAATCGTTAATTCGCCAGTCTTCGTTTTCAACACTCTACCGGCAAGATAGACGATGTCCCCCACATCCAGTCGTTTAAATATCTGATAAGCCGGAGCGCCGATTTTATCCTTCTTAAGATAAGCCTGTATCCTGCCCGTCCGGTCCTGGATGGTAATAAAGGCTCCCTTGCCGAAATCGCGAATGGCCATCATTCGTCCGGCCAAGGTGAAGCGCTCCTCTACTACCGCAAGCGCGACATCGTCGAGCGCTGCAAACCGCTGGCGGATATCGGCAGATTTATTATTAACGCAAACACCGTTGGGATAAAGTTCCACGCCTTCGCTCTGAAGGGAGGTGATCTTTTCCCGGCGTTTAATGATCAGGTCACTGTCTTCCACGTATGCTCCCTCGCGGCTATAAGGCGGATTTACCTATATTTTATTTAACTCCAAGTCAAGGGAAGATTTGTTGTCTTGTTAATCAGTATTGATTATGATAGTGCTGCGAGGATGGAAAAGTACCTTTCAAAAATCAACATTTATGGCCGCATGATCAAAATTGAGCATACCATTTTCGCTCTGCCCTTTGCTTTGGCCGCCTTGCTGTTGGCCAATAAGGAAAACCCCGTCACCTTACGCCTGGCATTCTTGATCGTCATGGCAGTGGTTTGGGCCAGATCGGCAGGCATGGGTTTCAATCGCCTGGTAGATGCCGACTGGGACACCAGAAATCCCCGCACGTCCATGCGGGAGATTCCGGCTGGTAATTTATCCCGCAGGGAAACCCTTCTCTTCGTGCTTATTTCCGCCCTTCTTTTTATCCTCTGCGCATCCTTCATCTCCTCCCTTTGTCTCTGGCTCTCCTGGCCTGTGCTGCTGGCAATTTTCAGCTACTCCTATGCGAAGAGATTTACCTGGCTGTCCCATTTTGTGCTGGGGTTTGTGCAGGCCCTGGGACCGCTCGCGGTCTGGATCGCCGTAACGGGCCGTATCTCCCTGAAAATCTCCGTCCTCTCCCTGACTCTGGGAACTTACATTGCAGGCCTTGATTTGCTTTACGCGTGCCAGGATGTGGAGTTTGACCGCCGCGAAGGCCTTCACTCCGTGCCGGCCAGGTTCGGCGTCGGGAATGCTCTCAACATTTCCTCCGGCCTGCACGCGCTTACCTTTGCGTCGCTAACCTCTCTTTTCTGGTTTTTCTCCCTCAGTCCTTATTTTCTGGTTTTCGTCGCCCTGATCGGCCTGCTGCTCGTCATAGAGCACGCGATTGTGAAACCTCATGATTTATCGAGAGTAAATATCGCATTTTTTCATATAAACAGCGCCATTTCCCTGCTCCTTTTACTCGCCTTGCTGATGGAAGAATGGCTGCTGCGGATTCATCCGACATAATAATTATTTTTCTTTTTTAAGCTTTTGTTTTATATAGCCGCCGCAATAATCTGAAGGAGAAGATGTGTATGTCCAGAGCTGATCGATACATTAATGCATGCAGGCGGGAACGCGTGGACTGCACGCCCGTCTGGATAATGAGGCAGGCAGGCAGATACCTCGAGGAATATCGGGCCATCCGAACCAAACACAGCTTCATCGAAACATGTAAAACGCCGGAACTCGCCGCGGAAATAACGTTGCAGCCGATACGTCGCTTTGAACTGGATGCCGCCATTATCTTTGCCGACATCCTCCTGCCCCTGGAAAAGATGGGGATCGATTTTGAATTCACCAAGGACGGCGGCCCGCAAATCAACACCACCGTAAGGACAAGATCAGATGTCGATAAGATGCGGGCGATAAATCCCCTGGAAGAGATGTCCTACCTGATGGATGCAATCCGCTTGGTAAAAAGTGAGCTCAATGGCAAAGTTCCCCTGATAGGCTTTTCCGGCGCGCCCTTCACCCTGGCAAGCTACATAACCGAAGGGGGCGGCTCCAAGAACTATGTCCACACCAAGACCATGATGTACCGTGATCCCGAAACCTGGCATCTACTTATGGAAAAACTGACGGACATGGTCATCCTTTATCTTAATGACCAAATAAAAGCGGGAGTACAGGCCGTCCAGGTATTTGACAGTTGGGTGGGCTGTCTCTCCGTTGCCGATTACCGGGAATTCGTTCTTCCCCATCAAAAAAGACTTATGGCCTCCCTCGATAAAGCGACGCCGCACATCCACTTCGCCTTCGGCGCCTCCCATCTGCTTACACCGGTCAAGGAGGCAGGCGGTGATATCATGGGCCTGGATTGGCGCATGAATATTGATGAAGCCTGGCAGATTCTGAATCACGAGACGGGCGTCCAGGGGAACCTCGATCCAGTCGCCCTCTATGGCAGCCGGGATTATATAAAAAAACGGGTAAAGGATATTCTGGACCGGGCAGGCAACAGAAACGGCCACATCTTCAATCTTGGACACGGCATCTTGCCTACCGCGCCCAACGACAATGTTAAATACATGGTAGATCTTGTTCATGAACTGAGCGCAAGAAAATGAAAACCGGCATCGTCATGATAACTCTGGGCGGGCCTCGCAGCCTTGCGGAAATACCAGATTTTATAAAATGTTTTATCGGTCGGGAGCTGCCCGCCCCCGCCATGAAAGCGATCATCGAGCGCTACCGGCTCATCGGCGGTTTTTCTCCCCTGCCCGCCATCACGGAAGAGCAGTCCCGACGGTTGAATGATGCCCTGGGTTCAAATTTCTTATGCCTGCCGGCGTTCCGTTATGCCCAACCCACCATTGCGCAAGCTATTGACAGCATGGACGATGCAGCCGTCGCAGAGCTTCGCTTCCTCCTGCTTTCGCCTTTTTACACGAGCGTCACCACCGGTAATTACATCGATACGGCAAAAGCTTACCTTGAGGAAAAATCCTTTTCCCCGCCCGTAAGTTTTATCCATAGCTGGTATCAAGAGCCTCTTTTCACCGGCAGTTGGGTGGAGAAGATAAAGACCGAGGCCTTCGACGAGCAAGGATATTACCTTTTTTCGGCGCACAGCCTGCCTTTGAAGTATGCCACGGAACCTTATCAGCAACAGATTGAAGCGTCCATGTCATCAATAGCCGCGGCTGCCGGGCTCAGGCACTATTCCTTGGGATGGCAAAGCATCCCGTCCAATGCTCCCGAACCCTGGATAACCCCGACGGTGGAAGAAAAGCTCGATGAAATTGCTGCCACCGGGTTCCGCAGGGTTATCCAGGTACCCATAGGCTTCACCGCCGATCACATCGAAACGCTCTACGATATCGACATTACGCACCGGCAGTATGCTCTCAACAAAGGCCTGGGCTGGCGGCGCCTGACTTCCCTCAATGCCGGCCCATCCTTCATCGGGGCTCTACACAAAATTGCCGCAAATTTTGCCTTAGAGGAATCATGAAAAGGATCGCCATTATCGGCGGGGGCATTTCCGCTCTGGCCTGCGCTGTCAACCTCAAGGAAAAGGGATTTGATTTCACTATTTTTGAAAAAGAGCGCTCCTGCGGGGGAAAGCTCCTGACAGAGAAATTTGGCGACCTGACGGTGGAAGGCGGTCCGGACAGCTATCTTCCCGAAAAGTTCTGGTCGGTGCAACTGATTAAGAAAGTTGGGCTGGAGCCGGAAATGCTATGTTCAAACGATGAACATAAAGGAACTTTCATCTATTCGGGGGGACGCCTGCACCCCCTGCCTGAGGGTGTCATGCTCATGGTGCCCACCATGATCCTGCCTCTGATCAAGTCCAGCCTAATTTCCTGGCCCGGAAAAATGCGGATGGGCCTGGAGCTGCTGGCGCCAACCCGCAAAGATCACAAAGATGAAAGCCTGGCCGAATTCGTTACCAGGCGCTTGGGCAAAGAGTGTCTCGATAAAATAGCCGAACCGCTGGTGGCTGGCATCCACACTTCTAACCCGGACAATATGAGTGTCCAGGCGATTTTCCCCCGTTTTATCGAAATGGAGCAAAAATATGGCAGCCTGATCAGGGGGATGATTGCCACCATGAAAAGGATGCCGCCACCTGACCTCAACAGCCCCAAGATGACTTATTTCATGTCTTTAAAGTCTGGCATGGCAGAGCTGACCCGTGCCTGCACGGCCTACATAGGCGAGGAACATATAAAGACAGGCACGTCCGTAGCCGCAGTGGAAAAGGAAAATGGCTCTTACCGTCTTACTTACGAGAACGGCGCTGCCGCTGACTTTGACGCTGTAGTGCTCGCGACGCCCTCCTATGTTACTGAAGACCTGCTGAAACCCGTTGATGCCGATCTTTGCCACCGCTTGGCTGCCATTGCTTGGTCTTCTTCGGCAACGGTTTCCCTGGCTTTCAAAAAAGCAGACATAAGGATTCCTCTTCCCGGGTTTGGCTTCATTGTGCCCCGCATCGAAAACCGCAAGATCAACGCCTGCACCTGGAGTTCGATAAAATGGTCCTACCGGGCACCGACGGAAACTATCCTCATCAGGAGCTTCGTCGGGGGTGGACATCACGAAGAACTCGTATCTCTCAGCGATGAGGAACTACGCAGCACCGTCCTGAAAGAACTGCGAGAAATTACCGGCATCAAGGCGGAACCTGTATTCTTCAAGACTTACCGCTGGTTCCGGGGCATGCCTAAGTACACGGTTGGACATCAGGAGCGGATTGCCGGCATTGACGAACAACTTGGCAGGCATCGCGGGCTTTTTCTTATTGGCTGCAGCTATCGGGGCATCGGCATCGGAGACTGTGCCAGGAGCGGCTTCGAAACGGCCTCCGCCCTTGAAGAACTATTTTCTTAGCAAAGGCAAAACGGAAGGAGTGAAAAATTGGAAGAGACCAAAAACCAAGAAATAGTAGAGCTTGAAGAAAAACTGCTGATTCGCAAGGCTCTCCAAGATATTACCAACCGCATCCATGCTGCCCAAAACATCAAACAGATACTGGTTGATTTGAAGGACGGCATCCTGAATCTCTTCAACGCTTATTCCATAACTATCTATGTGGTGGACAAGCCGCGTAACGAGATATATTCCATGTTCCTGGTGGGGACGCAAGTGCGGGAAATACGGGTGCCCATCAACAATAAAAGCATTTCCGGCTTCGTCGCCAATACCGGCAAGATCGTGAACATCGCCGATGCCTATAACGCTGCGGAATTGCAAAGCATCGACAAGGCCCTGGCTTTTGACATCAGTTGGGACAAGAAATCCGGGTTCAAAACCACTCAGGTATTGACGGCCCCCATTTTCCACAACAACAATCTTATGGGTGTGATCCAAATCATCAATAAAAAAGGGGGTGGAAAGGGCAAATTTTCCGAGGATGAACAGGGTTTTCTCCAGGAAATCGCCGAGGTATTGGGGGTTGCCTTCTTCAATCAGGAGAGGCTTTCCCGGCGGCGGAAAACAAAGTTCGATTATCTTCTCAGCCGCGACCTCCTGAAAGAAGAGGAACTCGACAGCGCCTGGGAAGAGGCGCGCGAGCAGAAGGAGACCTTGGAAAGCTTCCTCATGAAGAAATACAAAATTTCCCGGGAAGAAATGGGCAAATCTTTCGAGGCTTTCTTCCACTGCAAGTTCATAGAATTCAACGATAAAATGTCTATACCAGGCGAGCTCTTGACAAATTTGAAGAGAGATTTCCTGCTCCGTGAATTGTGGGTGCCAATCGGTAAGGTTGAGAGAACCATCCATATTATTGTTGACGATCCCAACAACATCCTGAAGCGGGATATGATTGAAAGTTTGTTAAAAACGAAAGCGGTCCGTTATGATGTGGCGCTCCCTGATGACATAAAAAAATTCATTAATTATTTTTACCAGAGCTCCGGCGATGAATCGTCCATCAGCGACATCTTAGGCAGGCTGGACGTAGAAGAAGAGGCGGTGGAAGAAGGCGAGGACATTGTCACCGAATCGGACAGCGTCATCATGCAGCTGGTCAATAAAATCATTAACGACGCCTATCAGCGGCGGGCCTCAGATATTCATATCGAACCAAACGTGGGGAAAAAAAATGTCGAGGTGCGCTTTCGGGTGGACGGAGATTGCGCCATCTATCAAACTGTGCCCTACAGTTATCGGGGCGCCATTATCTCCCGCATCAAGATTATGTCCAATCTCGATATCACAGTGCGCAGAATTCCCCAAGACGGCAAAATCAAATTCCGGAGGCCCGGCGGCGATGAAATAGAGCTCCGCGTGGCGACGATTCCCACTCAGGGCAATGTTGAGGACGTGGTCATGCGTATCCTGGCCAAAGGCGAAACCCTGCCCCTTGATGTGATGGGAATGTCACCGCGAAATTACAAGGAATTGCTGAATATCCTGGAAAAACCCTACGGGATGGTTCTGGTGGTGGGCCCTACCGGCTCAGGCAAGACCACAACTTTGCATGCCGCCCTGCACCATATCAATAAGCCCGATAGAAAAATCTGGACGGCGGAAGATCCGGTAGAAATCACGCAGTACGGTCTGCGGCAGGTACAGGTGCAACCCAAGATCGGCTTTGACTTTGCCGCCGCCATGCGCGCTTTTTTGCGCGCCGATCCCGACGTCATCATGGTGGGGGAAATGCGGGACTTTGAAACTGCCAAAACGGGTGTGGAAGCATCCCTCACGGGACATCTCGTTTTCAGCACCCTGCACACCAATAGCGCCCCGGAAACCGTCACCCGCTTGCTGGACATGGGCATTGATCCCCTGAATTTTGCCGACGCCCTGCTGGGCATTTTAGCTCAACGGCTGGTGCGGACATTGTGCAAACAGTGCAAGGAAGCCTATCATCCCACCCCAGCGGAGTATCAGGAAATGACCGAAAGCTACGACACCGAATTATTTGCCAAACAGAACATTCCCTATACAGACGGCTTGACACTCTATCGGCCAAAGGGCTGCGATGTATGTGATAAATCAGGTTACAAAGGCCGGGTCGGCATCCATGAACTTTTGGTCGGCACCGACGAAATGAAAAGGCTGATTCAAAAACATGCCACCGTTGAAGAGATGCGTAACTTGGCCATCGAGCAGGGCATGACCACCCTCCTGCAGGATGGCATCCTCAAGTCCTTTCAGGGTATTACAGACTTCAAGCAGATACGGCGCGTTTGTATCAAATAGGATGAAGAACCCTTCCGCAACAGCAGAAAAGCTTCTGCAGCTCCTAGAGGTCGTTGAACGTCTGCGGTCGCCTTCCGGATGTCTGTGGGATCGCGCACAATCTCCTGAAGACATTGCGCGCTACCTGCTGGAAGAAGCATATGAGGTTGCCGAAGCTATTGAAAACGGTTCCCCCGACGCCTTGCAGGAGGAGTTGGGCGACCTGCTTTTTCAAATTGTTTTTTTGGCCCATATGGCTGAAGAAGAGGAGAATTTTAACCTGGCCGATGTCCTGACCGGCATTAGGGAAAAAATGATTCGACGTCATCCGCATGTCTTCGGCGACAAGTCGCTGGAATCGGTTGCCGCCATTAAGGAAAACTGGGAAGCCGTAAAAAAAACGGAAGGGAAGGGCCTCGGCACATGCCGGGAACGCTTGGACGGCGTAGCAATCGCCCTTCCCGCTTTGGCGAGAGCGCAAAAACTTGGCCACGTAGCGGCCAAGTCTGGTTTTGACTGGTCAACAACAGCGGCCGTGGTGACAAAGGTTGAGGAGGAGCTCGACGAACTGAAGGCTGCGATAAAAACCGGCCGTCGAGAACGTGCCGCGGAAGAAATGGGCGATCTCCTTTTTTCCCTGGCCAATCTCTGCCGTTTTTTAGGAATTGATGCTGAAGCCTCGCTTCGCGGCGCCCTGCACAAATTTACCCACCGCGTCGGCAACGTGGAGGATGAGATGCTTAAAACCGGCAAGAAACCAACCGAGGCGACGGCCGCAGAAATTGACCGGCTCTGGAACGAAATCAAACTGAAAAGACCGGGTTGTAAATAGAGTAACCTAAAAACATGAATTTAGCAGATTTTGATTATGACCTGCCGGAGGCGCTGATCGCCCAGAAACCGGCGGCGGTAAGAGACCAGGCACGCCTGATGATTATTGATCGCACCAGCGGCACTATCAGGCATGCTGTTTTTCACTCCCTGCACCAATATTTGCAGGCGGGCGACGTCCTGGTGGTCAACAATTCGCGGGTTATTCCCGCCCGTCTGACCGGGTTTAAAGCGACCGGTGGCCGGGTGGAGGTCTTCCTTCTGGCAAGCAAACATATTGTGACATTGCAGCAGCAGACCTGGGAGACCTTGCTCAAACCCGCGAAGGGTCTGCGGCCCGGAATGCGTCTGTGGTTTGCAGATGGTTGCGAGGCATTGATAAGCAGCAGGTTAAGTGATAAAAAGTGGTCCCTGGAGTTCACCGTTAACGTCCCTTTTGCAGATTTTCTGGAAAAGCTTGGCGTTACGCCCCTACCGCCCTACATCAAACGCTCGGAAGAGGAGAAGCAATCCCCGGCCGACCGCGAAAGATATCAAACGATCTATGCCCAGATCCCCGGATCGGTTGCCGCTCCCACGGCTGGTTTGCATTTTTCTCCGGCAGTTTTGAGCGCTTTGGGAGCGAAGGGAATACCCGTGGCACAGCTTACCCTCCATGTCGGCTACGGCACTTTCAGTCCCGTGCAGGAGCAACATTTGGAAAATCACCAGATGGAAGTGGAACAGTATGAAATAAGCAGCACCGCAGCGAAAACCATCAATCAAGCCCCGCGGACGGTGGCTGTTGGCACTACCTCGGCGCGTACGCTGGAAGCAGCGGCCGATGAACTGGGAAGATTAACACCTGGCCGGGGCTCGACAGACCTTTTCATTTACCCCGGCTATCGTTTCAAAAGGGTCGATGCCCTGTTGACTAATTTTCATCTTCCCAAATCCACTCTCTATATTCTCGCATGCAGTTTCGCCGGGCGGGATCTCATAAGGGAAGCCTACCGCCAGGCAATAGAGGAGCGCTACCGCTTTTACAGTTATGGCGACTGTATGCTGATCGTATGACGGACAGGGGGCAAACGATAACAATCCCATGGAATTTAAAATCATCAAAAAAGACCCTCTCACCGGCGCGCGCCTGGGAAAGTTGATCACCCCACATGGCGAGGTGGATACACCGGTTTTCATGCCCGTGGGAACACAGGGCACGGTAAAAGCCATGTTGCCGGAGATGCTGACGGAAGTCGGCGTCAAAGTGCTCCTGGGCAACACCTACCACTTATATCTGAGGCCTGGCCACCAATTGATCCACACTTTGGGCGGACTCCACCGCTTTATGCAGTGGCCGGCGCCGATCCTGACGGACAGCGGCGGTTATCAAGTCTTCAGTTTGGCCAAGTTGCGCCAGGTGACCTCGGAAGGCGTGCTTTTTCGTTCCCACATTGATGGCTCAAAACATTTTATCAGCCCTCAGCTAGCGGTGGAAATACAGGAAGCCCTCGGTGCAGATATCATGATGTGCCTCGACGAATGTCTGCCCTATCCATCAACCTTTCAGGCCGCGGAAAAATCCCTGACCCTTACCACTGGCTGGGCGCGCGCCTGCCGCGCCGCACAAACAAACGGTGAGCAGGCGCTTTTCGGCATCGTGCAGGGAGGCTTTCATCCGGCTTTGCGGCAACGTGCCTTGGAGGAACTGCAAGAGATCGGCTTTGACGGTTACGCTCTGGGAGGCTTCAGTGTCGGAGAGCCACAGCATGTCATGTTTGATCTGCTCCGGGAATTTGCGCCTTCGCTTCCGGAAAACAAACCCCATTACCTCATGGGAGTGGGTACGGCGGAGGACATCGTTTATTGCGTCGGCCAGGGGATAGATATGTTTGACTGCGTAATGCCCACTCGTTCCGCCCGCCATGGTTTGCTATTTACAAACGAAAAAAAGGTTGTTATAAGGAACGCCCGTTATCGGACAGATGAGCGCCCCATTGATCAAAGCTGCGATTGCTACACTTGCCGCAACTATTCACGGGCCTATGTGAGGCACCTGTTTAAAGCCGGGGAGGTTGTGGCCATGATCCTGTGCACCATCCACAACATTCGATATTATATACGACTAATGGAGACTATTAGAAGTGCTGTCGCTACGGGCAATTACCAGACATTCAGTAAGGATTTTCTGACGCGGCGCCGGAACGGCGACTAAATTGGCGATGACGGCGTCACCCACAAATAGACATAACCAAAAAGGAGGGGGAATAAATTGATCGACACAGCTTACGCGATGGGCGTTCCCAGAGGGAACGGGCCGGGGACTGGGGGAGCGGATTCCAGTTTTTTCATTATGATGGCGATTCTTTTTGCCATTTTTTATTTCCTGATCATCAGGCCCCAGCAAAAAAAACAAAAGGAAATCAAAGAACTGCTGGCCAACCTCACTTATGGCGACTTGGTTGTGACCTCCGGCGGCCTGCAGGGGAAAATCACCGGCCTTACCGATACAGTTGTAACGTTGGAGATAGCTGATAAGGTCAGGGTAAAGATATCCAGGAGTTTCGTTCTCTCCGTCCTGCAAAAGGCGGCAAAATAACAAGGGGTAAAACCATGTTCAGAAGCATTAAGGTCCAGGCCGCCATAGCGGCGACGATTTGTCTGGCGGGGTTATTTTACCTGGCGCCCTCCTTGACTGACAATCTTCCTTCTTTCTGGAAGGAACATCTAACTAAGGAAAAGATCCATCTGGGCCTCGACCTGCGGGGTGGGACACACTTGGTGCTGGAAGTTGATACGGACAAGGCCGTGGAAAGCACTTTGGAAAGAGCGGCCAACAATCTCAAAGAAACGCTCATGGAAAACAAGGTTCGTTTCCGGAGCCTGGAACGCAAAAAAGACAAGATTAGCATTGAACTGTATGAGGGCGTGTCCGCCGCTGTCCTTGATAATATCCTGAGGGAACACTACCCAGATTTGGAGGTTGCCTCTTCAGAAACCGCCTCCGGCAAGGAAACGGCCTCTTTAAGATTCAAGGTCAAGCGGACTACGGAATTGAAAAAACTGGCCGTCGAGCAAAGCCTGGAAACGATTCGCAACCGCGTTGACCAGTTTGGCGTATCGGAACCGGAAATCATCCCCGAAGGCATCGATCGCATTATCGTGCAGCTTCCAGGCATCAAGGACACGGCCCGGGCGAAAAACCTGATCGGCAAGACGGCGATGCTGGAATTCAAAATAGTGGACGATGAACACAGTCTGGATGAGGCGCTGAAAGGCAACGTGCCGGAGGGAGATACCCTCATTTATGGATCCGGCGGCTCCGGCGGCGAAGCCGACAGGAGAGCCAGCGTGCCCTACCTGGTGAAAAACAAAGCCCTTCTAACAGGCGATTCTCTGGAAAGCGCCCAGGTGAAAATCGGCGATCGTTTTGGCGATTCTTATATCGCCATCAAGTTTAATTCCCAGGGCGCCACCGATTTTGAACGCATTACCAGCGAAAACGTAAAAAAACGCTTAGCCATTGTCCTGGACGGCAAGGTACACTCGGCGCCGGTTATTCAGGAAAGGATCGCCGGGGGACAAGCCTCGATTACCGGTTCCTTTACCATGGACGAAGCCAAGGATCTGGCTATCGTGCTCCGGGCGGGCGCCCTGCCGGCGCCGGTGAACATCCTCGAGGAAAGAACAGTTGGACCATCTCTCGGGCAGGATTCCATCGATAAGGGCATCTGGTCAGTCTTCATCGGCGCCATGCTGGTTATCGTTTTTATGGCGATCTACTATAATCTGTCCGGACTGGTGGCTGATGCGGCTCTGCTGCTTAATATCATCATTCTTCTGGGCACCCTCGCAGCCTTTCGCGCCACACTGACTATCCCGGGTATCGCCGGCATCGTGCTTACCATAGGCATGGCGGTAGATGCCAACGTGCTAATCTTCGAACGCATTCGGGAAGAGCTGCGCGGCGGAAAAACTGTCCGCGCCGCAGTTGAAGCCGGATATTCCAGGGCTTTTGCGACGGTCCTGGACTCTCATGTAACCACCCTGATTGCCGCCCTCTTTCTGTTCCAGTTCGGTACGGGACCGATAAAAGGATTTGCCGTCACGCTCAGCATCGGCATCGTAGTCAGCTTATTTACCGCTTTTTATGCAACGAGGATCGTCTTTGACTTTTTCGTATTGAACAAAAAGATCAAAAGGCTAAGCATCTAACTATCCTGCCGGTTAGGGGCAGTTGTTGAGGAGACCTGCATGGAAATTTTCAAGAAAATAACACACGTAAATTTTGTGGGCAGTATGAAGCTATACTTCACGCTCTCCATAATCGCAATCATCATCAGCATCGCCTCGGTGGCCTGGCATGGCGGACTCAATCTCGGCATTGATTTCGCCGGCGGGACCCTGGTGCAGGTAAAATTTCAGCAGACGACTTCCACCGAAGGATTGAGAAAAGCGCTGGATACAATTAAACTCGGCGGCAGCATCATCCAGCAGTTCAGCCCCGAGGAATTCGTCATTCGGACGGCAGAGTCAACCTCCGATCTCAAGGGTTTGTCCGATCACATCGAGGAGGCTTTGGCCAACAGCTACGGAAAAGGAAGCTTTGATGTGCGACGGGTTGAGGTTGTGGGGCCAAAAGTCGGTAAAGACCTTACCCAGAAGGCGATACTGGCGGTTGTCTTCTCCTGGATTGCCATGCTGCTTTATATTGCCTGGCGTTTCGAGTTTCGCTATGGCGTCGGGGGCATCATTGCCCTTATCCATGACGTCATTATTTGCATTGGAGCCCTTTCGATCTTTAACAAGGAATTTAGCCTGACGATTGTAGCGGCGCTCCTGACAATTATCGGCTATTCGATCAATGACACCATTGTGGTCTGCGACCGGATCCGGGAAAATGTTCGCAAAGGCGGCAAAAAAGACTTAGGCGAAATTATCAACGTCAGCATTAACGAAACCCTGAGCAGAACGATCCTGGCGTCACTGACTGTCTTCATCGTCGTCGTTGTCCTGTTTTTCCTGGGCGGGGAGGTGCTTCACGACTTCGCCTTTGTGATGTTGGTTGGCGTCTTTATCGGCACCTATTCATCCATTTTTATCGCTACACCTGTTGTCCTGGTCTGGGAAAAAATCAGCCCCTCCAAGATGAGGAGATGACAAAAATGCCCCCCCTGGAAATGGCCGGTTTTACGATTTTTATCCTGCTGCTTTTGGTCGGTATTTACGCCGTGATTATCGGCCTGCCGGGAACACTGCTCATCCTGGCTACGGTGTTCATTTACATCCTGCTGGGTGGTTTTCAAAAAATCGGCTTGACGACAAGCTTGCTGCTGGTATTTCTGTCAATCATCGCCGAGGCAATCGGTTTTGCTACCGACATGAGAAGCAAGCTCCGCCTGGGACTTTCAAGCCGATGCATCGCGGCCTCACTCGTTGGCGCCGCCTTGGGCGTCCTCTGCCTGACACCTTTGCTTTTTGGTTTGGGAACATTGGTCGGCTTGTTTTTGGGGGCCTTTTGCGGTCTGATGATAATGGAGCTGATAAGCCAGGTAAGACTCAAGCCCAAACACAGGGCGCCTTCAGGCGCGATATGCACGACCGCAGTCGGAATCTTTGCCAAAGGGACCTGCGCCTTAACCATGACCATTCTTTCACTATCAAAAATATACTCCTGAAGGGTAAACATAATGACCACTGAGAAATCAAAATTGCGTGAATATACTGAGGCAATCATCATTGCGGTGGTGATTGCCTTTTTTATCCGAACGTTTATCATTCAGGCTTTCAAGATTCCCTCCGGTTCCATGAAGCCGACTTTGCAGATAGGGGACCACATCCTGGTCACCAAATTCAGCTACGGCGTCAAGATTCCTCTGCTGCGCAAAACACTGTTCTCCGTAGGCGATCCCAAGCGGGGCGACATCATCGTCTTCATCTATCCGGAAGACCGATCCAAGGATTTCGTCAAACGGGTCGTCGGCATAAGCGGCGATACGCTGGAAATCAAAAATAAGAAAATCTACCTTAATGGCTTGCCTTATAGCGACGGACATGGCGTCTATACGGATGACATGATCATTCCCGGTGCGGCTCAGCCAAGGGACAACTTTGGACCGGTAACGGTTCCGACGGGAAGTCTCTTTGTTATGGGAGACAACCGGGATCAGAGCTATGACAGCCGCTTCTGGGGCTTCGTCGATAAGCGCGACGTGCTGGGCAAGGCATTAATCATCTATTGGTCATGGAACAAGGAAGACATCAATGTGCGATGGAACAGGTTGGGGCGCCTCCTTCGTTAAAGAGCGATTCAAAGGCAGCGGAAATTTTCGTCACATAAACATCGAGGTAATTTGCCCATGAAAAAAGAGCAAGCGCGTAACATCGAACAGTTAGTTAACGAACAGGTGGCCAAGTGGGAAAGACTCCGGGCTAAGCATGGCGGGGTGAAAGTCACGGCCGATGAAGTCATCACGATATCACGTGAACCTGGCACAAACGGCGCCGCCATTGCTGAAAGCCTCGCCAAGTCTATGCATATGGACTTGCTGAGCAGTGATATCATAAAAAAAGTGGCTGAGAGCGCCCAGATGAGTGAGTCCATCGTCGCCTCCCTGGATGAAAAGCATATCGCCTTGATAGAGGATTGGCTTAAGATGCTCTTCTCCACGCATCACCTTTGGCCGGATAAATATCTTAAACACCTCACCAAGGTCATAAGCGCCGTTGGCAGCCATGGCAATGCCGTCATTGTGGGGCGTGGAGCAAATTATATTCTTCCGCCTCAGAAAATATTCCGGGTACGACTCATTGCCCCTCTTAAAGTACGCATTGACAACATTGCTAATAAACCGGGTTTCTCACGAAATGAGGCAGAAAAATATGTTATCCAGACGGATTCTGACCGCAAAGCTTTTATCTTGAAATACTTTCATGCCGATATCAGCGACCCTGCACAATATGACATCGTAATCGACACCAATCGTCTGGGTATAGAGGGCACGGTGGAAACCATCAAACACGCCTTTCAGGCCTGGAAAAAGCATAAACCGCCGCAAAGCATCGGCTGGTGACATAAGAAAAAATACTTGGCAGAAGACGGCATCTATGAAAAGGGATTTGGTAATCACCATTGACGGCCCTGCTGGCGCCGGTAAGAGCACAATAAGCAAAGCATTGGCGGCAAAGCTCTCCTATTGCTGTCTGGACACGGGTGCTTTTTACCGGGCCTATGCCTACAAGGCAAAGCAAGCGGATGTCCATCCTGATGATGATGAAAGCTTGGCCGAATTGGGACGTAATCTACAGATGCAGTGCCACAATACAGGTGGCCAGTGGCGCCTCTTCCTGGATGGCCGCGAGGTTACAGACGGGATGATCCGTACGGAAGAAATAGGTCTTTTGGCCTCCACCATATCCGCACGCCCTTGCGTAAGAAATATTCTGCTTGAAATTCAGAGGGCAGTTGGAGCACAGGGGGGGATTGTTGCCGAGGGTCGCGATATGGGAACGGTGGTTTTCCCAGCTGCGGATTTTAAATTTTATTTGGACGCGACGGCTGCGGAGCGCATCAAACGCCGGTACAAAGAGACTGGGGACGAAGAAGTTGCCGCAGACTACGCAAAAATTTCCCAGGGGATCATGAGCAGAGACAAACAGGACATGGAACGCGAGATTGCGCCCCTCGTACCCGCTGCCGACGCCCATATCATCGACTCTACCAACATGACGGTTAAAGAGGTGGTGGAGAAAATGATCCTGCTTATGTCTTCACGGGCCGATTAAGTGTAAATCAACATAACTCCCCTTGTAAATCATTTTTTATTCTCTTGATATTTACTACTCACTGTGTTAACTCTCCACCGATATATCAAGCATTTATAAATTTTCAGGGGGTAATTGTTTAATGGTCAACGATGATAACCATGTTTCAGAACAGGCTTCGGATACCGATTCGCAGGGAGCCATGGCAGGCCAACCTTTGCCGGGCAAGGAGCCTGATTTCAGCTTTAAAGATCTCTATGAGCAAAGTCTTCAGAACGTTCAGTTTGGTGAGATAGTAACTGGAAAAATTGTGCAATTGACAAACGACGTGGCGATGGTGGATGTGGGCTGGAAAACGGAAGGCTATATCCCTATTCGGGAGCTTAGGGATGAAAATGGCGACATCGCTTTCTCAATAGCCGACAATATTGATGTTTACATCGACAGAAAAGATGAAGAAGGGAATCTGGTTCTATCGAGAGATAAAGCCGCGAAAATAAAGGTTTGGGATGATATTAAGATTGCCTTTGAACAAAACGAAGCGATCAAGGGTATCGTCAAAGAAAGGGTTAAGGGTGGCCTTTCCGTTGATGTTGGTGTCCCGGCGTTTCTGCCTGGTTCACAGGTTGACCTGCGACCAGTTCGAGACCTAGATAAATACGTTGGTAAAACATTGTTATTTAATGTCCTTAAGTACGATCGCAGAAGGAGTAATATAGTATTATCCAGAAGAACGATCCTGGAATTGGAGCGGGAGTTGGAAAAGAATAACACCCTCGGCAATATCCAGGAAGGTAAAATCGTTGAAGGGGTAGTCAAGAACATCACTGATTATGGCATTTTCATTGACCTGGGCGGTATCGACGGCCTGCTCCATGTAACAGACATATCATGGGGGCGTATTACCCGGCCCTCCGATCATTTCACAAAAGGAAGTAAAGTAAACGTCGTCATCCTGTCAATTGATCGTGAAAAAGAACGGGTTTCCTTAGGCCTGAAACAATTGCAGGAAAACCCCTGGCTTACCATAGCCGACAAGTATCCTACTGGCTCAATTGTAGAAGGAAAGGTGGTAAGCGTTGCCGATTATGGCGCCTTTGTTGAAATTGAGCCGGGCGTTGAAGGCCTGGTACACATCTCCGAAATGTTCTGGACAAGAGAAATTAAACATCCTTCCAAGCTATTATCCGTCGGAATGCCCCTCAGAGTAATGATAATTGAGATCAATCAGGACAGCAAAAGAATTTCTCTCGGCTTAAAACAAACCACGACGAATCCCTGGGAGGCCATTAAAC
>Ga0082335_1005203_pt1 | contig 18312 bp, 19 predicted proteins | sample Subgrocontami58m_FD_72375 | JGI IMG/M metagenome (GOLD analysis project Ga0082335, IMG submission 72375) | Subsurface groundwater microbial communities from S. Glens Falls, New York, USA - GMW37 contaminated, 5.8 m (SPADES assembly) (version 2) ... | reverse complement strand
AGAGCAAGGACAATGACAGCGAACCAATATATTTGTTTCTTTTTTCGTTGCAATAGAAAAGCGCAGATCAGCATAAAAGCGGCATCGCCAAACATCAATAGGGCATAGATCGAATATAAAACAACCTGATTTGGGTTTTCATTAATGCGCATAAAAGAACCCACCCCAAAAACGACCAGGATGGCCGCTGTCAGGAAAAATAAATATCGTGATAATTGAAATGGGGATGGTTTCATATTATTCTGTGCTCAATCTGGCTGTCGCGCCGCCATCCACGATCATGGATTGGCCTGTCATAAAAGAGGATTGTTCGTGATCGGCAAGGAAATAAATGGCGTGCGCGATCTCTTCGGGTGTTCCCACCCGCCCATTGACGGTTTTTCGCGCAAGGTTATCCAACCGTTCCTGCATGTCTCCCTGCCCAAGATGCCCGCGCCCCAACCCCGCGCGAAGCATGGGCGTATCCACTGCGCCTGGCAGAACGGCATTGACGCGGATATGATCCGGCGCGAATTCGATTGCCATGGCGCGAGTCAGGGCGAGCAGTCCACCTTTGGAGGCGGCGTACACGGCAATATTCGCGGATGTTTGGATTGCATGAACCGAGGAGACGTTCACGATCGCACCGCCTTTATCCGCTTTGAGAAGCGGGTAAGCCAGTTTTACACAAAGAAACACAGAGCGTAAATTTGCCGCCATGACCGCGTCCCACTCTTCTACTGTCGTTTGCACAAGCGGCTTGGCAACTTGCACAGCAGCATTGTTGACGACTGCCCCCAGAGAATCGGTAAAAGCATGGGCTTTCTCAAAGATAGCCTGCATATCTTCGGGACGGGAAATATCAGACTGGATATAAAACCCATTTTTCGGGAAACCTTCCCAGATCCCAGCCTTGTCCACGCCAATGACGCGGTAACCTTTTTTGGTGAAGAGGTTAACTGTTGCTCGGCCAATCCCTCCCGCCGCGCCGGTAACTAAAACGGTTTTTAATTCAGCCATTATTTTTTCTTCTTTCTTCGTACTTTAATCCCAAGCCCTCAACCAAATTCTTGATCGTGTTCCAATGGATTCTTTCCCATGCAGTGGGGCTTGAATTGGAGTTGTGCGGAGCAAGCATGACGTTATCCATTTCCAAAAGCAGACTCTCCTTCGGCAATGGCTCAATCTCGAAGACATCCAAGGCCGCGCCTCCCACCTGACCTGAGCTGAGTGCGGCGGCAAGGGCATTTTCCTCCACGATGGAACCGCGCGCGGTGTTGATCAGGATGGCAGTGGATTTCATCTGCGCGAGGGTTTCGACATTGATGAGGTGATATGAAGTTGGATTAAGATCGCAGTTCACTGAGACAAAATCAGATTCAGAGAGTAGAGAGTGGAGATCTGTCATTCGAATGCCTGATTCAGCCACAAAGACGTGATCAATTTCTATAATATCCGTACCGTAAACTTTCATGCCAAAAGCCCGCGCGCGGCGGGTGACTGCTTTGCCGATATTGCCAACGCCGATGATTCCCAATGTACATTCGCTTAAAGATTTGCCTGGGATCTTCTCCCATTTTCCAATTTTCATCGCTCTGTCCATCCATGGGCCGCGCCTTGCAAATGCAAGCATATAGCCCAGCACGGTGTCTGCAACGGGGGTGGTGAAGGCATTTGGCGTGCGGGCGAGAGTGATATTTAAGCGGGAACAAGCTGAGACGTCGATTGAATCGACACCCGTCCCCCATTTGGAGATGACTTTCAAACGCGGGGAACAGGCCTCCAACATTCTCGCCGTATAGCGGTCATCCCCGCAAATTGCGCCGTCAAATTGACCCGCGTACTTGAGCAGGTCATTCTCTTCCATGCGTTCCTGCACCTCCGGGACGATCAGGTCTATTCCGTATTTTTCGAAAACAGGTTGGAAGCGATCCAAAAAAGGGATCATATAAGGGGCGGTCATCAAAACGGTCGGCATGATCTCTCACTTATTAACAGGAATATACAAATTGATAAGGATAATTGTAACACCGACGAAGCGCGCAGAAAAAGTGAAGTATGATTCGAGTATGAACAAAATAATAAACCGTAAGGAAAAAAAACTGACTCGGGCAGGGTTGAGAGCTTTCCACAAATACGCATCCATCATGGTGCTTGTTCTGACGGGCATCCTGGCTGGCTTGTTGTTCAGGCAATTGACAGCGCCCAGAATGGATTTTTACAACGAACTTTGGGGACCGGCTTATTTGCTGTCCCAGGGACAAAGCCCCTATGACACATCCAGCTTAAACACAAATTTACCTGCGGCATGGTTTCCAATGGCGATTGGATTCTTTTCCCCATTGGGGCGGCTTTCCGAAAATTCTGCTCTGCAGTTTTGGTTTATTTTTAATATTATAGAAATATGCATGATTATTTACATTGCACAGGGTGATAAGCTGTCAATTTATAACACGGTCATCCTGGCGCTGCTTTGTTTATTTTTTCCGCCCACGCTTAATCACATCAGCCTCGGGCAAATCTCCATTACAGTTACGCTCTCCCTGATACTTGCCGTCCATTTTGCAAACAAGGAAAGACATTGGTTATCCGCGTTTTTTGTTGCCCTGGCATTTTCGAAACCACATCTGTCAATACTGGCTGGCCTTGGCCTAAGTTATCACTATTACCTGCGAGGAAAAATCAGGGGAATGACAACTTTTTGGGGAAGGACACTCGCCATATCGCTTGCCTTATGTATCCCGCTTTTTATCGCATACCCGAACTGGATACCAGACGCAATCCTAAGTATGACGCAAAATCCACCCTGGTTGTACCCATCCCCGTTTATTCTTTTTCATAGATATTTTGGTGCGTGGGGATATATGCTATGGGGAGTCACTTCGCTAACTGCGATATGGTTATGTTATTTGCTATGGAAAAAACTCCCGTCTGCCAATGCAATGGTTTGGAGCCTTGCTCTTGCGCCTGTTTTATCTCCGTATGTGGGAAGCTGGGACTTTGTCCTCCTTCTGCCATTGCTAATATCAACTTATGCAAGCATCAATATGAAACGAAAAATTTTCATCATCGTTTTATATGCCATTGCCTGGTATGGCATGGCGCTGGTGCAGATGCAGGAGTCCAGTCACAACCACTTTTTCTGGTGGGTTCCATTATGGTTTCTCGGCATGTCTGCATTGGTCACAAACTGGAAAACTAATCGTTCAAATGGCAGTATCCAGCCCGTTTAATTGAACAAGCCGCCGAACGGCCAGCATGAGCGACAGGGCGGGGCAGGCAAGACCCCTTCGCGAACCAGAGCAATTGCCAGCAAAGCCGCCGCGCCCTCTACCAGACGGCCACGAATGGAAATGAGCCTTTGAATTGTGGCGCGTTGGCGCGGTCGGCTCCAGCCGCGTGTTGGGCGGCTTTTTGGCCTGACGACCGCTATTCAACTTGTGAAACCGAAGCGGCTTCAGACGGCTGTGGTCACTACTCTAAGCGGTTGCGAATGGACTTCCCGTAGACACTACCCAAACTTCTGAATGCGATTGTTATTGAAGTCGGCGACGTACACATAACCGCTGGCGTCCACTGCCACACCCTCAGGGCGGTCGAACTGTCCATTTATCTTCCCGAACTCACCCCACTTGGTGATGAATTTACCTTTGGCATTGAACTTCTGGATTCGGTTCCCATCAGAGATGTAGACATAACCGTTGGCATCTACCGCCACACCTCTGGGTGCCCCGAATTGTCCATCACCTTCTCCTGGACCTCCCCATTTGGCCACGAAGTTACCATCGGCATCGAACTTTTGAATGCGAGAGTTTGATGTGTCGGCGACGTAAAGGTACCCGCTAGTGTCTACCGCTATGCCCTCCGGGAAGTCAAACTCTCCCTTACCGCTGCCTCTTGTTCCCCATTGAGTAATGAACTTGCCATTGGTATCAAACTTCTGGATACGGTTTGTGTCCAAATCACAGACATAGACATGGCCGCTGGTATCTACAGCGATACCTGCGGGGACTTCAAACTGTCCATCGCCTTGGCCGTGGTTCCCCCATGCTGTGATAAATTGACCGTTGGCGTCGAACTTCTGGATGCGATAGTTTGAGGAGTCAACGACATAAACATGGCCGCTGGTGTCCACCGCTATCCCCTTAGGGGACTCAAACTGTCCATCGCCTATACCATGTTCGCCCCACTTGGTGATGAACCTGCCATTAGCATCAAACTTCTGGATGCGATAAATATATCTGGGACCGTCAAGCATGACTCCATAGGAGACGTAGACATTACTGCTTGGGTCAACGGCCAGGTACCGCGGATGATACAGCTGGTCATCATTAAGACCCGGAGTCCCCCATTTGAGGACACAAAAATATTCCAACTTCGGACGTTTCATTGTGTTTTGCTCCTTTCGTTGTAGTTCAAATTGCTATGACGGGTTGACTGCCACTTTGCCAACCAACAGGATTATTATGAGCCGCCCAACGGTTTGCGTACTGGCAGGTGGGGCGGGCTTGGATTCTGCTTGAGATGTAGAAAAAACTCAAAGCCAGAAAACTGCTTATAAATCGCGCAGACTCCCAACCGTCTGCTGCGCGCTTTGGACAGACTGAGCTAAACGGGACCAGCCAACAGCCAGATGATGAAATTTGTTGGCAAAGAGCCTGTGCTTTCGCGGCAAAAATAGGCAACATTCAAAGGCAGTATTGCGTTAAAACCATAAGCAGGTAAAACTAGCGGCACCAAGCACCATCCTCCCAAGGCCTATTCGTTCCAATTAGTGCAACTAAACTTAATGAAATCCTCCTCAGGGGGCTCTAGAAAATTTAATATCACCGTTTCTCCGCCCGCGATAGTCGCTTGCTTTACCAACCACCTCGTCTTAATCCCACCTCTTTGTGAGACAACACACCAGGCCTCATCATCCGATTCGCCGGCTGGTATGACGGCTTTTTGGGCTGAAATTAATTGTGCCCCAGGGCTATTAGATTCGATGGTGTCTTTCACGTAGCCGGGTGTACATGCAACCAATGTCAAAGCCCAAGTAATTATCACTAGAATACGGATTATCATTTTGTTGTTCATTTCATTCTCCTTTCTTGTTCCCTTGAGTGAAGTATTCGCCCAACGGCAAGGCTTAGCGGCAGGGCGCCCGGGCAAGACTCCATCGCACGCCAGAACCGCTGCCAGCAAACCCACCCCGTACTCTCAGGGCGAAGCCCTGTCCGCTACAGCCAGTGTTGGGCGCACCGCAGTCCCTACTAAACCTGCTCTCATCTCCGCCAGCAGCCACACCTACCCTATTCCTTCAAGGCCAGATGGCTCCAGTTTTCATTGATGTAATTCACCAAACCATAAGCAAAGGAATTTGCCATCTCAGCCTCAAATTGCCCCAAACCGACATCTACATTTCCGATCAGCTTGCACTTATCCCGTACGTTCGACCTCATAAGGTGAGACACAACATCTCGAGGCGCAACCAGCAGCCAATCCCCCTTCAGAGAAGCTAAGTCAACTGGTCCTCCGCTGAGTGTTTCTACTGGCTGATTGACATAAGGCATATAAAGGGTGCGCGACTTGAAGAAGGCGAACTTCTCATCATCGGGGCCGCTAACGCGACGTAGCGAAAGTCTCATAATCATAGTGTTTCCCGAAAATGCAAATACATGGAACTTAGTCATCTTGACCTCCTGATGAATGCATATGTTAGGCGCGTTGTTGTGTAGTAAAGACGCTTTTCTAGCCGCATAACGATGTACTTGGTTGACGACTTCAACGTAATAGCCTATATCTGGCATTTGCCATAATTGATATATAATTTATGTGATCTTCCATCTAAACCGCAAAATATCTCCATCTTCTGCAATCATTATAGTACCCCCGTTGGAAAAATCAAGCCCACATGGCAAAAAAACTTCTTGACCAGATGCATGCTGCCATCCGCATCAAACATCGCGCAGCATCCCTAATTAAGGCTCTTACTGTCCGCAGGAATTGGGCATCATTGTAAAATCATATAAATTAGGAACAGGCGAGAAATAACTTACATCCTCGAGCATTTCATACCTGCCGCCGAAGTATAAATTGAAAACAAGGCGGAAAGTATTCACCGGGCTGATCGAGGGGTACAAGGTATCATTGTTCCCAGGCAAATAATAGGCATTGAGGATCCACATGCGGCGGTCTTTTGGCTGCATCCACGCGCCGTGGTCGCCCTGAATAATGATAATAGGCGGCGTATCAGATTCCTCAAGAATTGTATCAACGGCTTCAAGCACCCTTGTATTCAAATAAGTTACCTGATGGGTGTATCCTTTTTGATATTTGTCATTAGGATACTGCCTTTGTTCATTCCAGAAATCAGGCGGGTATGTCGGGTTGCCTTCAGCATCGAATATAAAAGGCGGGTGAGGCGAGATCAAGTGAATATAGGAAAACTGCGGGCCGGGCATATTTGCCACGTCGTTAATATTGTCGAATATATTACTGAAACGATCGCGAAAACTTTGCCCCAATACTTCGTCCGGATCAACCCAGCCCCAATCCTGAACGTAACGTGCCAGGGTTGTCCGCAAAAAGAGTCCTTCAAACTCGGTCACTCCTGAAGTGAACGGCGGCGGTGTAATGAAATGATCCGCATCCTCCAATTCCATCCACGCGAAGCCTGTTGCAAAATTGACCGTCTCATATCCCAGGCTTTCAAAATTATGGCGCACAGCGCTGTGCTTGAGCGCATCCCACAACCTCCGCCGCGCAGTGCTTTCAGGTGTGAAGGCATCATCCAGTTCCTGGATGTACATCATATTCAAGGAGGATGCCAGTGAAATCTCAGTTCGCACATAATTGCTCTGACTGCAAGCCGCAACATAAAATCCCCGCTCTTGCAGGGCGTCCACGAATTCAGAATTATCATAGTCGTACACCATTTTAAGGAAATCCTCACGCGCGTACGAATCAAGGATGATGTAATACACGTCGGGCGGATATTGCGGTAAGGTCAGATCATTCTGCATGGGAGCATGGCTTGCCCCCAAAGCATGGACGCTGCGCGGTTTACCCTCAAAGCGGATCTGCCCCACAGACATGACCAGCAAGGCAAGCGCTATCGTATTAAAGGCCGCTGTCGAGGAAACAAATGTGGATCGAGAACGAAGCGCCCAGCCAAGCGCAAGCATAAACAGGACAATCCAGCCAATTGCAAGCCAAAGCGTGTAGTTCGTTTCCGGATATTTTTCATCAACGGCAATATAGGCATGCCCGAAAGAAAAGAACAATGCCAGCCACAACGCAGTAAGAAAAGCGGATTTATGCGCCTGCCGTAGAAGTAACCAAATCACAAAATATAATATCCCGCCAAACGCAACAGACACCAGCAGGGAACGTATCCCCGCTGTCGGTTGGATCTGCCCTGCATTGGCTGAGAGTAACGCCAGCACAGGGTAAGCGCTGATCGCAATGGGAAACCAGGGGGTATTTAAAATACCATTAAGTACTTTTTTCATAACGAAATATTCTCTTGCCCGCAAAAGGATCACTCGCAAATCTTTTTCTGAATAAAATCATCCACGGCATCATCCAGCGTTTCCTTATTCATAAAATCTGTCATGATATCGCAGGCCTGCAAGCGCTGGAACTTATCTGTTATCACAAGTTTCGTGGTGGAGCGCATTTTATCCAGGTCCCCCAATACTGCATTTGCCTGCAGAAAAGGCATCCACTCCAATCCATCTTCAGGGTAATATCCCTTATCCAAAGCTTCCTCCAATAAATCAGGGATTTGCTCCCAGTCACCACGCTGTCGCGCAAGGTCAGCTTTTTGATAGGTATAACACCAGCCTCGTTCAGGTTCTTCGCCAAAAACCCCGGCTGGCGGAGTTGTAAGATCACCTTCTGTGACCACATTGTCCAAACGGGAATGCGGCGCAACCAGCAATAACCTGTGCTGATCGTATTGAGACAACTCAGGCGCATCGCCATTGATAAATCGCACGCAGCTATTTGAAGAAGTCTGGATCATCACCAGCACATTGCTGAAATCGCGCTCCAAATAATTACCGCGCCGCAACGGGGTTTCCATGCCCCCGTTCGTTATGATCTGCAACACGGCGTCATCGCTTAAAATGGCGGCAGGCAATTTTACTTGAATCGGGATCGTATTTTGTTTTTCAGGATAATAGATCAAATTCGCCGGCCCCCACACGAAATAATCCTCGCTAAGCGGGCTGCCTGGGTAGGAAGCGATCAGGGTCGTCCCTTCTTTTATTTGCGGCGCGCGCCACGATACCTGCCACCAAAAATTAAGCGTGGACTCGGTCTCATTCACGGCTTTTAGCGAATTACCATAATGAGTCATCACGGCAATACCAACCAATAACCCGGTCAGTGTCATTCGTAAAGTACGGGAGGATAAATTTTCGATGAGGACCGCCAAAGGGATGACAGCCCCTATGGATGCGATCAATGTATAGCGTGAATAATCGGGCAATGTGACGTGACGATTCGCGAAGATGATGGGCAACAGCCCGCCCGTGATCGCGATCAACGCCACCCACAACCTTTCCCGCCTCTCGCTGGACCGTGAGCCTGATTCAGTATCTGAATCATTTTCCACTCCCCAGTGCAAGGCAACGACAAGGAGTGCCGCGGCGAACGCGGCTACCCCAAACCCCATCCAGACATCACGCAAGCGCAATGGGAATGCGAAAAGATAAACAGGCAGCGTCCATGCCAGCGCGGAGACAGTGAAAATATCCTGTATCAGATAATTCAACCACCACAAACCAGTCAATGGGGCAGAGAACAAAAGTGAGATTTGCAGACTCAAATCTGTGGCTCTCCGCTCAGACGTAAAAAAGAACAAACGCCAGGTTAAGAACCCAGCAGCAACCAGAAAAAATGGCAGGCTCGCCAGAGCCGCTTTTTGCAATTTCTCCCGCACCGAGTTGGTTGGAGTCCTCCACATCAACAGGAAGATGCAGGCAAAACGAAATGCCTCGATGCCGATGAAATATTCCATCTGGCTCAAATATCCCCATCCCGTAAGGATGGAAGCAATTGCGAAGAAAATGCGCGCCCCCTTCCCTGCGGACAAAATTGACTTGACCGTAAAAGCCACAGAGGCTGCCGCAAGGAATAACCCCAAAATATGCGACTGATAATCAATGGCATTGATCTGTGAAAGAAAGCCCGGGTAGACTGTGAAAAAGAGTGCAGTGATCAAATTTGAAAACAGTTTCTTCTCCCAAAGCATCTGCAACGTCCAATACAGGCACAACCCGCTCAAAAAACGGAATACATACGCGCTCAAATGATAATAGTAGGATTCAACTCCAAAAATCGAGAAGAGGGGGATCATTGCCAGTGCGCGGCCGGGACGGTCGCCGCGAAACACTTCATGAAAAAAATTCACGCCGCCCACCAATCCATCGTACATCAGATACCAGTCATCATTGAGATACCCTATCTTGTGCGCCAATGGCAAATACGCAATTGCGGATATGACCAAAAGGATCAATACACCCAACCGGTTCTTTTTTTGCATTCCTTTGTTCACTTTCTCTTCATAAGAAAATCGGCAATCTCAAAATCAAGTTCTTCGTCAATGTCCCACGCTTCATCGGCCTCGATCTCGAACATAAAGGGCTTGTCGCCAATGCGATGATGCTTCCTCAGGAGATTTCCGCGCGTGAAAAGATACAAGCAGGAATTCTCTTCGTAAACAGGCGGTAAATCCTGGGTTTGGATCAATTCAAGAGGGTTGTGATTGACGGGGTGCCCATCCTGAAAATACAAACGCGTTTGCAGGCGAGTCACTGAAAAGAGCGAGTCGTAAACAGGGTAATTGGCAAATAGTGCTTGAATGGCACGCGAAACAGTTTCGGGTTTGAGAAGGGGGTTTGTGCTGTGCGTTTGCAAATAAAAATCTGCGTTCACCTGTGCAGTATCATGCAGGAGAATATCGTTCATGGGGACATCGTCGGCGCGGAGATGCTCGGGACGCTGAATCAACTTGACGGCAGGAAAGAAGCGGCGCACTCCATCCATCACAGGCTCGGAGTCGGTATCCACCATCACGAGTTCTATTTCTGGCACAGATAAAAGAGTCTCGATGATGTGCTGAAATAGCGGTTTGCCCGCGAGCGGGCGATAATTTTTGCCAGGCACACGCTGACTGTGGTGGCGCATGGGAACAAGGGCGGCAAGTTTCATCCCCCAATTTTATCTTACGTTTCCCCAGCATACAAATTTGGAGATTTGCTTTATTGATCCCCCTCACCGCTGCCTGCACTGCCAGGCTGTTCCACGCGAATGATGTCGCCGTGATAATTAATGACCACTTTGAAGCCCATCATGCCGAGATAGGCGCGCATATCCTCCGGGATGCCGTTTTGCATGAGCACGTCAAATTGCTTGTCAATGTTTTTAAGCTGTTGTTCGATGATCGCTTTTGAGAAGGGATCTTCCTGACCCATCATTTTTGCGGTCTGCTCGGAGATGAGATCTTCACTGCCTTTCATCATTTCAGCCATTTGTGCCAGCACGGCACGATCCACCTGCTCGGCGGGGATGTGGCGGCGGAAGCCGGCGTCATTCACCACGTAGCATGGGTCGCTTCCGATAAAAGCGGATTCAGCAAGATGTCCCGCTTCGTCTATCACAAGTCCGGCGAAAAGAGGAGTATTGGGCATGTAGGTAATCTTTCTTCTTTCCTCTTTTGTTCGTGAAAGATGAAAGAAGAAAGATGTTTTCCTGAAACGCTGAACTAGCTTTGTCTGCCTTCAATGGCGGCCAGGAGAATACCAGCGGCGATGCCCATGCGGTGATCCAATAGATGGTTGATATCCATGCTGAAATCCAAATTCAATTGATACGCGAAAGGATTAAAGTTTTGCTTAAGGTCTGCTACACGGGTTGTGCCGACAATGATGTCGTAATTTTGAGGGACAAGCGCGGTCAGGAAGCGGCGCACCAATGCCAGTCCCATGCTGTCTTCAAATAACTTACCGATCACTTTATCGCTGACATCCAGGATTTCCCATTCATCACGCAGAAGGGAGGCGAGTCCTTTGCGGCGCAGAGCCCCAACCTTTTGACCCGCAGCGCTATCTACCACATCGAATGCGGCGGAGAAGTCCATGATCTGGCGGGCTTTGATCATCAACACTTCCTGCGTCTTGCTTTCATCAGCGTACACGCGGATATCCTCGCGCAGTTTGAACATCTTCTGTTCGCTGAATAAAACAAGTTGTCCATTCGGCGCATAAAAGCGGAATTTGCCTGCCAGCGCAAAGACCTGTCGTTTGAGCAAATACTTGTTGTGTTGAAAAATTGGATTCATTTCTTCTCCTTCATGATTGGTTATTTCGGACAGCTTATTTCCCAACTTCAAAGGGACATCGAAGTTGTTATACGATCTGAACTCGGGTGCCCTGCCCCGGGAGATGCACGTAATCCACATTTGGAGGAACAACCGGGTTGGTCCAGCGATAGATCCATTTCGCAGCCGCTGATGGCAGGTTGACACAGCCATTACTGCGCGGACGTCCATAGTCATTGTGCCAGTAGGTTCCATGAAAGGCGTGCCCCGCGCCCGTGAAGAACGAACACCAGGGAACGCCGGGCAGGTTGTAAATGTTTTCGACGGCGTCGCCAAAATTTGTCATGTGAATGGATGGTCCCTTATGATAGCTGCGCCACTCGCCTTTTGGGGTATCCGTGCCGCGCTCCCCGCTGGCGCAACGGGCGGACAACACCATCTTATCGCCTTCAAAGGCGGTGACCATCTGTGTGTCAATATCCACGTGGATGAGTTTTTCTTCGTCCGGGACTTCCGGGGAGAGCTGGGTCAGTTCCCCGTCTGGGATGATGCGCATGTTATAGGAAGGAACGAAGAAGTATTTTTCGAGTTCCTTGTCGTAGATTTCGTACCACACGCTTTTCTCTTCGCGCGTAACGACAACCTTTTTTACCCAATGGGTGGTTTCATAAAAAATGCGATGCGCGTTCTTGGCGTGGAAATATGGCGAGAGATAAGTCAGGCTATATGGAACAGTGACCTCTGCGAGTTTGCCTTCACGGGGCATCTCATAAATTGGTTTTTGGTAATGTGTTTCGACAGGTTGCAGCCAGCCTGAGAAGGTGTAACCGCCGTCCAACTGATACCAGGTGTTGTTGAATTTATTAACAATCATATCGCCTGGTGTTTCACCAAGCAGGTCTACGACCTCGTCAATGCGGAGCAGGTCGGTTTTATTTGCGGTCCGGTAGGGGGCGTCGTAGATCTGCACGCCGCTCCAGATCGCCCGTCCCTGCGAGGCAGGGGGAGCAGCCAAAGCGCGGTCCATGCCCAATTCGGAGAGAACAAGCCCGAGCACGCCTGAGGCGGATAGCTTTAAAAAGTCACGGCGGGAGAGTTGAGAGATGGTCATGGGTTTGTAAGTCTGAGATGTTTGCTGATGTTAATATTCTTACGCAGTGATTTTAACGTTTGCGCACCGTTGTGCCCCTTTGTAGACCTTGCGGTTAAAGGTGTTCCTAATAATGTACGTTCACCACCGTCCCGACCGATGAGAAGTTATAGACCCATTCCGCATCGGGGATGGTGAGATTCACACACCCATGACTCATTGGCGTGCCAAAGTTATTATGCCAGTATGTGCCGTGGAGTCCATAGCCTTTGTAGAAGTACATAATATAAGGCACATCCGGCAAATAATAACCGGGTCCAGACATGGCGGCTGAACGCAGTTTGATCCAGATTTTATATTTACCCGTCACAGTGGGCGTCTGCCAGGTGCCAGTCGAAACAACAAATGAGTTCACAATTGTATCGCCTTCGTAAGCATACACGCGTTGTTCCGAAAGGTTAACGTCAATCCAATGTTCGCCGCCATTGCCTGCCACTTGGGGCGGCACATAAGGCGCCACAGTCGGTGCAACATATTCGGGTGTGGGAGTATCCGGGACGATCTCAGCAGAGATTACAACGGATTCGCTGGTCACCTCTGCGGGAGGTGCGGCTAAAGCGACAAAGGGTGTTTCCGTTGGAATAACCAGCGCTTCAAGGGTTGGAAAACTTGTTGGTAAAACGTTTGCTGCAAGGGGTTGTGGTTCTTGAGTAAGCGTGGCTGTCGGCATTGTGGTAATAGCTGCCGTCGGAAAAATCTCCATTGCCACAGATTGCAAAACAACGGGCGTATAAGTTGGTTTTGCGATCTCAATTCGCGCGAAGGATTGAGCGGGAATGGTTTGTTCCTGCCTGGGCGCAGCAGGTGAAAAATTTAAGAGGGGCGCCAACACGGGTGAATTTACCGCCGACCAGGCCGCGAACGAAAAGACCACACACCCCACCACAACCAATAGGATGGGAAGAATCAGACTTCGTTTCTTTTTGACAATTCCGCCCGTGGATACGTTCTGGATACCGCGTCTGACTGGAACTTTTGCCTGTTTCCAGTTTCCCGATGCGATTCCACCCCGCGGCGTTTGAGGCATGGATTTGGATATTTTTGAAAGAGAGTCATTCATTGATCACCTTTGGGGAAGTCTACTGATAAATACGCCAATAAATATTATAAGCCTATATTGCCACGTCATTGCGAACCTGGCTTCAGGGTGAAGAAGCACACCGCACTGGCGCACGGTGCAAGTGTCGCCCTCGCAAAGACATGAGAAAAATGATTACCATCGAATTTCAACGGGCGTGCCAATCTCGGACCAATCATAGAGCAGTTGCGATTCATAAGCGCCCAGCACCACACATCCGTACGAAATCGGTACGCCGAGATAACCTGCCCACAACTGTCCGCCATTCGGCAATATTGGCAGAGCATGGATGCCATTTTGCAAACCTCCGGCCCAATAAATGCCAAGCCAGTTGGGCATCCAGATATTCCATGTAGCGCCATAGGCGTTTGGAATTTTGTTCAACACACTAAAGTTCCCAGCGGCCGTGGAGTTGTTCATCCCAGTGGAAGAGACAAAGCTAAACACCAGCATATCGCCTTCATAGACGTACATGTGCTGTTCAGAGATGTCAATCAGAATGTATTTGTTCCCGCCGTATGTGGACTGAGACTGGTTGGCGAATGTGTTGTCCCCTCCAATCGGCGCAAGATACTCGCTGGCAGGTGTATCCAAAATAATCTCAGCCTGTGCCATTGGCTCAGGAGTGATGGTTAGTGTTGGGGTAGGGAGCGAAGTCACAGTTGGCAGGGCAGTATAGGCGGGTTTAGCGATCTCTGCCAAAGCAAAGGAACGAGCGTGCGTGGGAGTGAAAATTGGCTTATCCAACCCGAGCGCCGGAGAGGAGATCGCCGTCGATGCCGCAATGCCGATCGCGGTAATGATCAGAGCCGTGATCATTACCGCAGAAAGCCGATTTCTTCGCGCAGGAGGTGTGGATTTGCTCATGGAGTAAAGGTGGGCAGCGCCGTTGGCAATACACTTTCATTTGTGATGAAACATAAAATGCCTTGTGTAACGCCCTCAGCGACCCGGTCCGTTTGTTTGGTGAGTATTTCACGGTCCAAATTCAAAAACCCTGTTTCAATAATGGCTGTAATCGTATTCGGGTCAATTTCAGAAAAAGCATGATACTCGGTCATATCAGATGTGATACTGCCTGCGTGATAGGTCATGCCTGTAATCTGCCGGTAGCGGTCTGTCAGACAAGCCGTCAGACGTTGGGCGCGGTTCACATCGCGAGTCTCAAGCGAAGCCGCCACTTTGAAACCGGTTGCTTCATCATTAATGTATACGCATGAATCATTATGAATTGAAACCAGTGCCACTGCGCGATAACCGTTCAGGCGCGTGTCAAACTCGTTAAGCAGATCCACCTGGTAGCCTTTCGCAACCAGGCTTCTTTGCACAAGGGTGGCAATCTCAAGATTTAAATCCACTTCTTTAAGATCCACCTGCCCGTTCCCGTCCAAACAAACCGCGCCTGAATCATTGCCTGTGTGACCTGCAACAATGCCAATGCGTAACTGCGGCTGGAATGTAGTCACAGCATTCGGTTCAGGATGAGGCGTGAGCATCAAACGCAACTTCTCCTGCAAATTGCCTGCAAACAGACTGTTCGGAGTCCATGCAGTAAAGAGAGTCGCAAGCAAAATTGCAAGGCCCAGCGTGGATGTGAACGCATTGACCGTGCGCGGTCTTCCGGCTGGCCGTCCTTTGGTAGATTCCATGTTCCCTATAATATTACCTAAAAAACAAACATGCAAGGTGCATTATTGACCACGTGCGCATAATAATGCAAACCATTCGTGCTTTTTATTTATCTGCAAGGGCGAGTAAATTTTGTATCGGCTGTAAATTTGAGATGGGCAGGCTTAAATTTTTTACGCGGGTATGTTCGTATTGAAATACTTTTGAATTTGGCAAAAGGAAATTTGCGCGCCGACTAAATTCTTCATGAGAGATATAACCTGCCAGAAAAATCTCCATGCCATACACCCAAATATTGCCCCATTCCAACTGAGAAATAATATGCGCTTCGGTTATCGCTTCACAACGGACCCCAACCCGAGCATCAGGCACACGGCGGACATGCAAACTCGTCAACGAATAAAAGGATTCCGTCACAACGATTTTTGTTTTCGGCGCGAGACTGACAGTAGAGCGCTTCAACTCCCGACCTTGATCCTGCCCGCTGATTTCGATCAGCAGTTCATCCTCTGAATCAGACTTCAAGGTCAGCGCCCCAAGCGGATTCCAATTCAACGGCTTGCGCCACTCTTCAGGCATGGCATGGATGAGGTAATGCGGCTGCTTTGATTCGACAACTTTTTTCAAGTCGGCTTGTGAGGCGGCGATCAAACCGGACAAGAATGCAAATAGGTACAGGTCATTGTATGAATGTCCGTCGCTGGCGTGGTGATCCGAAGGGACCAGCGCGGGCGCGTTCAACAACACGGCCGGGTTTCGGCGCATCTCCGCAATTTGTGCGCGGCGCGAGATCAAATAGGATTTGATGTCACATCTGCGTCCGCCCAAAGTGACATCGTATCGCTCATGATCTGTGAATGGGGCGGCGGCTTTTACTTCAAAGGGAATATTCTGCTGGGAGAGGTATCGCCGAAAGGCAAGTCCCACTGCCACATTTGCCACGTCACGGCGCAATCTATCATAGGGCGGACTTCCCTTGCGGTCGAAGGAGTGGGTCAACGAACGAAGCGCGTATGCAATGCCGCCTTCGGTCAGGTCGGGGGTGTAGGGCAGGCGGAGGAGGTCGGAAGGGGTGAGCATAGGAACCAGCTATCAGCGAGCAGGAAATAGTAATTGGTGATCAGTAATTGGTATTTATTCGTTCCTGAATTGCATGCAATAATGATGAAAGGTATTGCTGACCCAGGCGCTTCCCAATCCATACGGCGTGAGAGACTGGTTATCCTGCATCCAAATTTTTTCATCTTTCAAGGTATAGGTTTTGCCGAGTTCGCGGGCGATGTCCCATGCGAGCGGATAGATCTTTCCTCCCTTCTTGACGTTCTTTACGATTATTGTAAGGTAGGCTTTTCCACGAAGCAAGGGTTTTAAGCCTGCGTAAATATTTACAAGCCTTGCGAGAAATTCCTCGTATTCGTGGATGTTGCCCAGGTCGTTTGGGTCTTCTGAATAAACGACATCCAGTTCCTCATCTTCGCGGCGTTTCTTTTGGTTGATTGCGCCTTTGGCGTGGAGCATGTCCCAGTAGGGAGGCGAGGTTAATACATAGTCAAAGGTCAAAGGTCCGCCCTGAGTGGCGCCATTGGCGCCATCGAAGGGTTGAAGGTTTATTGCATTTACGGCGTCGGCATTAATGATCTCAGACTTTAGACTTTCGACTCTTTGACCCAATATGGCGCGTTCTTCTTCGATGAGTTGATTTGCGATTTGTGCGTATTTGGGATTCAATTCGATGCCGTAGGAATTGCGCCCGGCGCGCAGGGCGGCGATGAGAGTGGAACCTGTACCCGCCATGGGATCGAGCACGGTTTCGCCGGCTTTGGTGAAGAACTCAATGAATTCCTGCGCCAGCGTTTCAGGATATTTGGCGGGATGCACCAGTACGTCCTTTTTGCGCTTCGGCGGGTTGTGAATGAACCATGACTTTTGAAATTTCAGCCAGGTCTTTGGGTCGAGGTCGTTGAGTTTGTTTTTGATCATTGAAAACCTTTTAAACACAAAGGGCACGAAGGTTAAGGTAAAGGCGTTGTTGGCGGAACGTAGTCCACGCTTTGGATGCTGAGGTCGGAGAATGATACGACTGCGGCGGTATTGCCAGCGGAGCGGACAAATACGCCAAGTGTGCCGCTTGGGAAGCTGGGATCAATGATGCTGAATTGAAATCGTCCATTTAAAAACAGACGCATTTCCTTGCCAACTGCCCATACACCAATGCGGACTTCGCCCGGCGCGCCGGGAGGGACATCACCACTTGGGAGAGGTTGTTGTAAAACAAGCCGCGTCCCGCCGCTGATTCGTTCCGCGCGGACGGTGCCATTGCAGGCTAATACGAAGCGATAATAATAGTTTATTGCACTGGCGCGGACGAGCAATCCATAGTTATCTTCATTGCGGCACAGGCTTGGGCGCGCAGTGATCTCGGCGTAATAATTATTCGGCATTACCGCCTGCCTCAGGCTGTGCATGAACACCTGGCTTTGTACGGAGAGGGTCAGCTGGTTATTTTTTATGTCTGCGCTGGCTTGGGTGGATGAGGAAATGTTCCAAAGCGAGGGGTTGGAGAAATCGTCGCTGAGGATTTCATCCCCAACTCCGGGGCGCATCTCCGGGGTGGGGGGCTGGGTGGATAAAACTTGCAGGGTGGGAGTGGCCGAAGCGGGGAACCAGTTTATGGTCGCAGTGGGAAGCGGGGGTTCCGTCGGCGTGGGGGCGATGGGCGTGGCGAACAGCTCATCCAGAGTGGAGCAGGATGCGAGGAGCAGTGTCATTGCGAGTAAAACCAAAGCGAAAAGAGGTCGCTTTGGTTTTACTCGCAATAACATGGCAGGCATTTGATGACAGGATTTCATGGATTGTGTCGTAAAATAATGTGAACTTCATTCTAGCATATCAGGAGTAAATCATGAGCGATAAGCAAGTGCTGGTAACGGGCGCGTGTGGTGAAATTGGTCAGGCGCTTGTGCAGGAATTATCGAAGCGGGGCGGGTATCGAATTGTTACAGCGGATATGATGCCATTGCCTGATTCGATCAAAAATCTTGCGGGGGAGCATGTGCAGGGCGACCTTGTTTATAAGATAAAAACTTTTTACGATTATGATTTTGATATCATCTTTCATCTTGCGGCTTCGCTTTCATCCAAAGCGGGGATTGCCACGGAAGAGGC
>Ga0082335_1005202_pt1 | contig 18314 bp, 24 predicted proteins | sample Subgrocontami58m_FD_72375 | JGI IMG/M metagenome (GOLD analysis project Ga0082335, IMG submission 72375) | Subsurface groundwater microbial communities from S. Glens Falls, New York, USA - GMW37 contaminated, 5.8 m (SPADES assembly) (version 2) ... | reverse complement strand
CTCCCCGGCGGTCCGGCTTTCCTCGCCGACCTGGCTCACCGACTCCTCGACCGATTTTGCCGCATCCTGGAAGGTGGACCGGATGTTCTTCAATCCGTCCAGATCCACTTCGCGCTGGATGTCGGCCTTCACCTCGTTGACATAGCGCTGCGCGCGGCCCAGCAGGGCACCCAGTGTGCGCGCGACCATGGGCAGACGCTCCGGACCGATCACGATCAGCGCCACCAGGGCAATGATTATCAGCTCGGAAAATCCGACGTCGAACATTTCAGTGGGGAAGGGCCGGAAGAAAAACGGAGGGAGCGGGGCAGGCCGCCCCCGCACTGGTTAAAACGCAACTTACGCGCTCTTGGACTTCTCTTTGATTTCGCCCTCGATGATGTTGCCGTCCATCTTTTTCGAAGTGCCGGCGGCCTCGGCCGGCTTGTCGGAGGCGCCCTCCTTCATTCCGTCCTTGAACCCCCGCACCGCACCGCCCAGGTCGGCGCCGATGTTGCGCAGCTTCTTGGTGCCGAACACGAGCATGACTATGACCAGAACTATCAGCCAGTGCCAAATACTGAGTGAACCCATGGCTTTACTCCTCAAAGGAATGACCGGGCGAGGGAGCCTCGCCCCCTCGCATCTCCTCCAACCCGACGAAGCGCCGCCAGGATGAACCACCTTGGCCGAGCTTGCCTAACGTTTTATCATCGCCGGCAGAAGTTCCCTGCCGCCGATGATGTGGATATGCAAATGATACACCTCCTGGCGACCGACGCGCCCGGTGTTGATGATGGTGCGCCAACCGTCGCCGCAGCCTTGCGCGATGGCCAGTTTCGACGCCAGCGCCAGCATCTTGCCGAGCAGCAGTTGATGGCCGAGGTCAACTTCCGCGAGCGAGGCGATGTGCGGCTTGGGGATGACCATGAAGTGCACCGGCGCCACCGGGCGGATGTCGTGGAAAGCAAAGATGTCTTCGTCTTCGTAAACCTTGTTGCACGGGATCTTGCCGGCGACGATGTTGCAGAAAATGCAGTCTTCCAAGGCACACCCCTTACTTACGCTCGGCCTCTATCCGGGAACTCGCGCCCCTGGCCGCCTTCTCGTCTATCCCGGAAATGCCCTCGCGGCGTTTTAGCTCGTACAGCACGTCGCTGGGACGCAGGCCGTAATGCGCCAGCATGATGAGGCAGTGAAACCACAGGTCGGCGGTCTCGCCGACGATGCGCAGCTTGTCCCCGTCCTTGGCGGCCATCACCGTCTCGGTCGCCTCCTCGCCGATCTTTTTCAGAATGGCGTCTTCGCCGCGCGAGAGCAGCCTTGAGACGTAGGAGGCATCTGCATCTCCGCCCTTGCGCGCCTCGATCGTGTCGGCCAGGCGTTCGAGTATGTCACTCATTTGCTTGTCCTTGAACAAGGGGGCTACGCCCCCTAGTCCCCCAAGGGGACTTCCTTCGGGGCGTATATCCCCCACATCAGGGGAAGCTCTGACTAAGCGATGCGCTTAGTCAGAGCTTCCTTTGTGGTATATATCCTTCGGATCTTTGATCACCGGGTCCGTGACGACCCACCTTCCGTCCGCGTATTTCTGGAAAAAGCAGTTGTGCCGGCCGGTGTGGCAGGCGATGCCGCCGACCTGCTCGACGCTGAGCAATATCACGTCCTCATCGCAATCCAGGCGCAGTTCGCGCACCTTCTGCACATGGCCCGACTCCTCGCCCTTGTGCCACAATTTCCTGCGCGAGCGCGACCAGTATACGGCTTCTCCGCCGGCAACCGTCTGCTCCAGCGCCGCTCGATTCATCCAGGCGAACATCAGCACCTTGCCGGTCGCCGCCTCCTGGGCGATCACCGGCACGAGGCCGTTCGCGTCCCACTTCACTTTGTCGAGCCAGTCCATGTCGGCTATCCAGTGTGAACCATGCAGCACATACGCTAAGCCGCGAAAAACCGGGCCGGCTCGGCGTCAACGGCGTTGCGCTTTTCGGTGCGCGCTCGACCCATCACAGCCTCACCTCTATGCCCCTGGACCGCATCAGCTCTTTCGCCTGGCGAACGGTGTATTCGCCGTAATGGAAAATGCTCGCAGCGAGCACGGCATCGGCCTTGCCCTCGAGTATCCCGGCGGCGAGGTGCTCGAGATTGCCGACCCCGCCGCTGGCGATCACGGGCACGTCCACCGCCTCGGCCACCGCGCGCGTCAGCGCCAGGTCGAAGCCGGACCTAGTGCCGTCGCGGTCCATGCTGGTGAGCAGGATTTCGCCCGCGCCCAGCGCCTGCATTCTACGCGCCCAAGCCACCGCGTCCAAACCAGTGGGTTTGCGCCCTCCATGGGTGTATATCTCCCAGCGCGGTTCGGTGCCGGCGCCTGCGCCGGCATAGACGCTCCCGCCCTCCGCTGACGGATCGACGCGTTTGGCGTCCGTTGCTGGATCGACGCGTTTCGCGTCCCCTCTTGGATCGACGCGTTTCGCGTCGATGGCAACGACGATGCATTGAGCGCCGTAACGGCCGGAGGCGTCGGCCACCAGTTGCGGATTTTGCACCGCGGAGGTGTTGATCGAGACTTTGTCGGCGCCGGCGTTCAGGAGCCGGCGCACGTCCTCGACCTTGCGCACCCCGCCGCCCACGGTGAGCGGGATGAACACCTGCGCCGCCACCGCCTCGATGATATGCAGAATCATGTCGCGCTCATCCGAGCTCGCGGTGATGTCGAGGAAGGTAAGCTCGTCGGCACCCTGATCGTCGTAGCGGCGCGCGATTTCCACCGGATCGCCGGCATCGCGCAAGCCGACGAAATTCACCCCTTTCACCACGCGGCCGCGGGTGACGTCAAGACAGGGAATGACGCGCTTGGCTAGAGCCATGGTGTGAGAGACGGGGTCGGGAGAAGCGAGGAGGGAGAAAAAAACGCCCCCCGGCTCAGCCTTCTCCCTTCTCCTTCTTCCCCTGTCCCAGCTTATCGGCCATCGCCTGCGCCTTCTTGAAGTCGACCGTGCCCTGGTAAATCGCGCGGCCGGTGATGACGCCGGTAATGCCTTCGGATTCGATTTTGCACAGGGCCTTGACGTCGTTGAGGTTGGTGAGCCCCCCGCTCGCGATCACCGGCACGATCAACTCGCGCGCCAGCCTGATCGTGGCGTCGATGTTGACCCCGCTCAACATGCCGTCACGGCCGATGTCGGTATAAATTACGGCTTCGACGCCATAGTCCTGGAATTTCCGCGCCAGGTCGATCACGTCGTGCCCGGTCATTTTCGACCAGCCCTCGACCGCAACCCTGCCGTCTTTGGCATCCAGGCCGACGATGATATGTCCGGCGAACGCGCTGCAGGCGTCCTGCAGGAAACCGGGATTTTTCACCGCTGCCGTGCCGATGATGATATAGCTGATGCCGTCGTCGAGATAGCGCTCGACGGTGTCCAGATCGCGGATGCCGCCGCCGAGCTGTATCGGGATTTTTCCGCCAACCGCGCTTACGATGCTTTTGATCACACCTTCGTTGCGCGGTTTGCCCGCAACCGCGCCGTTCAGATCAACCAGATGCAGCCTGCGCGCGCCCTGGTTCAGCCAGTGCCTGGCCACCGCCGCCGGATCGTCGGAGAACACGGTCTCCTTGTCCATATTGCCCTGTTCGAGGCGCACGGCACGCCCCTCCTTGATATCGATCGCGGGGATGATAAGCATGTGTCGTTCTGGCTATGAAGGAGAAGGAGAGCGGGCGCCTAGGCGTTCCAGGTCACGGTTTCCAGGTCACGAAATTGGCGAGCAGCGCAAGGCCGGCAGTCTGGCTTTTCTCGGGATGGAATTGCACGGCGAAAATATTATCCTGCGCCACGGCGCAGGTAAAGGGGAAAGCGTAGATGCTGTACCCGGCCACCAGTTCCGGTTTGCCCGCCTCGACGTAATAGCTGTGCACGAAATAATAACGGCTGGCGTCGGAGATGCCCCGCCACAGCGCGTGCGCTTCGGCTTGGATCACCTCGTTCCAACCCATGTGCGGCACCTTGAGCTTGCCGCCCTCGGCATCTCTCATCGCCGCCGGCGGAAAACGCTTGACCTGCCCGGGAAAAACGCCAAGGCCAGGCGTATCGCCTTCTTCGCTGCGCTCGAACAGCATCTGCAAGCCGATGCAGATGCCAAGAAAGGGCTTGGAGCGCGCCGCCTCGAGCAGCGCCGGACGCAAGCCCCTGCCATCCATCTCGCGCATGCAGTCGGGCATCGCGCCCTGGCCCGGGAACACCACTCGCTCGGCCCGTCTCACGACCTCGGGATCGGAGGTGACCCGCACATCCGCATCCGCTGCGACGTGCTCCAGCGCCTTGGATACCGAACGCAGGTTGCCCATGCCGTAGTCAATGACTGCGATTGTGTTACTCATTGGTACGACAGTTCAAAAGCGCGAACCGCGATAAAAATACACCGGTGATCTTGCTCCAAAAGCTTCTAGAGAGAACCCTTGGTCGAAGGCACGGCGCCCGCAGCGCGAGAATCGGGCTCGACCGCCATGCGCAGCGCCCGGCCGAAAGCCTTGAACACGGTCTCGCACTGATGGTGCGCGTTGTCGCCGCGCAGATTATCGATGTGCAGCGTCACCTGGGCGTGGTTGACGAAGCCCTGGAAGAATTCGCGCACCAGGTCGACGTCGAACTCGCCGATCCAGGCGCGGCTGAACTTGAGCTGATAGATCAGCCCCGGGCGTCCGGAAAAGTCGATTACCACCCTTGAGAGCGCCTCGTCCAGCGGCACATAGGCATGGCCATAGCGGCGTATGCCGCGCTTGTCGCCGACCGCTTCGGCCACCGCCTGCCCCAAGCTGATGCCGACGTCCTCGACCGTGTGGTGGGCGTCAATGTGCAAGTCACCCTTGGCCGCGATCTCCAAGTCGATCATGCCGTGACGCGCAACCTGGTCCAGCATGTGGTCGAGGAAGGGCAGGCCGGTGGCCAGTTTGGCCGAGCCGGAGCCGTCCAGATCGAGGAACACGCTCACCTGGGTTTCCAGGGTATCGCGCTTAATCTTGGAGCTGCGCATAAATTATTATCCGAAGGTGTAGCCGAGACACTTTGCATTCTAACCCAGTACGACAGGAGAGCAAGACGGCGCAGGGCAACGGTAGTGTCTCAGTTTGATTTGTAACAGCGGCGGGATTCGAAATCAATTTCAAATCGGCGCGGATTATCCGGCCATAATCCGCGCACGAAACAAAAACCCGCCGAAGCGGGTTAATAAGTTAGTTTAATAGTAAGTTATGCGGCCTTCCTAGGTTTCCAACCTTGAATTGTTTTCTCGTAGAAGTTTTTCTCGCTCATAGGCGCATCAGTTTCTTCAAGGGATTTAGAAAGCTCCTGAAGGTCAAGTTTCCCACCAGCGGTTTGAATGAATAACGCACGCACTAGCAAATCAGCGGGGCCAGAGATTTCGCTCTCACCCTTCTCCCACCGCGCAACTTGCTGTGAACTAAGACCAAGAAATTTCCCCAGGTCGGATTGAGTTAGGTTCATTTGCTTACGCAAGAATCGCAACTCCCTTCCGGAAAGAACCTTCTTTTGGCTAGACAAATCACAACCAATCGCCATGTGCAATTGGTCAAGGTTCTTGATTGACAAACCCTCTCCGTACGGAGTTTTTTCAATCTCATATCCGCTAAGCAGATATACGTTGTCCAACCCGCAATCTGTATAGTGCAGCGGCGTTTTGTCCTTCTCTCCGTGGTGTCTCCACGCAGCTGGCTGTTTCATTACAAGTTCTCCCATTCCACAGTTTTCACAAATAATTTCCCGTTGTGCAGAATAATTGTCACGATTCCTGCCGTTCTCCCTCCTTTAATTTTCAGAGCGATCTTGCACTTCCATTCATTGCGCTCTGTAAGTTCCGGCGCATCATCAACATAACCCTCTCGCAATACTCGAAAAACATCAATGTCTAATATCTCTCTCTCACTCATCCGCTCACGAGCATGAGTTCCCAAAATCACGTTTTCGGTTTTTTGTGCAATCTCCCGAATACGCTTTTGGGCGATAGCGGCTGTCAATCTCATCGCCGCGACCTTTTTCTCATCGTTAGACATGCCTATCATAATGATAGTTCAATTACGACATGTCAAGAGATTTTCTTGAAAGATTTTCTTGAAAGGTAGCGTTAACCGTATGTTTAGTAGGCATTTACCTACTAAAATTGGGCTAATCCGCTAGCTTGGCGATCTCTTTGTTGGGGTCGCGTGGGCGTTTTGGTTTCGTTGCCATGCCAAATTCTAACGCGACCGACTAACCGCTGTCAGAACCCTTACATTCAAACTGAAACACTACCAGGGCAACATGCGCCTATTCTAGGCCAGAATTGCCCTCAGGGCTCCGATCAGAGCTTCGCACTGGGCATCGGTCCCGACCGTGATGCGCAGGAACGGCGCGATTCGGGGCGGTTTGTTGAAATGCCGCACGATAATGCTGCGCTGGCGCAACCTGGCGGCAAGTTCAGCGCCGCCTTGCTTGCCATGCCGCGCAAACACGAAATTAGCGGCTGAAGGCAGCACGTCGAAGCCTAAGGCTGCAAGATCGGCCACCAGCCGGTTTCGGGTGGCGACCACTTTGGCACAGGTTTCCTCGAAATAAGCACGGTCCGCCATTGCGGCGGCTGCCCCGGTCAAGGCGAAACGGTCCAGCGGGTACGAGTTGAAGCTGTCTTTGACACGGTGCAGCGCCTCGATCAGTTCCCTATGACCGAGCGCATACCCCACGCGCAACCCCGCCAGTGAGCGGGATTTCGACAGGCTATGCACGACGAGGAGCTGCGGGTAACGCTCAACCAGCCCGACAGCCGACTCGGCGCCAAAATCCACGTAGGCCTCGTCGACCACCACCACCGATCCGGCATTCGCGCGCAACAGGCGCTCGATCTCGGCGAGTGCAAGCGGCCGGCCGGTGGGCGCATTCGGATTGGGAAAAATGATGCCGCCATTCGGCGTCAAATAATCGTCAACGCGAATCTCGAATGACTCAGTCAGCGGCACCTGCTTGTACTCGATACCGTAGAGACCGCAATACACCGGATAGAAGCTATAGGTGATATCCGGAAACAGCAGCGGTTGTTCATGCTTTAGCAGCGCGAGGAAAGTATGCGCCAGCACCTCGTCGGAACCGTTGCTGACGAATACCTGGGCAGGTTTCAGCTTATGGAAGGCTGCGATGGATTCCTTGAGACTATCGCAATCAGGGTCGGGATAGAGCCGCAGCGTATCACCCACCTCGGCGCGCAACGCTGCCAGCGCCCGCGGGCTTGGGCCGTAGGGGTTCTCGTTGGTGTTGAGCTTGACCAGCTTGGGCAGCTTGGGCTGTTCGCCCGGCACATAGGGCGTCAATCCATCTACAACTTTGCTCCAATAGCGGCTCACCAGCGCACCTTAGGATCGACGCAAGCGGTATTGAGCGGAACGGGCATGCGCCTGCAAGCCTTCGCCTTCGGCCAACACCATCGAAATCTTGCCGAGCACCTGGGCGCCCTCCGGCGAAACCGTGATCAGGCTGCTGCGCTTCTGGAAATCGTACACCCCCAGCGGCGATGAAAAGCGCGCGCTGCGCGAGGTGGGAAGCACGTGATTGGGTCCGGCGCAATAATCGCCGATGGCTTCGGAAGTGTAACGACCCAGGAAAATCGCGCCGGCGTGCCGGATTTTTTCCGCCCATTTTTCCGGATTTTCCAGCGAAAGTTCCAGGTGTTCCGGCGCAATGCGGTTGGCGATGGCGCAGGCTTCATCCAGGTCGCGCACCTGAATCAACGCGCCGCGGCCTTCGAGCGAGGCGCGTATCACGGCCTTGCGCGGCATCGCTTCCAATTGTCGGGCGATGCTTTCCGCCACCGCGTCGATGAAAGCGGCATCGGGGGAAAGCAGTATCGCCTGCGCCAACTCGTCGTGCTCGGCCTGCGAGAACAGGTCCATCGCGATCCAGTCCGGGTCCGTCTTGCCGTCGCAAATAATGAGAATCTCCGACGGCCCCGCCACCATGTCGATGCCGACCACGCCGAACACGCGCCGCTTGGCCGCGGCTACGTAGGCGTTGCCCGGGCCGACGATCTTGTCCACTTGCGCGATGGTCTGGGTGCCATAGGCGAGCGCGCCCACCGCCTGCGCCCCGCCGATGGTGAACACCCGGTCCACGCCGGCGATGGCGGCCGCCGCCATCACCAGCTCGTTTTTTTCGCCGCGCGGCGTCGGCACCACCATGACGAGCTCGGCCACGCCGGCAACCTTGGCCGGAAGCGCGTTCATCAGCACCGAGGACGGATAGGCCGCCTTGCCGCCCGGCACATACAGGCCGACGCGGTCGATCGGCGTCAGCTTCTGGCCGAGCACCGTGCCGTCGGCCTCGGTGTACTGCCAGGACTGCGCCAGTTGCTTTTCGTGGTAGCGGCGCACGCGCGCAGCCGTCTGCTCCAGCGCCTCGCGCTGTGCGCTCGGCAGCGCGTCGCGGGCGCGCGCCAGCAGCTCCCGCGGCAGCTCGAGCTCCGCGAGCGTCGCCGCCGTCACGCCATCGAAGCGCGCGGTATATTCGAGCACCGCCGCATCGCCGCGGCTTTTCACCGCGGCGAGGATTTCGGCCACGGTCGCATCCACCGTCTGGTCCTGGGCGGCGTCAAACGCGGTGAGGCGCGCGAGCCGCGCGTCGAAATCCGCGTCGCGGGTGGACAGGCGGACGATCTCAGCCATTACGTTTTTTCTTCGCAGCTACCGCAAACGCATCGACCAGCGGCTGGATCGCCGCGCGCTTCAGCTTCAGCGCAGCCACATTGATGATCAGCCGCGCCGAGATCGGCACGATCTCCTCCACCGCGCGCAGATTGTTGGCCTTCAGCGTATTGCCGCTCGACACCAGGTCGACGATGGCGTCGGCCAGTCCCACCAGCGGGGCGAGTTCCATCGAGCCGTAGAGCTTGATCAGGTCGACGTGCACGCCCTTGGCGGCGAAATGCTCGCGCGCGGTCTGCACGTACTTGGTGGCGACGCGCAGCCGCGCGCCCTGCTTCACCGCCTGCGCGTAGTCGAAACCCTGCGGCACCGCCACCATCATGCGGCAGGCCGCGATCCTCAAGTCGAGCGGCTGGTACAGCCCGTCCCCGCCATGTTCGAGCAGCACGTCCTTGCCGGCGATACCCAGGTCGGCGGCGCCGTACTGCACATAGGTCGGGGTATCGGAAGCGCGCACGATAATCAGGCGCACCTCCGGCCGGCTGGTGGCGATGATCAGCTTGCGCGAAGTTTCCGGATCGTCGCGCGGCGCCACACCGGCCGCCTTCAGCAGCGGCAAGGTTTCCTCGAAGATCCGGCCCTTGGACAGGGCTATGGTGATTTGGGGCACAGTGGCGCCTGATCGAAAAAGCGATTTTACCGCGTCCTCCGCGCTAATCGCTTATTTCAGTGAATCCGCTTGATGCGGGCGCCGAGCTGGGACAGCTTCTCCTCAATGCACTCGTAGCCGCGGTCCAGGTGGTAGATGCGCTCGACCACGGTTTCCCCCTTGGCCACCAGCCCGGCGATCACCAGGCTGGCAGAGGCCCGCAGATCGGTCGCCATCACCGTGGCGCCATCAAGTTGCGCCACGCCTTTAACCACCGCGGTATTTCCGGAAATCTCGATGTCGGCGCCCAGGCGCTGCAGTTCGAGCGCGTGCATGAAGCGGTTCTCGAATATGGTCTCGGTCAGCACCGCCGTGCCGCGCGCAATGCAGTCGAGCGCCATGAATTGGGCCTGCATGTCGGTGGGAAACGCCGGATAAGGCGCGGTGCGCAGGTTGACGCTCGTGGGCGGACCGTCCATCTCAAGGACTATGGCGTCGTCCTCCGCGGTGATTTTCGCGCCGGCCTCGCGCAGCTTGTCCAGCACCGCTTCGAGGATGCGCGCGCTGGTATTCCGCAGCCGCACCGATCCCCCCGTAGCGGCGGCGGCCACGAGGAAGGTCCCGGTCTCTATGCGGTCGGGCATGATGCGGTGCTCGGCGCCGGAGAGCGCGCTCACGCCCTCGATGCGGATCATGCCGCTGCCGGCGCCTTCGATGTTCGCCCCCATCGCCTTGAGGCAGGCCGCGAGATCGACGACTTCGGGCTCGCGCGCCGCGTTCTCGATTACGGTGGTGCCTTCGCCCAGGCAGGCCGCCATCATCAGGTTCTCGGTGCCGGTGACGGTCACCAGATCGCTCGCGATGCGCGCGCCCTTCAGGCGTTCGGCGCGCGCAATGATGTAACCGTGTTCGACGCGGATGTCGGCGCCCATCGCCTGCAGGCCCTTGATATGCAGGTCCACCGGGCGCTGGCCGATCGCGCAGCCGCCGGGCAAGGACACGCGCGCCTCGCCGCAGCGCGCGAGGAGCGGCCCCAGCACCAGGATGGAGGCGCGCATGGTCTTGACCAGCTCGTAGGGCGCAAGCGGCGTGTGCAGGCGCCCGGCGTCGAGTTCCAGCCCAAGCTTTTCATCCAGCGACACCGCAATGCCCATGCCCCCGAGCAGATTGAGCAAGGTGGTGACGTCGCGCAAATGCGGCACATTGGTGAGCCGCAGCGGCGCGGCAGACAGCAGCGATGCGCACATGATCGGCAGCGCCGCGTTCTTGGCGCCGGAGATGCGCACTTCGCCTGCCAGAGGGGAGCCGCCGTGGATCAGCAGTTTATCCATGACTGCACTGTTCAGGCAGCTGGTTCACGCCACCGCCTCCGCTCTGTCGTCGTGGTTCGAGCGCAACCGCCGTCGGCGGCCCGCGGTAATCGCGGGCGGTCGCATCCCCGCATAGCGGGGCCCCTGCTCCCTGCTCATGCCGCGCCTCCGGACTGTTCACGCCACTCCTCCGGAGTGAGGGTCTGCATCGATAGCGCGTGAACTTCCTCGCGCATGCGCTCGCCCAGGGCCTGATAAACACGCTGGTGCCGCTGCACCCGGCTCTTGCCGCGGAACTCGGCCGAGACGATCAGCGCCTGGAAATGCTGGCCGTCGCCGGCAAGCTCGAGGTGCTCGCAGGCAAGGCCTTGCTCGATGTAGGTCTTGACGTCTTCCGCTGTAACCATAGTGGTCCTTTCAGTGACGTAGTTTATAACCGCGCTTGAGCAGCGCGAGGGTAAGGGCGGTGAGCACGAGCAGGCTGGCGCCGGCGATGCCAAGACTCAGCGCCGGATTGATATCGGACACGCCGAAAAAACCGTAGCGAAAACCGTCGATCATGTAGAAAAAAGGGTTGAAATGCGACAGCCCCTGCCAGAAGGCCGGCAGCGAGTGGATCGAGTAGAACACTCCCGACAGGAAGGTGAGCGGCATGATCAGGAAGCTTTGGAACGCCGCCACCTGGTCGAATTTTTCGGCCCAGATGCCGGCGATCAGCCCCAGCGTGCCCAGAATGGCACTGCCGGCGAGGGCAAACGCGATTATCCACAGCGGGTGCTCGAAGGAGAGGCCGACGAAACCGAGCGATACCAGCAGCACCCCCACGCCGACGGCCATGCCGCGCACCACCGAAGCGAGCACGTAGGCGGCAAAGAAATCCCAGTACGACAGCGGCGGCAGCAACACGAAAATAATGTTGCCGGTGATCTTGGACTGAATCAGGCTGGAAGAACTGTTGGCAAACGCGTTTTGCAGCACCGCCATCATCACCAGGCCCGGCACCAGAAAGGCGGAGTAAGGCACCGCATCGTACACCGGCGCTTGCCCCTGCATCACGTGGGAGAAGATGAGCAGGTACAAAAGCGTGGTCAGCACCGGCGCGGCGATGGTCTGGAACGCCACTTTCCAGAAGCGCAGGAGTTCCTTGTACAGCAGCGTGCCAAAACCGCTCATCGATTCGGCGAGGCGGGCGTCGAGAGTACGCAGGAGACGCTGCGTCCCCCGCTCCGCTCTCCTCTCTCTTCCATATTCATGATCTGCACGAACACGTCTTCCAGATCGGGCTGCAGCAACTCCAGCTCCTCGATCCGCGCGCCCGACTCGCGCACCTGCGCGAGCACGCCTTCGACCTCGGCGTAACTGCGCAAGCGCAGCGTATGCACCGGGTCATGGCTGTCGCGTACCCGCGCCGCCAGCGCCGCCGGCAGCGCCGCGCCGGCGATGCGCAGCTTCAGATAGAGGCCGTCGCGCCGATTGACCAAATTATTGGTGGTATCGAGCGCGACGATGCGCCCCTGCTTCAGCATGGCGATGCGCGCGCACAAGGCCTCGGCCTCCTCCAGATAATGCGTGGTCAGCACAATGGTGTGGCCGTCGCGGTTCAAGCCGCGCACGAACTCCCATAGCCCCTGGCGCAGCTCCACGTCCACGCCGGCGGTCGGCTCGTCCAGCACGATCACCGGCGGCTTGTGCACCAGCGCCTGCGCCACCAGCACGCGCCGCTTCATGCCGCCCGAGAGCGAGCGCATATTGGCGTCGGCCTTGCCGGCGAGGTCCAGGTGGTGCATGACCTCGTCGATCCAGGTGTCGTTATGCGTCAGGCCGAAGTAGCCTGACTGAATACGCAAGGTTTCGCGCACGCTGAAAAAAGGATCGAACACCAGTTCCTGCGGCACCACGCCCAGCGCCCGGCGCGACTCGCGATAGTCGGCGATGACGTCGTGCCCCATGACGCGCACGCTGCCGCTGTCGGCGCGCGCCAGCCCGGCAAGAATGTTGATGAGCGTGGTCTTGCCCGCGCCGTTGGGGCCGAGCAGGCCGAAGAACTCCCCCGGCGCCACCTCCAGGTCGATGCCGGAGAGCGCCTGAACTGCGCCGAAGCGCTTGTGCACCTGCTGGATCTGGATCGCGGGGGTCATATGCGGCGCCGCGTCACGGCGGGGTGAAAATCAGGCCGGATCGGCCTGCAGCAGATCGGATACGGCGTAGAGCTCGGCGAGGTGCCGCATGGCTTCAGGAAGGTTGGCAAGGGACAGCGCGAGTTTGCGCCGGCGCGCCTCGCGCAGGCACTCCAGGGCCAGCGCCACTGCCGCCGAGTCCACTTCGGTGACGCCCTTGAAATCGAGCACCGACGCGCCCGGCACGAGCAGCGCGCGCGCTTGCGCCAACAGCGCGGAGACGGTAGCTATTGTGACCGGGCCGTCGAACAGCAGCCGGTCGCCTTCCTGGGTGATCACTTGGGCTTGGCGCTGGCCTGGGTTTCCAGGGAGCGGTTCTTGCTGGCGAGAGACTTGATCAGACCATCTACGCCGCCGTCGCGAATCTCGGCATTGAAGGTCTCGCGGTAATTGGTCACGAGGCTTACGCCTCCGACCACGACGTCGTACACCTTCCAGCCGGCTGGCGTCTTTTCCATGCCGTAATCGATGCTGACCGGCTCGGTGCCAGGCTGCTTGACCTGAGTCTTGACCGTTACGTCGGCATCTCCCGCGGCGGCGCGCAACGGTTTGAACTCGATCACCTGGTTCTTGTAGGTGGACAGTGCGGTCGAGTAGGTGCGCACCAGCAAGGTGCGGAATTCGTTGGTCAGGACCTTCTGCTGCTCCACATTCGCCTTGGGCCAGTTGCGCCCCATGGCGAGCGCGGTCATACGGCCGAAGTTGAAATGCGGCAGCACCTTGGCATCGACCAGCTCATCGATCTTCTTTCGGTTGCCGGCCTGGATGTCCTTATCCTGCTTGATGATATCTATGACTTCATTGGTGATTTTTTTCACCTGCGCGTCGGGCGCGAGCTCCTGTGCCAACACCGTAGTCGCGAACAAGAAAAAACACAGCGTGAAAAACAATTTCATCGTGGCCTTAGGCTGATTCGCGCCAGCCCGTCGTGCACCTCGCCCGAAACGGCGAGCAGTGCCTCGTAATTGGAGGGGATCCTGGGTTCGTAAGCGGCCCCGCTCACGCCGGCCGCCTCAGGCCTCGCCGCGACCGGCTGCGCCGCGGCCCCGGAAAATTCCTGCGCCGGGGTGAGTTCCTCGTCGGCAGCCGTGATGACCCGTTCGCCCCACTGGGTGATGATCTGCGCCGGCGGCAATTCGGATTCGGCAAGCGCTGCCGTGTCCTTGCTTTCGCCGGATTCCGAAGTCTTGGCCGGATCGGGCTCGGGTAGCGGATCGCCGTCGTAAATCAGACTGCGGCGGCGCTGCAGGAACGCGTCGCGCACATAGGCGTAGTGGTCCAGCGCCGCCTCCTCGGCCAGGCGGCTAAGATCGAGCAGGTTGGCGCGGTTATCGACTGCACGCACCCCTACAAGCTCGTTGCGAGTGGGAATGTTGCCCACGTACCACAGCGGATCGCCGCGCCAGTCCAAGGCGAGCAGGCTGATACCGTCGCGCACGCTGCTCGGCCCGAGTATGGGTAGCACCACGTAGGCGCCGCTGCCCACGCCCCAGCGTCCCAGAGTCTGGCCAAAGTCCTCGTTGTGCTTCTCCAGCCCGGCGTTGCTGGCGACATCGAACAAGCCCAGGATGCCGACGGTGGTATTCATCGCAAAGCGGCCGAAATCGCTCACGCCGGCGCCAACCTTGCCTTGGAGGATATTGTTGATACCGATCCAGAGGTCGCCCAGGTTGGCGAAGAAATTGGTCACGCCGGTACGGGCAAATTCCGGCATCACGGTTTTGTAGCCGCTCGCGACCGGCTTGATGATCGCCTTGTCCACGCCTTCGTTGAAGCCGAACATGGCGCGGTTGTAGCCTTCGAGCGGGTCGCCGGGAGTACCGCCGGTCGTCGCGCAGCCGCCCAGGCCGACAAGCGCGGTGAGCAACGACAATCCGAGAAAACGCCGCAGCATGATGTTCATTCTTCTTCCTTCTTATTTGTTGTCTTTGTTGTCTTTGTTGCCGTCTGCCGCCTTGTTGAACAGGAACTGGCTGATCAGGTTTTCCAGCACCACCGCGGACTGGGTGATCTTCAGCTTGTCGCCGCTTTTCAACTTCGCCGTGTCGCCGCCGGCCGTAAGCCCTATGTACTGCTCGCCGAGCAGCCCCGAGGTCAGTATTTTGGCCGAAGTGTCCTTCGGAAACTCGTAGCGCTTGTCGATCGAGAAAGCGACCGTCGCTTCGTACGCTTCAGTGTCGAAGACGATGTCCTCGACCCGCCCGACCACCACCCCCGCGCTTTTCACTGGCGCCCGCTTCTTCAGGCCGCCAATGTTATCAAAATTCGCCTTGACTAGATATGTTTCGGCGGCGGAGAAGGACGCAAGATTGCCCACCTTCAGCGCCAGGAACAAGAGCGCGCCCAAGCCGATGGCGACGAACACGCCCACCCACAGGTCCAGTGTCTTACGCTTCATCATCTTTACGCCCCTCGAAACATGAATGCAGTCAGCATGAAATCCAGCGCGAGGATCGCCAGCGACGAGGTCACCACGGTGCGCGTGGTCGCCCCCGATACGCCCTCAGCAGTAGGCGGAGCGTCATAGCCCTCGAACACCGCGATCCAGGTAACCGCGACGCCGAACACCACGCTCTTGATCACGCCGTTGAGAATGTCCTCCTGGAAGTCGACCGCGGCCTGCATCTGCGACCAGAACGAACCTTCGTCGACGCCGATCAGGCGCACGCCGACCAGGTAGCCGCCGAATACGCCCATCGCCGAAAACATCGCCGCCAACAGCGGCATCGAGATCACGCCGGCCCAGAAACGCGGCGCGATCACGCGCGCGATCGGATCCACCGCCATCATCTCCATTGCCGCCAACTGCTCGGTAGCCTTCATCAGGCCGATTTCCGCGGTGATGGCCGAGCCGGCGCGGCTGGCGAAGAGCAGTCCCGCCACCACCGGTCCGAGTTCGCGCACCAGCGACAGCGCCACCAGCACGCCCAGCGCCGAGGAAGAGCCATAGCGCACCAGGGTGTCGTAGCCCTGCAGGCCCAGCACCATGCCGACGAACAAGCCCGACACCAGGATGATGATCAACGACTGCACGCCGGCGAAGTAGATCTCGCGCACGACCAGGGAGAAGCGGCGAAAGCACATGCCGGAGTTCTGCAGCGTCAGCAGGAGAAAGCGGCTGGCGAACCCGAGGCGGTGGATGGAGCCGGTTGCGCGGCCGCCCAGTTGTTCGAGAAAGCCGATCACTGCACTCATCATGCGTCCCTGGCGTCGAGGTCGCGCCCGTAGTCGTCTGCCGGAAAATGGAACGGCATCGGTCCGTCCATTTCTCCATGAACGAACTGATGCACGAACGGCTTGTCCGAGACGCGCAGTTCCTCGGGTGTGCCCTGCGTGATGATCACGCCGTCGGACATGAAATAAACGTAGTCCACGAGCTGCAACGCCTCGGCCACATCGTGGGTGACGATGATGGAAGTGGCGCCGAGGGAGTCGTTCAAGCGCCGGATCAACTGGCCGATGACGCCCATGGAGACGGGGTCCAGACCGGCGAACGGCTCGTCGTACATGATCAGCATCGGGTCGAGCGCCGTGGTGCGCGCCAGCGCCACGCGCCGGGCCATCCCGCCGGACAGTTCCGAAGGCATGAGCCGGTGCGCGCCGCGCAGGCCCACCGCCTGCAGCTTCATCAGCACCAGATCGTCGATCAACTCCTCCGGCAAATCGGTATGCTCGCGCATCTGGAAAGCGACGTTGTCGTAGCACGACATGTCTGTAAACAGCGCCCCGAACTGGAACAGCATCCCCATCCTGCGGCGCAACGCGAACAGTTCGTCGTGACTGAGTCTGGCCACCGCCCTGCCGCCGACGCGCACCTCCCCCCGAGTGGGACGCAGCGCGCCGCCGATCAGGCGCAGCAGCGTGGTCTTGCCGCAGCCGGACAGCCCCATGATGGCCACCACCTGGCCGCGCCGGATGCTGAGGTTGATGCCCTTGAGGATCTGGCGGCTGTCGTAGGCGAAGTTTACGCTTTCGACCTCGACCAGATTGTCTGTTGCAGGTTTCGTCGGCACGGAAGGGCGTCAGCATGAAGCGCGAAGCGCGCATTCTACCAGACTGATACCGCTGCGCGTTTCGGTGAACGGCGCCGGCGAGCGCAGCCACATGGCTTCATGTTGCCTGTTATAGTATTTACTTCGCATAGCTTAGCCCGTCCAATGACGCAATCGGCTGTCCGCTTCGAGCAGGTCAGAAAAAACTATGGCCGCCGGGCGGTGCTGCAGGGGATCGACCTCGACATCGCCGCGGGCATGAGCTTCGGCCTGGTCGGGATCAATGGCGCCGGCAAAACCACGTTGATCAAGTGCCTGCTCGACTTCTGTCACGTTGACGCCGGCGAGATCGAGATATTCGGCACCAGACACACCGATAGCCGCGCCCGCGCGCGGCTCGCTTTCCTGCCGGAGCGCTTCATGCCGCCTTATTTCCTCACCGGTCGCGACTTCCTCGGCTATATGCTCGCGCTGGATGAGCGCGCCGCCGACGAAGACAAGGTGCGCGCGATGTTCGCCGCGCTCGAGCTGGACGCCGCGGCGCTGGACCAGCCGGTGCGCTCATATTCGAAGGGCATGACGCAAAAACTGGGACTGGGGGCATGCCTGCTCTCCGATCCCGACCTGCTGATTCTGGATGAACCGATGAGCGGACTCGATCCCCTGGCGCGCGCGCGTGTGAAACAACTGCTGCGGCAATTGCGCGACCGGGGCCGCACCTTGTTCTTTACTTCCCACGCGCTGTCCGACGTCGAGGAGATCTGCGAAAACATGGTGGTCCTGCATCAGGGCCGGCTGCGCTTTTGCGGCAGCCCGCGCGAGCTCATGCTGCGCTACGCCCCGCAGGTCTCGATCCCCCTTCCTCGGTCCCCCTTGAGGGGAGAGGGGAAAGTACCCACCTCTTCGGGTGGTCCCGACCTTCGGTCTCCCACCTTGGGGTACGCCGGCGACTCGATGGAACAAGCCTTCCTCAAGTGCATCGAAAGCGATGTCCATGCCTGACAAACCCACCCTGCTGGTCGTCGACGACGACCCCCTCATCACCGACTCCCTGGCGTACGCCCTGGGCAATGACTTCAAGGTGATGGTGAGCGGCTCGCGCCGCCACGCGGTGAATCTGGTGCGCGAGCTGGACACGCCACCGCAGCTCGCGCTGGTGGATCTGGGACTGCCGCCCGTTCCGCACCGGCCGGACGAGGGCTTCCAGCTTGTAGCCGATCTGCTCGCGCACTCGCCGGAGATGAAAATCCTGGTGCTCTCGGGCCAGAACGATGCTGCCAACGCGCGTCACGCGCGCACCCTTGGCGCGACCGATTTCGTCGCCAAACCCTGCAATGCCGAAAGCCTGAAGAAGCTCCTGCTGCACGCGCTGGAGTTCCGCCGCGCGGAGATCTCGCGCGGCGCGGAGGCGGAAGGCGAGACGCTGATCGGCAACAGCCCGGCGCTGGAAAAGCTGAAAAGCCAGATCAGCCAATATGCCGATTCCCCCTTCCCGGCGCTGATCGAGGGCGAATCGGGCAG
>Ga0082335_1005201_pt1 | contig 18315 bp, 14 predicted proteins | sample Subgrocontami58m_FD_72375 | JGI IMG/M metagenome (GOLD analysis project Ga0082335, IMG submission 72375) | Subsurface groundwater microbial communities from S. Glens Falls, New York, USA - GMW37 contaminated, 5.8 m (SPADES assembly) (version 2) ... | reverse complement strand
CGCCGCCTGCGTCTACGCCGCCAATGGGTTGACGGTCCACATGCCGGACCCCGAAGCCGACGAGCCGATCTCGACGCCGGAGCTGAGCTTCGCCATCCGCCGGCTGGGCGCGCAGGGGGGACTCAACGTGAGCGCGAGCCACAATCACCCCGACGACAACGGCGGGAAATTCTACGACGAGCGGGGCGGGCAGGAGGTGCCTCCGGACGACGAGGAGTTCGCTCGCATGGTCGAGGGGATCGACGACGCGACGCTGGCGGATTTCGCGGAGGCGCGCAGCCGCGGCCTCATCCGCCGGCTCGAGCTCTCGGTGCATGACGAATACGTGAAGGCGAACCTGGCGCTGGCGACCTGCGCGCGCGGGGCGGTGGCGGTGCTGACGAACCTGCACGGGACCGGGGACGCGACCGTGGGGGAGACGCTCGTGTGCGCGGGAGTCGAGGTCCGGTACGTCGAATCGCAGCGCGCGCACGACGGCCGCTTTCCGGGCGTGCCGTTCCGCATCGCCAATCCCGAGGTGCCCGAATCGATGGCGGAGGCGACCGCGCTCGCGCGCCGGACCGGCGCCGACCTGGCCCTCGCCACCGACCCGGACGCGGACCGGATCGGTTTGGTCGTGCCGGGGCGCGGCGGGGACTGGGTCTTCCTGACCGGCAACGAGATCGGCGCGCTGGTGACCGAGCACCGTTTCGCGAAGCTCGTGGCGCTCGAGGCGCTGCCCGCGCGGCCGCTGTTCGTGACCACGGAAGTGACCAGCCGTCTTCCGGGGGCGATCGCGCGCGGCTACGGTGCGCACGTGATCGACGACCTGCCCGTCGGCTGCAAGTACATCGCCCACGTGCTGCGCCGGCTGGAAGAGAGCGGGCGGTTCGGGAATTTCGCCGGCGGCCTGGAGTGCTTCGTCCTCGGGCTCGAGGAAAGCCACGGCATTCTGGTCTCGCCACAGATACGCGATAAAGACGCGGCGGGTGCGGCACTGCTCTTGGCGGAGCGCGCGGCGGAGGAAAAGGCGCGCGGCCGGACGCTCTTCGACGTGCTGCTCGACCTTTTCCGCCGCGTCGGCGTGCACGTCACGCGCCAGATCTCGATCGTGATCGAAGGCGCGGGCGGAATCGAACGGATCGCGCGCATCCAGGAGGGGCTGCGGGCGGTGCCGGCGGGGGGATGCCTGGCGGGCCGTCGCGTGACCGGCAAGCGGGACTTCCACGACGTCACCCGCTTCGGACCGTTCCGCAGCGGCACGGATCAGTCGGCGCGCAACCTGCTCAGCTTCGAACTGGAGGGCGGATTTCGGGCCCTGGCGCGGCCGTCCGGGACCGAACCGAAGATCAAGCTCTATGTGGAGGCGATCGGCGCGCCGCTCGGGGCGGTCGATGACGCCGCGGTGTCGGCGGCGCGTGCGGCGCTGGAGGCGGCGCTGTCCGAGACGGCGGACGCGCTGGCGCTGGAGGCGTATCGACTCGTGGGGCTGGAGATGCCGCGATTCGGCCTGAGGCTTTCGCCGCTCCTGGATCTGGCGCATCGGGAGGACTTCACCCGTAACTTCGTGGACGAATTGGCGGCCGAGGCGGCGGGTGAAGGAGACCTCGCGGCGTGGGCCGATGGTCGACTCGAGCGCTTCGGCAAGGACCCGCGCGGGCTGGTCGGGGCCGCGGTGCGTGCATGGCTGGCCTCGGCCGGGCTTCCCGCGCGAGCGGACGAGCGGGTGCGCAAGGTCTTCCCCGCGGGGAGCTGACGCCGGGAAGCCCGGGTCCGCGGGCAGGCACGAGGCCGGGGAGCGCGACCATCCCGGGAGCGGCTGGGTCAGAGCCGTCCCTCATACCAGCCCATGAGAAGTTGCGGCAGGGGGAAGACGTCCTCGACGCCGGTCGTGTCGGGATCGACGTAGCGGAAGACCCAGGCGTTGAGCACCCAAGTCACGAGCCCGATCGCGGCGAACGCCGAGAACTGGATCCAGCGGCGCCGGTTCCACGGACCGCGCGCGGCGGCCGCGGCTAGGGCGAGTCCGGGGAGCCCGGGAGCCATGAAGCGGAGGGGAAAGCCGTAGCCGCCGACGCCGAGCAGTGTCATGAGGACCAGATACGTGCCGAACCACACCGTGGGGAGCGCGTCGCGGTCGTGGCGGATCGAATCACCGATGCCCCGAACGGTGTACAGGTACAGGGGCGCCGCGAGCGGGATGGTCACGAGGTAGTAGAACCAGGGCCGGCTGACGACTTCCTTGATGAACGGGTCGTTCTCGATCAGGGTCGGTGAATTCACCACCCAAGACGCGACCCAGTGGCCGGTGGCGGACTTGTGCCAGAGGAACCAGGGCAGGCCGGCGGCGGCTCCGACGGCGAGGAAGAGGACGACGCCGCGCCAGATCCCGGGAGTGCGCCCGCGGCGCAGGGCTTCGACCCCAAGAGCGACGAAGGCCGGCGCTGCGAAGACGGCGGGGAGCTTGATCAGCATGGCGATGGCCGCGGCGAGGCCCGCGACGGCGAAGCGCCAGGCCGCGCCGCGATCGAGCGCCCACTGCCACGCGAGGAGGGCGGCGGTGACTCCGAGCGCGACCGGGAGGTCGAGCCAGATGCGGCCGGCGAGGAATCCGCCGATCGGGCAGAGGGCGGCGATGGTGGCGGCGAGGTTGGCGCGGGCGAGGCCGTAGCGGCGCAGGGCGAGCGCACGCAGCGCGACCACGAGGGCGACTCCGAATAGGGCGCAGAGCGCGGCGCAGGCGGCTGGGCCGCCCCAGGCCTGGAGCGGCACGAGCAGGAGGACGAAGGCGGGCGGGTGGTAGTGGAGCGCGGGGTGGTACATGTCGCGGGTGGTGGTCGCCCACATCTCGGTGCCGTGGAGCGTGTAGGCGGAGAGCCCGTGGTCGTGCACCTGGCGCGCGAGAATGAGGTAGATGCGTTCGTCGATGCCTTCGTGGAGGAAGAAGACGGGAGGGAGTCGCAGGACGAGCGCGGCGAGGAGCACGGCGGGCCACACCCAGGGCCGGGCCCAGGCTGCGAATCCTGGTTCGGGCTCCGCGGCCGCGTTCGCGCTCGCGTCGTCGCTCACAGGTTGCCCTCCAGCCAACCCATGAGGAGCTGGGGCAGGGAGAAGACGTCGTCGATTCCCGGGACGAACCAGGCGTTGGCGGCGAAGGTGGCGAGGCCGAACGCCGCGAAGGCGCCGAACTGGATGCGGCGTGCGCGGGTCCAGGCGTCGCCGACGGCGGCGGTGGCGAGGGCGAAGCCGGGCAGCGCTGGGGTGAGGAACCTCATTTGGAAGCCGAAGCCGCTCCAGGAGAGCCAGGTCGCGGTCGCGAGCAGGCCGAGCGCCCAGACGGCGGGGAGCGCGTCGCGGTCGCGGCGCCAGGCATCGACCATGCCGCGGAAGGCCAGGACGTAGAGGGGCGCGCAGACCGGGAGGATGACGAGGAAGTAATACGGCGCGCGGGAGGTGACCTCGGCCATGAAGGGGTAGGCCTCGAGGAGGGCGGGAGTCGGGCGGAGGTAGTCGGGGAGGAATCGGCCGGTCTCGGCGCGGAACCAGAGGAACCAGGGCAAAGCGGCGGCGGTGGCGGCGGCGATGAAGACGGCCGCGCCGATCCAGCGCTCGCGCCGATTCCCGTCGCGCAGTGCCTCGAAGCCCATGAGGAGGTAGACCGGCGCCGCGAGCACGGCGGGCAGCTTGATCAGGAGGGCGGCTGCGGCGGCCAGTCCGGCGAGCGCGTAGCGCGCCGGCGAGCGGCCGGCGAGCGCCCATTGCCAGGCCCACAGGCCGAGCACGGTGGCGAGGGCGAGCGGGCCGTCCATCCAGACCCGGCCCGCGACGAATCCGAGCACCGGGCATGCCGCGGCGACGGCTGCGGCGATCCCGGCGCGCTCGGCGCCATAGCGCCTGCGCGCAAAGGAGTGGAGGAGGGCGATCAGGGCCACGCCGCAGGCGACGTTGCCGGCCGCGGCGCCCGCGGTGCCGGCGACGCGTACGAAGGGAGCGAGCAGGAGGACGTAACCGGGCGGATGGTGGAAGATCGGCTTGTCGTACATCTCCGCGGGCAGGTCGGCGAGTACGGGGGAGCCGCGCAGGGTGTAGCCTTGGCCGAGTCCGCGGTCCCACACCGAGCGCGCGAGGGCGAGGTAGATCTCCTCGTCCGGCTCGCCATGGGCGAGGAACACGGCGGGCAGGCGGAGCAGGGTCGCGGCGAGGAGCACGACGGGCAGGACGCCGCGGCGGCCCCAGAATTCCCCGGTGGACATCGCGCGGATCGTAGCGCGCCGTGGCTGGGGATGCAATGGTCGGGGCGACAGACGCACCTCCCGGTGCGGTGTGGGCCGGGACGACGGAATGCGCCCCCCGATCGTGGGCCGGCTTCGGGTCCGCGATGTACGAACGGATCCACGTGCGCTGGTGGTTCGCCCAGCCCTGCCGTGTGGACCCGGTGGAATGACTTCTCCTCGGCGCTACCCGACGCTACCATCCGACGGACGAGCGACGGGCGGCCCCGCGGGTCCGCCTGCCGTCTGCCCGAGGGTCGGCGGGCGCGACCGGGGACCTGGACGAATCACGGGCAAGGAGTCGACGATGTCCGACACGGCCTCACGCCGCCGTTCACGCCTAAGGCGAGGGTGCCTCCCTCTCTTGGGAGGCGCCGCCCTCATCCTCTGGTTCCTCGCGCTGCCGACGAGCGTGACCCGATTCCATTCCTACGAACCGGGGCGCCGAACGGTGACCATTCATCGAGACGACTCGGTGGTCTGGAGCCGGGGGGGCAATGTGACGCTGCGTGCCCTCGGCTCGCCGGGGCTGTTCCGGCGAGTGTCGGCAATCCTGCAAGACTGGAGCGCCGAGGCACAAGACGGTCTCGACGGCGGATGTGAATGCGTGCGGATTGCCTACGGCTTCGGCATACGATGGCGAACCCACGCGGACTGTCCGGCGCTCGATGACGTCTGGGTGAGCCTGGGCTTCCAGCATCCGAACGAACGCGAGTACTCGCTCCCGTCGAATCGGTCCAGCCTCGCGAATAGCGCACTGTTCCACTCGTTTCCTGAGGGGATGGTGTGGACCTACGATGGGGAGTTCGCCGGCGAGTCTCGAACCGTTTCCTATCGCGTCACATCGGTGGTGGGCGGTGTACGTCATGTCAAGTGCGACGTCTTCCATCCGGGTGAGCCCGGCTCCCAGGGGATCGAAGGCCTGGCCTGGAGGGAAAAAGACGGTGACGTCGAGTGGTGTATCGAGGAAACCGATGGGCGGCTCACGCCGTGCTGGCGGATCTGGGAGAAGGGTGCGGTTCCGGACAGGAACTGGCCCGGACCGGACGGAAGTTTCACCCGGTACGTCGGCGACGAGGCGATTGAGGTGCCGGCCGGTCGGTACGACCGGGCCGCCCACATGCGGGTGCTTCGCTATGCGAGCGTGGACCTGTGGTTCGCCCCGGAAGTGGGGATGATCAAGATGGTGCGCCGCAGCGCGGTGGGAACCGATCAGCTCACGCTGCGCCGGGTCGAGAGACCGCGGTAACCGCGAAGCGGAAGCGCCGGTAGAGATCCCGGCCGTCGCAGTTCTGCGCGGAAAACACGGCCTTGCCTGCCCGGTCGCATCGCCTACGGCGGCGAAGCATGGCGCGTGCGCCGGTGCGATGGCTCACGATGGCGAGGTTGGCGAGGCGGCGAGGTTGGACGGGTGCGTTGCGGGCGGAGTATGATCGCGAAGTCGCCATCGCCGGAGCCGTCATGGCCGAAGCCGCCGTCGTCATCCCCACCTTCAACGAGCGCGAGAACATCGAGGCGATGCTGCGCGCCTTGCTCGCCGTCCATTCCGGGCTCGAGGTCCTCGTGGTGGACGACCAGTCTCCCGACGGCACCGGGGCGCGGGTCGCCGAACTGGCGCGCGAATGCCCGCGGATCGTGCTGATTGCCAATCCGGTGCGCGCCGGGTTCGGCCCCTCGCTCGCTATCGGCTTCGCCGAAGCCTTCCGCCGCGGGTGCACGAAGGTCCTGCAGATGGACGCCGATTTCTCGCACCCGGTCGCGGTGGTTCCCCGATTGCTGGAAGGGCTCGAGGATGCCGACCTGGTGATCGGCTCGCGCTACGTCGAAGGCGGCTCGACGCCGGGCTGGCCGCGGCGGCGGCGGCTCCTGAGCCGCGGCGGCGGCTTCTACACGCGCCTGATCCTCGGGGTCCCTTGCCGCGACGTGACCGCGGGCTTCAAGGCCTGGCGCGCGGACCTGCTGCGCCGGATCGAGCCGCACACGATCGTCTCGGGCGGGTACGGCTTCCAGATCGAATCGGTGTACCGCGCGCACCGGCTCGGAGCGCGCATCCGCGAGATCCCTATCGAGTTCGTCGACCGGCGCGCGGGGACGTCCAAGATGAGCGGGAAGATCATCCTCGAGGCGTTGCTGAACGTCCCGCGGTTGCGGTTGAGGCGCTGGGCGCCGGGGTCCGGGGAAGTGACGTCAGCGGGCGCTCGGTGAATCCGATTCTGTAGTCGGAGAAGTAGCCACGCGAGCCATACGACCGGAAGTCGGCAGGGGAGGGTGCGTAGCGGGCTCATTCGGCGGTAGCAGAAGTCGATGACCCTGCGAGAAGTGGAGGTGCACGCCCTCGAAGCACGGCTCGCCGAGGCCGAGCGGTTGGGCGATCGGCCACAGATCGCCGGAATCCTGGCCGACCTCGGCACCGCTCTCGATCTGCTCGGCGAATCGGAGCGGGCGCGGCAGTTCCTTGCGCGATCCCTCGCGTTGCACCAGGAGATCGGCCACGGGCCTGGCGTGGTCACCTGCCTCAATCGGCTGGGGGCCCTGCAGGAGGGGAGGGGTCGACTCGACGAGGCGCGCGAGCTTCTCGAGCGGTCGCTGACTGGCTGCACGATGATGCCGTGGCCTTCGTGGAGCGGTCCCTGGCCCTTGCCGAGCAAATCGGCGACCAAAGCGTGGTACTGCTCGTCCTGCGCAATCTCGGCGGCGTCTGTGAGGACGCCGGCTTCTTGCCCAAGGCGATCGCATCCTTCGAGCGCGCGCGGCTCGTGGCCGAAGCGAGCGGCGACCACGGTGAGGCCGCCAAGATCGCAGACCGCCTCGCCGATCTCCGGCGGCAGAACTGAGACAGACCCCTCGGCGCGGGTGCTCGCCGGGCGCGCGCAGGAGCAGGGCGGTCGTCGCGGACGCCACCCCGCGCGGGAGGGCGTATCGCACGACGGCATTGTGACGGGCCTCCGGAACGGTCTCGTGCGCGGCCCAGACTTCGGCGGTCTCGCGCGACCTCTGTGGCTTTCCCATGGCGTTGTCGTATGAGAATCTCCGAAACCACCGCCGATCCGCGTCGTACGAGGGGTTGGATTCCGATTCGAGTCTCCCAATTCCAATCAGGAGAGTTCCGATGCGCCCCTTCCCGTACGCGATCTCCTCGTCCATCCTGGCCGCTGCGGTCCTCGTCGCGAGTCTTCCTCTCGCTTGGTCCGACGACTCGCCGTTGGCGCCGGGCGCCGAAGCCCCCGGCGGGGCCAAGCCGCCCACGGCCTCCGCCGAGAAGAGGATCGTCGCCTCCGACGGTTGCCACTTGACGGTCCGCTATCATTCGAGCGCGGTCGCGGAGGCGGACGTGGAAGGGGAAGACGCCACGGCTCTCGGAGCCGTACGGGTCCTCGGCAAATCGAAGTCGTTCTTCGCGGACGCTGATGCGCACGTGAGCGACCTCTTCTCGCCCCCGCGTCCCCAGCGGCAACCCCGAATCCACGTGGAAGGGCCTTCCCCGTACGCCTCCGCGTTCGTCAAATTGGACGCGCCCGCGAGCGGGGAGTCGGAGCATCCGTGCGGGGGCACGGACGGGATCATCCTGATCGGCGCCGTGGAAGTGGTGAAGTGCGAGTGCGCCGGCTGTCTCTGCAAGGAACATGAGTTGACGGTCGCCGTGTCCGGCGAGCTGAATGGCGTCGGGAGGTCTTCGGGATCGCCTGCGTCATGGGGCTTCGAGGCGGCGCTGAACGGGGTCCCCTTCGGCCGGAAGCCGCCGGCCAAATTCTCCATCCCCTTCTCCAGGACGGTGAAGGTGCGGGTTCCGACCGGGGCGCGCGTCACGGTCTACGTCCTCCGGATCGGCTACACGGCGAACAACGGCACCGACGGGTCGGCGAGCCTCACGTTGAGCGCGTTCGCGAACGAGACGGTGGTGGGCGCGAAGTGCCTGCGGTAATCGGGAGCGAGCACGGCTCCACCGCGCACGCGCATGGAAATCCCGCGGTCGCCCGCCGCGCTCACCTCTTGAGATGAGCGCGAACATCATCCTCAGGGCGCTGCTGAACGTGCCGCGGTTGCGGTTGAGGCGCTGGGCGCCGGGGTCCCCGGTAGGGGCGCTCGCTCTTGAGTCACGCCCCCTGCGAAGCGTCGCGGAGCCTGCGCTTGAGCGCATCGATCGGTCGGATCGCCGACGGATCGACTCCGTTGAGCAGGGCGAGGTAGTGGGCGACGAAGTCGCCCATCAGCACGCCGGTCATGGCGCGGGCGAGGGGCCCGCCGCCCGGAAGCGGGACCTCCAGGCACTCCACGCCGGCGTCGGCGAGCGTCCGCCGGTGATGCTCGAAATGCAGCGCCAGGCGCGGGTGCTCGCCGGGCGCGCGCAGGAGCAGGGCGGTCGTCGCGGACGCCACGCCGCGCGGAAGGGCGTACCCCACGAGCGCGTTGTGGCTGGCCTCCGGCACGGTCTCGTGCGCGGCCCAGACTTCGGCGGTTTCGTTGAACTGGATTTTCCAGCGGCGAGCGACTTCGCCGAGGATCTCGGCGCCGAAGACCACAGGCATGCGCCCGGCCAGCCGCGCGGCGAGCTGCTTGGCGGGGTTGCGGTCGCGCGGGACGTCGGCGCCGATGCGGTCGCGCAGCCCGGCCATCGCCGCGACGGCTTCCGCGACGTCGCGGTCCGCGTCGGGCCACATCCCCTGTGCCTGCGCGACCCGCACGAGCGGCATCAGGCACCAGCCCAATGCGCTGCGGGGCTTTCCGGTGAAGGCGAACGTGAATGCGGCGACCCCCCGCTCCCGGGTCAGCGCGAGGAGCCGCCCCCCCATCGTGATCGCGAGCTTCGGACCGGGCCCATCCATCCCGCCCTGGAACGCGGACAGCGTCTCTTCGGTGTCGCCGCTGACGCTGCAGGCCACGAGCAGGGTTCGCGCGTCGAGCCCGACGGGGGCGGAATAGTCGCGGTGGTTCGCCACCGGGACGCCGCGTTCGGCGCCGAGCAGCGCGCGGAACAGATCGCCCGCGATCGCCGACCCGCCCATGGCGAGAATGACGAATCGACGGATCGCTCCGCGCTCGCCGGGCGGGGAGAACCGCTGCGCCTCGGTCCAGGCTTCGCGGCACTGATCGGGCAGCGCGTGCACCACCCGGCCCATGCCCGCGGGATCCAGGCGGGAACGGAACTCGGAGTCATCGAGCGCAGCGGGGTCGTTCACCGCGATTCCCTGGGGAAGTCCGGATCCCTGATGCGCGCCGGAGTATGCGGCTCCGGCCCTGCGCCGGGGCGGCGCCATCGCGAGCATCGGGCGTCGCAGACGATCCCGATGTGCGCGGCATTATAGCGCCGTACGCATCCCGGCACTATCATGTTCAGGACTCCGTGATCGGCGCGTGCGTCTGCGGGCGTGCGCCCGTGAGGCGCAGAACGCGCGCGTCCGAAGGGCGGCGGTTCGGGACACGCCTCCGCGGTTTCCCCTGGTGCCCGGGAATGCGTCCATGGTTCGCCGGTATCTTTCTTTCGGAGTGTTCACCATGCGCTTCGCTTTCGCCCTCTTGGCCACCGCTTCATCAGCCTTTGCCGGCGGGACCCTGGAGCAGTTGCAGTCCGACGAGGAACTCCTCGGCGACTGGCGCCGCGATGTCTACGTCGTCACCGTGAAGTCGGTCGATGACCACGGGCGCACCAACTCCCATCCGCCGACGCTTGTCCTGGTCGTGAAAGAAGCGCTTCAGGGAGAGGCGAAGCCCGGCGACGAGCTGGAGGCGCTCTGGATGCCCGTCCAGCACGACATCGACACGGGGGGACGCGAGGAGGAGCTGAAGCACTGGAACGAAAAACCGCTGGATGGGCCGCCGGTGGGGGGCGAGCTGCTGGTGATGTCGCAGAATCTCGAGCGCGGCGGCCCATTCCTGGTGAGCTTCCGCTGCCGCTACGCGCCGACGAAGGAGAAGGTCGAGTGGGCGAGAGGGGCGTTGGCGAAGGACTGGAAGGAGCGCCGCGCGCAGGCCGACGCGCATGCGGTCGCGGAGAAGAGTGCGCATGACGACTCGGTGAAGTCGGACCGGGAAGCGCAAGCGAAGTCGGACGTGCGCGCGATGGCGAAGGAGGCGGACGAGATCTTCGTGGCCGAGGTGTGGGTGAGCGCGGCGCTGATCGAGGGCGAGCGCACGGTCGAGCTCTACCGCATCGAGTGGCTCCGTGGCGGGCCTGTCGCTCCCGACTGGACCGGGAAGCAGCGCGTTTTCGCGCAGGGCGACGAATCGACCGAAGCCGTCTTCACGACCCGTTGCGGGCTGGGGAGCCTGCTCGTCTTCCTGAAAAAAGGCGAAGCGGACCCGGAGAAAACGTGGCGGCAGAGGACGCTCATGGGCGGAGCCGGGGGCATCCTCGAGGCCACCGAGGAGCGCCTCGAGGCCGTACGGGAAGTCCTCGCCGAGCGCGACAAGCCGGGCAAGTAGCGCCCCGAAATTGCCTGCGCGTTCCATCTGACTCGACCTGCGCGTGAATCCCGCGTGCGCGCCCTCGAGAGGCGCCGGACACATGCGCTCGTGGGTGAACCGGGCGTAGGGAGGGGAGCGGATGCCGGACGCGACGGCTGAAAGCGCCTCCTGGCGCGCCGACGAGGTGCCGAACCCGCTCGGCCGGCCGCTGGTCCCGGCCGCGCTCGCGCTCGCGCTCGGGATCTGGGCCGCGGAATCGCTGCACGACGCGGACGCCCCGCGTCTGGTCGCGCTCGCCGGGCTCTTCGGGCTGGCCGCGGCGGGTTTCCTCGCGCGGCGCGGTCCCGTCCCCGGTCCGTGGTGGAAGGCGCCCTGGGCGCGCTGCCTCCCGGTCGGCCTGGCCTTGCTCCTCGCCGACCTGCGCGTGAGCGCAGGGCTCGCGATCGCCGATGACCGGATCGACCGGACCGCCCGCGACGGCGACGAGGTCGTCGTCGAGGGCCGCATCGTCGAAGAGGTCCTGCGCGAGGTGCGTATCCCCGCGGAGGTCGACTACGATGGTCGCCCGTTCTTCGGGCGGGTCGAGTCCACGAGCCGCACCGCCCTGGAGGTCGAGACTCGCGCGGATCGCGGCGCATCGGCGTCCGGCCGGCTCACCGTCTATTCGAGCGACGCGCTGCCCGACTGGCCGGTGGGAAGCCGGATCCGCATCCGCGGGCGCATTCTTCTCCCGCGCGGTCCACGCAATCCGGACGGGCCCGACCGGGCGCTCTGGGCGAGGCGTCGCGGCGAGGCCGGGGTGCTGCACGCGCGGGCCGATGGCGCGGAGGCGCTCCCAGGAGAGCCGGAGGTGTCGCTCGCGAGCCTCGCCGGCAGCCTGCGCCGGGCGCTGCGCGACCGCCTGGTCCACGCCTGCGGCTTCGAGGGCTCGCGCCTGGCGCGCGGTATCGTGCTCGGGGAGCGCGCGGCGCTGACCGACGCGCAGGCGCGCGACTTCCTCCGCAGCGGGACCGTCCACTTCCTGGCCGTCAGCGGCCTCAACGTCGCGCTGGTCGCCGGAGCCGCATCCTGGCTCGCGGGCCTATTCGGCGCCCGCCGCGCCGGACGGGGCGGTGCGGCGCTGGCCGCGGCCGGCGCCTACGCTGCGGTGACCGGGCTGGCGCCCCCCGTGGTGCGCGCCGGGCTCATGGTCGCCGTCTGGCTGGGGGCGGACCTGATCGGGCGGCGGCGGGACGGGCCGAGCACGATCGCCGCCGCGGCGATCGGCGTGCTCGCCGCCGATCCGTTCGCGCTGTTCGACCCCGGCTTCCAGCTCTCCTTCATCTCGGTCGCCGCGATCGGCGCCTCCGGGCTGTTCGCCCCACGGCTGCCCGTGGAGGATGCTCCAGGAAAGCCCGCGACCACGGGCCGCATCGCCGCGCGCGGGCTGCTCACCGCCTTGCGCGTCTCCCTCGCGGCGTGGATCGGCGTGCTTCCCCTCGTCATGGTCCACTTCCACCGCGTGAGCGGCTACGCCGTGCCCGCCAGCATCCTGCTCGGTCCGCTCGTGGCCTTGCTCCTGGTCTCGGGTCTCGCGCTCGCCCTCTCCGGCTCGGGCTGGCTGGCCTTCCTCGTCACCCTCCCGTCGCGGATCGTCGAGGACCTGGCGCGCGGCTTCGGGGCGCTTCCCGGCGCGCTGTGGCCGCTGCCGATCCCCGGTCCGGCGGCCCTGGCGCTGTACTACCTGGCGCTCGGGGGATTCGCGGAAGCCCGCCGGACCGGCCGCCGCTCTCCCGCGTGGGCCGGCCTCGTTTCCGCGGGCGCGTGCGTCTTGGCCTGGGCCGGGCCGGGACCTGAGCCGCTCCCCGGCGGCTTTCGCGTGACCGCCTTCGATGTGGGCCACGGGACGATGGTGCTCGTGGAGGTCCCTGGCCGCACCCTCCTCTATGACGCCGGCGGTTCGAGCGGCGCCGCGCAGGCGCGTTGGGTGCTCGAGCCGTACGCGTGCCGCCGGCGCATCCGCGGCATCGACTCGCTCGTGCTCTCCCATGCCGACATGGACCACGTGGCGGCGGTGCCGGCCCTGATCGACACCTTCGAGATCGGCGAGGTGGTCGTGTCCGCGCGCTTCGCGATTTCTCCGCTCGGGAAGGAAGTGCTCCTCCAGGTCGATCGTGCGGGCATCCCGGTGCGCGTCGTCGCGGCCGGGGATGCGGTCGCGCTCGGCGACGGGGCCGCGGCCGAAGTTCTGTGGCCGCCCGGGCAAGGCGAAGCTCCCGCCGGGCTGAGCGACAACGACGGGTCGATCGTGCTGCGCCTGGCGATCGCGGGACGCGCGATCTGGCTCACGGGGGACGTCGAGCGCGGCGGATGGGACCGGTTCCTCGCGGCGAACCCGACGCCGCCGGGCTGCGACGCGCTGCTCGCGCCGCACCACGGCAGCGCGGGGGCCTGGCATGCGGCCTTGGCGCGGCTGCTGCGGCCCTCGTGGGTCGCGATCAGCGCGGGCGAGCGGGTTCCGTGGGGCGAGACCGCGGCCGCGTGGCGCGAACTCGGGGCCGCGGTCAAAGCCACGCCCGAATGCGGCGCCGTGATCTTCGAGGGGGATGGGCACGGGGGGATGACGATGAGGGGGCATGCGGAACGATGAAGCCGCGTGCCGGGACCTAATCGAAATCCACATCCTCGCGGTCGGCGCATGGGTCGAGCACGATCCGCGCGACCTTGGGATCCTGATGAGGCGAAAGCAGGTAGACTTCGTCCGAGTCCCAATCGACATAGGGCGGGCCGAGGGCCTTGGCCAATTCGTGGAGCCAGTGGCCGCAGAACCCCGCGAGCGACTCGCTGCGCTGTTGCGCGGAGAATTGCTTTCGCAGGTTGAGGTAGAAAGTCCTCCAGCGGGGGTGCGGGAGGCCATCCACCCGGTCGTACCAAGGCGAGGCGGGCGCTTGCTCTTTCAAGGACGCCTCACACCTCGTACCCCTCCCCCTCGACCGGCACGGTGACGCGGTCGAATCCCTGCCCGCGCAGGTGCTGCTCGAAGGCGTGGCAGACCGATTCCTCGCCGTGGACCAGGTAGGTCTGCGGGGAGCGCTTGCGGTTGCAGGCCTGGGCGTACGCGACCAGGCCGTCGCGGTCGGCGTGCGCGCTCATGCCCTCGAGCTTCTGGATCTCGGCGCGGACGGGAAGCTCCTCGCCGTAGATCTTGGCCACCGGGGCGCCCTCCTGGAGCCGCCGGCCCAACGTGTGCTCCGCCTGAAAGCCGGCGAGCAGGACGAGGTTGCGCCGGTCGCCGATGCGGTTGCGCAGGTGGTGCAGCACGCGCCCGGCTTCGCACATGCCCGAGGCCGAGATGATCATCGCGGACTCGGTCATGCTGTTGAGCTTTTTCGATTCCTCGACCGACTGGGTGTAACGCAGTTGCGCGAAGCCGAACGGGTCGGCGTGGTCGTCATTGACCAACCGCATCGTCTCCTCATCGTAGCACTCCGGGTGGAGCTTGTAGACGGAAGTGACGTTGACCGCGAGCGGGCTGTCGACGAAGATCGGAATGCGCGGCAGCTTGCCTCCCCGGAACAGCCGGTGCAGATGGTGGACCACGCTCTGGGTGCGGCCGACCGCGAAAGCGGGCATGACGATCACGCCGCCGCGCGCGTGGACCTTCCTCACCAACTCGGCGAGCTTGCCCTCCGCCTCGATGTCGGGGCAGTGGAGCCGGTCGCCGTAGGTGCATTCGGTGACGAGGAGGTCGACGTTCTCCATCGGCTCCGGGTCGCGGATCACGGGGAACTCCTTGCGGCCGACGTCGCCGGTGAAGCCGACGCGCACCGTGCGCCCGTTCTCGCGCGCCACCAGGGTGACCGAGGCAGAGCCGAGGATGTGGCCCGCGTCGCGGAAAACGACGTCGACGTCCGGGGTCACCGGGAAGGGCCGGTCGTAGGGCACGGAGATCATCTGCTTCAGCGCCTGCTGCACCTCGGCGATGCCGTAGAGCGGTAGGATGGGAGCTTCGCCCTCCCGGCGGCGCTTGTTGATGAACTCGGCGTCCCTGAGTTGGATGTGGGCGCTGTCGAGCAGCATCACGCTGCACAGGTCGCGGCTCGCGGGCGTGGTGTAGATGTTGCCGGAGAAGCCCTGCTTGACCAGGTTGGGGATATTGCCCGCGTGGTCCATGTGGGCGTGGGAGAGGACCAGGGCGTCGACCTTTTTCGCGGCGTAGGGGAAGTTGGCGTTGCGGCGGTTGGCGTCGGCGCGCTTGCCCTGGTAGAGGCCGCAATCGAGCAGGATCCGGCGGCCGTTCACCTCGAGCATGTGCTGGGAGCCGGTAACGGTGCGGACAGCGCCGTGAAACGTGATGCGCATGGACCCCTCCCTGTCAGGATTCTCCCGGAACCACCGGAGCATACGACAAAATGGCGCCCGCGGGAGCAAAAGGATACGCCGTCGGGTCGTCCCGGCCGGATTCGCAAGACTCGGCCTCGGCTGAGCCCAGTAGCCGCCCTAGACCAGTTCCGGGTGCATCGCCCCGTGGGCCTGGGCCACGCGGACGGTCTTCTGGACGATGATCGAGGCGATGTCGATACCGGTCGCCTCCTCGAGCGCCTGGAACCCCGGCGAGGCGTTCACCTCGAGCACGAGCGGACCGTGGTCGCTCTCCAGCAGGTCCACGCCGCACACGCGCAGGTCGAGCGCGAGGCTCGCTTCGAGCGCGATCCGAGCCTGCTCCGCGGACAGCGTGGCTTCCTCTCCCGTGCCGCCGCGGTGGATGTTGGAGCGGAAGTCCCCCGGCCTCGCGGTGCGCCGCATCGCCGCGACGATTTCGCCCCCCGCCACGAAGGCGCGCAGGTCGCGCCCGCGCGACTCCGCAACGAAGCGCTGGATCATCAGATCCTGGCCCATCGTCCAGAGCGTGTCGAGGATCGACTCCACCGCTTCGTAGCTCTCGGCGAGGATCACGCCCACCCCTTGCGAGCCCCGGAGCGTTTTCAAGATGACCGGCGGACCGCCGAGGCGCTGGACCACGCGCCGGATGTTCCCCGGCCAGCGGACGAGCGCGGTCTCCGGCACCGGGATGTGCCGCTCCATCAATCGCTGCAGGCTGGCGAGCTTGTTCTTGGCCACGGCGATCGCCTCGGGGGGGTTCAGGCAGGCTACCCCCTTGAGCTGGAAGTGGCGCGCCACCGAGATGCCGTACTCGACCGCGTAGGAGCCGATGCGTGGGATCACCGCGCCGACGTCGCGGACTTCGCGTCCATCGTGTTCGATGCGCGCGGTGTCCCCTTCGAGGAGCAGGACGCAGCGCATCGGGTCGAGCACGCCCGGCTCGTGGCCGAGCGCGCGGCCGGCCGCCTTGAGGCGGCGCGTCGAGTAGAGCGTGCGCTTGCGCGAGAGGATCGCGATCTTCATCCTGCGGCCCCGTGCTCCCTTTCACCAGTTCGTATCGGGTGGGCCGGTCGCTCTTCGTCTTGCAACGAAGCCCTCAGCCGCGGTAGACCCCGTAGTCGAGTTCGGAGAACGGATTGTCCTGGCCTTCCATCGCCGCCAGGCGGTCGGTGTCGACGTGCCCCGCGAGCAGCGATTCCTCGAGCGCGAGAAACCGCGCGAGGTGGGTGCTGAACCGCTTCTCGGCGTACGGCACCGCCGTGCCGCAGCTCAGGATGAACGGCCAGTCGCTGCTCTCCGCGAGCAGGAGCTCGCGCGCGGCCTGGTTGAGCGCCCGCCAGGTGATCGTGTCCGGCTCCTCGAACCGGTGGGCGAGTGCGACCATCCGCTCTTCCATCTCGTGCAGGTGCGGATAGACCCAATCGTTGGCGCCGTTCAACCACATCTCGTTGTGTCCCCGGTGCCCCCAGGTCGACTGGATCGGCTGCACCGGCTGCAGCGTCGCGTGCCGGGCCAGGTACTCCATCGGCGTGATCGGGCGGATCTCCCCCGACTCCGCGATCCGTCGGAACAGGTGGTCGAGGAACACCGGGCCCTCGTACCACCAGTGCCCGAAGAGCTCGGCGTCGTAGGGCGCCACCACGAGCGGGGGCCGCCCGAGCAGCGCCGACAGCCGGCGCGCCTGGATCACCCTCTGCGCGAGGAAGTGCGCGGCGTGCTCGGCCGCGCGGGCGCGCGCCAATCCCGGCCGCCAGGCGTCCTTCTCGTGCAACTCCACGGCACCGGTGATCCGGTGGTACTTGACCCCCACGCTGCGGCGGATCCCGTCCGAGTGCAGGTAGGGCTTGATGTCCTCGATCGCGGCGTCGAAGCCGAGATCGCGATAGAACTCCCGGTAGTTCGGGTCCCCGGGATAGCCCTCGCGGGCGCTCCACACCTGGCGGGACGACTCGACGTCGCGCGCGAAGGCGGCGGCGCCGCCGGGGCAGAGCACCGGGGCGAAGACGCCGTAGCGCGGCCGGGGCGTAGCGAAGAGCACCCCGTGGGTGTCGAGGAAGAAATACTCCAGCCCGGCGCGCGTCAGCTCGTGCTCGATCCCCGGGGCGTACCCGCACTCGGGAAGCCAGATCCCGCGCGGGGACCGGCCGAAGTGCCGCCGGTAATTCTCGACCGCGACCCGCACCTGGGCCCGGCGCGCCTCCGGCCGGTGCAGCAGCGGAAGCAACGCATGAGTCGCGGCGCAGGTCATGATCTCGAGCTTGCCCGCCTTCTGGTACCCGGCGAAGGCGCCGACCAGGTCGCGCTTCCACCGGTCGACGAATCCGGCGCGCGCGCGCTGGAAGTGGTCCAGGTAGTGCTCCGCGGACTCCTGGAACGGGCCGTGGCCCTGCTTGCGCTCGACCTCCCGGCCGCACAGCTCGATCAGGCGCTCGACGTGGGCCACGTAGCGGTCCTGGAGCAGCGGGTCGGCGAGCATCTCGCACAACGTCGGCGAGAGCGTCATGGTCAGGCGGAAGTCGATGCCGTCCGCGGTCCAGCCCTGCAGGTTTTCCAGCAGCGGGATGTAGGTCTCCGAGACCGCTTCGAAGAGCCACTCCTCCTCGAGAAATCGGGGGTGCTCGGGATGCCGTATGTACGGCAGATGGGCGTGCAATACCAGGCAGAGGAGGCCGCTCGGCTGGATCATGACGCGCGCCCCTCGTACTGGCCCATCCCGGTGGGGTCCAGGAGCGCGAGCAGGAGGGTGAATTCCGCCGGGTCCGCGGTCCAGGCCGGGTCGATCACGGCGGAAGGCCCCGCCGGCGGCGTGCTGACCTCGCCGGTCGCGAGCACGCCGCCGAACACGCCCTGCGCGTCCCGGTACCCGAGCTCGACGCGGTAGCGGCCCCCGGGCTCGACCTCGACGTAAGCGCAGCGCGCCCCCGCGGGCACGTTCAGTTCGCGCGCCGCGCCGGTGGCGGCGTCGACCAACCGCACGATGGGCTTCGGGTCGGCTCCGGCCGGAGGGCGGGCCTGCTCCCCTTCGAGCCTCCAGTAGCAGTGGATCGTGGTCGGGTCCCGCATCAGCACGACCAGCCGGTCCCGGCCATAGCCCGAGGGGATCGCGGGACCGCGGTCCAGGTAGACTTCCTGCGGCGCCACTTCCCGCGGTCGGACGGTGGGACCGGCTCCGCGCGGCGGTTCCCGGGTCGGCTGGATGGACATGATGGATCGGCCTCGTCGCCGCGGGTCGTGTCCGCGCACGCGGCGCCCCGCCTGCGTCCGTCCCGGAAACCAAGACGCGCCGGGCCCGCCCGAACCG
>Ga0082335_1005199_pt1 | contig 18317 bp, 21 predicted proteins | sample Subgrocontami58m_FD_72375 | JGI IMG/M metagenome (GOLD analysis project Ga0082335, IMG submission 72375) | Subsurface groundwater microbial communities from S. Glens Falls, New York, USA - GMW37 contaminated, 5.8 m (SPADES assembly) (version 2) ... | reverse complement strand
GGGGGGGCGCGCGGGTGGACGCCGGCGCGCGGGGGGGCGGGGGGGGGCTCTTCTTCTCCACCCCCCTCTTCGACGAGACCCCCCCCTGCCACATCGCGTACGGCGCCGGCATCCTCGAGGCGATCGAAGGCGGCGGCGAGTTGCCCGAGGAGGAGCTCGCCGCGCTCGGCTACAACACCTCGGGCGTCCACACCGACTTCATGATCGGCGGCCCCGAAATCGAAGTGGACGGGCTCGAGCCCGGCGGCGCCGCGGTGCCGATCCTGCGCGGCGACGAGTGGCAGCTCGCCTGAGCGGCGAGCGCTTTTCACCGGCCGGCCCACCCGCCACGTGGCGCAGGCGCTCCGCGACGCCGTGAGGTACTAGGCTGCGCTTGACCGCCCTCGCAGCGGCGAGAGAACTCCAGGACAAGGAGAAGACGTGATGCGAAAGCGGCTTCCTCTCGCTCTCGCCGCGACCGCGCTCCTCGTGGCGCTCGTCGGGTCGACGTCGCTCGGCGAGGCGGCTCGGGATGTGGCGAGCGCCGTCCCGCCGTTCGCGAAGAAGGCGGGCTACGCCACGAACGCCGGCGCCGTCGGCGGCATCAAGGCGTCGCGCCAGCCGAAGCCCGGCTTCCTCGTGCCGCTCGGCGCCGACGGGAAGTTCTCGGCGGCCGTCGGCCTGGCGGGCCCCCAGGGCCCGAAGGGCGACACGGGGGAAACGGGGCCTGCGGGGCCCGCGGGGCTTTCCGAGCTCCAGATCGTCACCGCCCAGTCCGCGAACGACACCCTCGCCGGCCTGAAGACCGCGACGGCGTCGTGCCCGGCGGGCAAGAAGGTGATCGCGGGCGGGGCGCAGATCCAGTCGAGTCCTGTCTTCCCGATCACCCAGAGCTTCCCTCTGCCGGATCTCTCAGGCTGGAAGGCGCAGGGGTACGCGGACGGGCCGGGCGCGTACTGGGCGGTGATCGCCTACGCCGTCTGCGCGAAGGTGGCGTAGGTCGGGGCCCTTCGACGCCGTAGAGCCCGGCGGCGCGGTGCCGGCCCTGCGCTGCGCGGGCACACTGTCGTCGTGAGCGACGGGCTGAAGCAGGCGCGGAAGGCGCTCGGCCGCGGCGACGCCGACGAGGCGCTGGTGCTGCTCTGGAACGCGCTGGAACCGGCGCGGATCGCCGGCGACCGCGGGGCGTTGCGAACGATCGAGCAGCTCGCGACCCAGATCGTGCGTGCCGGCGACGAGGCGCAGCAGCGCGAGGCGAAGCGGCTGCTCGAGGCACTCGGCGCCTCGGTGCCGCAGGACGAGCCGGTGCGGCCGGCGACCGCCCAGGCCGAGGCCGAGGTCGAACGGGGCGGCGAGGACGTCGAGACGGAGGAGGCCGCGTCCAAGGCTCCGGGCGGCCTGCGGCTCGGACCGATCCTCTGGCTTCTCGTCCTGATCGCGCTCGTGCTCTTCAACCTGCTCAGCGAGGGCCGCGGCTAGGCGCCACCGCTACGATCTCCTCTCCCGGGCGCATAGCTCAGCGGGAGAGCGCCCGCTTCACACGCGGGAGGTCCCTGGTTCGATCCCAGGTGCGCCCACCTAGCGCCGGCAAGTCCGGCGCCTTCGGCGCCATGACGACTTGCCGGCGATCGTCCGCGGCGTCTGCGAGCCGCGCCCGCCAGGTCGGTCGCGGCGACGGGCGGCGTGCAGGACATTGCCCCGAGTCCGCTCATGCAGTCAGCGTTAGCCGCGTGGGAAGCATCGCGATCTCTTGCTTGCTCATCGACGGATCGAGCTGCTTCAGGATCTGCTGGGCGAACTCGTTCGGCGTCTCGAGCTCCGGCCACAGCTCCCGGAACTCGCTCTGCAGCCGGTACGTCTGACGCTCACCCTCGTTCCAGTAGCGCTGGTACTCCGTGATCGAGACTGGTCGATCCCTTCGTCGAGCATCGCCGCCGCCCACATGACGATGAAGCTCGCGACCCGCGTCGCCTTGGGCGTCACCTTCGCGACCGCCTTCACCGCCGCCCACTTCGACAGCCGCTCCGCCTTCGGCCCATAGGCCGCGACCGCCTCGTCGATCCCGCCCTGCTCGTTTGCCCCCTGACAGAAGCCCACGATTGGCTTGCTCACTTGCGGAGCCGACTGTATATGGGACGATCTACTCATGCAGATACTCGGCAACGTACTCCCGGGCTTTCGTGAGATACGTGCACCGATCATTGCCGGCTACCTCTGGCTGGCGTTCGGCTGGATTCTGGCTGCGCCCGACATCCACAACCGACCGGACGAAAAGGTGCTGGGCGCGATCTATGACCTCGGACACGATGTGGGGCGGCTCGGCGTGGGAATCGCTGTAAGCGTGGCGGCATACCTTCTCGGCGCGATTTCGCAGGCATCGACGGAGATCGTCCCCCGTGGGATTGATCGCACTGCAGCATGGCGATACGAGCCTGAAGAAATGCGGCGAACCGCGGCTGCTGGAGATGAAAGGGCAAGCGGAAGCACCCAAACGTCTGAGGGCAAACGGATCAAACGTGGGGTCGAACGGGTCTTGCGGTCATTGGGGCTCGCCGCCTCATATGCCCAAATGGCGGCCCGGCAGATGCTGAGCTGGGCGATATGGATGCTCACGTGGGTCCCACGCACGCTGACGCGCCGAGCTGCGAGCGTGGAGATACGTCCAATTGAGCGGGTGGAGAGGGCATACGCCCGCGCTAGTGCGGCTATCGACGCCGCATTTGGTCGAGGTCCTCGACGTGAGACCCCCGGAAGGCGATCCACAGTCCGAAATTCAGCGTTTGACCAACTTGATCACCGTGTCAGGGCGGCCCGGGTTGACGCGCGAGCGGAGCTTCAGCTGCCGGCGGTACTCCTTGTCGCCGACAGGCCTGAGTTGTTCGCCGAGGTCGACAGGCTTCGAGCAGAGGGTGAATTCCGGACTACCGTTATCCCACCATTAGTCGCGCTAGCGCTTGCGCTGTCGCTGATGCAAAGCTATTGGTGGGCCACGTCGTTGGTGGGCATCGGCATCCTCCTGCGTGAAGGGTTGATTCGGCTGGATCGATCACGCCTTGTCGTCTCCCAAGCGATTGCGCAGAGACAGATCCGGTCATCAAGCCAGGAGGAGTTCGAAAGCTGGGTCGACCGGTTCATCGCCGAAACGCTGCCAGCCATGGTCGCGCGGGAGGCGTCCCGGTTCGATGTGCTTAAGGCCGTCTGGCGCACTTCGAGCAAGGAGGTGGACGTGACCATAAGGATGCGACGATTGATCGAGAACGATCACCTGACTATCCCAGCGACGAACGAAACGATGGGCGGTGATCCCGACGAAGGGACGCCAAAGGTGCTCGAGATTACGTACCGACTTGGGGAGCGCACTGAGACGGCGACGTTCCGCGAAGGTGAAGAGGTCCGCCTTCCGCCGAACGGCCCGTAGTCATTTCTCTTGCACTAGCAACGAAACTCGAACAGACGCCGGCAGACGGTCGAGCAAGAGCACGCTCGCGCAGGCGACCGTTGTACCGCTTCCGCTTAGTTTCGTCGGGCACGACGGGTGCGATGAGCTTTCGACGGTGCTGCGGCGCCGGTTCAGGGGAAGCGAGATGGCTCGCCGCTGATCGCGGCCAGGCATGCCTCGTATGCGACCTGCTGGAACTCCGGACGGTAGGTCTCGCGGGTCATGGCAAGCACCACCTCCGCCTCTGTCATGCCGGTGATGTCCATGCCGTACTCCTTTGCAATCTCCGCCGGCGTGATGCCCAGACAGGTCGAGTACTCCACCTGGTAGACGTTGATCTGCTCGGAACTCAGACTGTCGGCTTCCAGCTCCGGCTCCGGTGCGGGGACGTCGTCGATCTCAGCGAGACTCTGTAAGCCATCGCGGCACCCTTGATAGGCGGCGTCGCGGAGGCGCCGATCGGAGACCTCCTCTCTCGCGTAGGCGGCAGCGGCCGCCCCCGCCGTTGTCCCGGTGAACGCGTACGACTCGGCGAGCGTGGAAGGGGACTCGGCAAAGCACGCTTCGAACCCGGCCTCGTATGCCGCTGAGCGGCTGGCGGCCAACTCGTTCTTGAGGACTCGCTCGACAAAGCCCGTGTCGACTTGCGTGCCTATTGTCCCATTGCTCGCGGCGGACTCAGCGTCATCGCCAGCTCGTCCACCGCATCCGGAAAGCAGCAGCACCGCGAGCAATGGGACAATGAGCGCGGCCGCCGCGCCGAGAAGGAGGCAGTGCTGCCGGCCCACTCTATGAGGCTAGCACGGTCTCCGTCCCAGTCTTGAAGGGACACGTCCCGAACCGCGTCTCGCGCTACGACCTTGAGCGGTCTACCCTAGACCCGAGGCTGGGGGAAAGTCCGGGGGTAAGCGGTAGCAAGCGCTCGACCCCTCCACGGCCGTTGTCTCCCCCGGCCGCCCCACCCTCACCGGGGAACATTCCTGAGCACTTGCACAGGCGGCAGGGCTGTACCGCGGCGTCAGACGTTGGCGAGAACGCCGTCCAGTGGGCGAGGTACGCAGCCGAGCTCGAGCGCCTCCACGAGCGGCGCTGCGAGTCGGATCTTCCAGTTCGTGAGGAAGCCCCGGAGCTGTTCCTCGGTTGCCCGTGCTCCGTCCGCCGGCGGTGAATCGACTGCGATCTGCGCTCGCAGTGGAGACGGAGCCTGTTGATCGTAGATATGGCAACGGCGCCCGGGCTAAGGTCACCGCACGTGTCGATCCGCGCCCAGACCGCGCCGACGGTCGTGCACTTGACGCGGAACCTATCGCCGCCGATCGGCGCTCAGCGCCTTCGAGGCCCGGGCGCCGTCCTTCGCGAGCTCGTCGGCAACTCCGTTCCGCTCCCTGGGAATCCGAGCGAACGTGACCCGCCCCGGATACCGGGCCACCTGCGCTTCGACCTCCTCCTTGAGCTGGATCAGGTGCTCGGCCCGCGCACGCGATGCCCCAGAGAGGTGGCCGAAGACCACCGGCGAGTCCATCCGCACGTGAGCCGACGTCGCGCCCGCGTCGGCCGCGGCCCGCAGCGCGTTCCGAACCGCCGTGTACTCGGCAACGTTGTTCGTCGCGTCGCCGAGCGCTTCCGAGCCGAGCAGGTGCACGCCGCCCACGACGACGTACCCTGCCCCGGCGGGACCGCCGTTCGGCATGGCAGCGCCGTCGCACCAGATGTAGACCCTCATCTCTGCCTCCACTATCGCTATGCCGCGCCGAGAGGTCATATGTCAAACGCTACACCGCGGGCTCTGCGGCGGTTCCGCATTTCTCTGCTCAAGCGACATTCCTGAACACTCGCGCACGCGGTTGTGCCGACCCCGGAGCGCGAAATGCCGTCCACCGACGACAGGCCGCCTACAGGCCGCGGAGGAAGAGGAACTCCCGGTCCTCGTCGTCGCGCTTTCGCGCGTCGAACCCCGCCAGGACGGTCACCCCTCCGGACACCTCGTCGCCGAACGGGTCGTTCACGGCAGCCGAGAAGCCGAACCAAACCTCCTGCCCGTCCTGGCGCACGACGCGCTGCGCGAAGTGGACATGGGAAGTCAAGAACAGGTTCCGCTCGCCGTTGGCGTAGACGAGCACCCTGCCCGCTTCGACGTCGTTCGGCACGCCGAACGCCACGTCGATCTTCTCACCCGTCGCCTTGGTCGCTCTGGTGTAGACCGGCATCCGCTCGATGTGGTCGAACTGGACGCTCGCGATGTGCTCGCCGCGCAATTCCGACAATGCCGGGATCTTGAGCGGCCCTGCCTTCGGTGACTCGTTCGCGTAGATGTGCACGTCGCCCGAGCAGTGCACCGACAGCTTCGGTCGCGCTGTCGCCGTCACCTGCTCGCGGAACTTCACCTTGAACGAACCCTGCCCCGAGGGAAGGGTCTGCGCCCCGTACCAATACTCGCCCCCCGCTGCGTAGGGGAACAGGTAGAGGCTGCCATCCGCACCGAACGCCACTTGCGCGGCGGCCCGCAGCGTCCCATTCCGCTGCTCCAGATGCAGTCGCAGGTTCGGCGGCGTCTCGGCCATCCCAACAGCGTACGGCCGCGTGGCGACGGACGGTGGTAGACCATCAAGGGACATTCCTGAACACTGGGGCAGCGCGGTGTTGTCCCGCTGGTGCCCCGGACGCACCTCGCCCTGACTACCGCGGCAGTGACCCGCCCTCCCCGGTGTCAAGAGCGCGGTGCCGGCGAACTTGTACGGCGATCATCGCGGCAGCGCCGAGCGACAGCCCGCAGAGCGTCGTGTTGCCACGGTGCTACGCGTAGTCAAGCGGGCGTTACCGGCGTGGTGTACGTGATCAAGTACGCGGCATCCAGTCCGCGGCGGCACCCGCCATGGGCTTGTGGAGGAGGTCGACGTCAACGTACTCGTGCTCCATGAGGAATCGCCGAACTCCTCCGTGGATCACGCCGTCGCGCTCGTTCGGGTCGAACGGGTCGAGGCTCTCAGGCGTCTCGATGAAAAGGTCCGTCCTGTTTGGCGCGCCCGGACGTCGCTTGACCGCCGGCATGTCCAGAACTTCCAGGAGCGTGTGAGGTTTCGAGCGGATGTGGAAGTTTGGACCGATCAGCCGCAGCCCCTCGCGTCGACGCAGTCGGGCGAGCACGCGGTCACGGCGGCTGCGCTCGATGATCGGCGTGAAGACCAGTGGCGCGAGTTCGTCGACGGCCGTGGCGGCAAGCATGTGGAGCAACGCATGAATGGCTGTTAGGTCGAGCCGTGCTGGTCCCGGAGGCGGCAGCGGCGAGAGCTCGGAACGGTACTGAGCATCTGGAAGTGGTTCCGCGCGAACTGGGCGGACGAAGACGTCGACCACGACGACTGGCCAAACCCCGCCGAACGATCGCGGCAGTTGCGCAATCGCCCGCGCGTACATCTCCCATTCGCCACTTATCGACGCGGGTTGTCGCTCAGCGGTGACCACCCAGTCATTGCTGGGGGTGACGAGCTGCCAACTCTCCGCGCCTTGCTCGGATGTGCGCGCTGACAGCCAACGCTCGAGACTCGACACCTTAAGCGCCTGTTCGAACTGGCGCATCAGCTCTTGCTCGAATCCCGCGCCGATGGAGACGGGGTGATCGGCACCGACTACTGCCCGCGCGGCGAGGCCGTCATCGCCGGTTGCTGCGAACGAGTCAAGGCCCCAATTGCCTGCACTGAGCGGATTCGCTAGGCGCAGCCGACGCAGATGAGAATGCGCTTCTTGACCGTACGCGAGGTCGCGCTGCACGCGCATGCGGTTGAAGGCCTGGAAGGGCGCTGCCACGAGCCCGGCCACGAGCGCCGCGACGGCCAGTGCCTGCAGCGAACGATCGTCAGTCCAGAAGAACGCGATCACGCCGATTGCACCGAACATCGTGCCGAATACGACCGACCAGAACCCGCGGACGACCTCACGCAAGTAGATGACGACCGCGGCAAGCACCACTAACCGGCATCCGCTCGGAAGGCGTCCGTCCAGACCGCAGGGACGAACGGAGCGTGTCTCATCGCCCGCGTCGCATCTCGAGGATCTCCTCGGCAACGACCCGACTATCGAGTTCGAAGAAGTTGAACTGCCAGTACAGCGGTGCGATCAGTTGATGCGTCAGCTCAGGGAGCTCGTCCGGGATCCGCGACGCCGCGCGAACCTCTACGCGGCTCAGCACCTCGTTCTCCTGGGCCGGTCCGCGTGCACGAAAGAGCGACCGGCGCTCGCCCGCGACGAGATGCCGGCCACGTATTCCGTGCCAGCGCGCCTCGAACGTGACAGCCGCGTCGGGATCACCAAGACGCTCCGCGAGCCGCGCCGGATGGAGGAGAGCCTCGCCGATCCGCCAGATCGGGAGTACGAAGTCAATCGACATCCCGGGATCGCGCTTCGAGTGTGACCCGTCTTCGTCGAAGCCACGCACCAGGAACATCCGACCAGACGAGTCGGCCCGCCAGAAGTCGACATCGCCGGGGAAAACGCTGCCGCCTTCGATTACGTGTTCGATGACGTTCCCGCGCAGCGACGGTCCCCCTTCGCCATCCATCACGATCCATACCGGCCAACCGGTCTCAGTCCCGCGAGTGACCCGCAGAACGTCGAGAAACGCTGGTGGCGTGAGCTCTGCGAAGTCGCCCTCCAGCAAGTAGGCAACGGAATACCAACCATGGCCGACGCGCTCGGCGCTCACTGGTTCAAGCCGTTCGCGAACGTCGTCCCACCTCTCCAGCGACTCGGCAACCCACTCTTCGAGAGCGTCAGACCGCGCTGGTTGCGCCGGGGCGTCCGCGCCCGTGATGATCCCACGAATCGCATCGAGAAGGTCTGCACGCGAAGCTCGTATGCATCGCCCAAGTAGCTCATCCCACTCGCGTGCCGACTGCGGAGGCTCGCTTTTCGGGCCGGGCCGTCTGATGTAGTACGTGTGCTCTTTGAGATGACGACCCTCGGGGCCGTCGCGCTTCGATCGGATCGGCACGCGGTGGTCGCCGGAGATGACGATGACCGGGAAGGCCCCGCCTGACGGCGTGGTCACGTGGTGCACCGCGCATGAGAACGGTGGCTCCGCGTACCGGTCTATGACTCCCGCCACCCGATCTTGGGTGTATTGCTCAAGCGTGGCCGGACGTTCAGCGGCCTCAGCGACAACGCCGCCGGCATCCGAGAATCCGATAACGACGTAGCCGCCGCCGGTATTTGCGAGGGCGATGAGTGCCTTCGCGAGATCTGCCTGAGCTACGCGGGACTCGAGATCCAGCCAGCCTTTCAGCTCAACCTCGAGTGCCTCGTGGGGGTGAGTAACGAGTTGCTCAAGCCGCCGACGTTGAACCGCACCGCCCGAATCGTTCGCTGGAGTCCGGCCTTCCCCGGTCATGGGGCGGTGCCCGTGATCGCGTTCAGCTTGGAAGGGAGGAGCGATTCGTCGTGCCACGCTGAACGATCCCCCCTGAGCGGGCCAGCGAAGAGCAGACCACCTTCGCAGCCCAGTTCTGTCGCCAGAAGGGCCGCGAGTACGCCGAGAAACAAACCGATGACGCCGAGCCATGCGCCCACCTCGGCCCAATCAAACCCCGGTTGCATCACCAGCGCGAACATTCCCGTTCTCCCTACGTCTCGGCGGCCGCACCGTAGTCCTCGGTACCAGTCACCACGGCAGCAATCTCCTCGGCGATTTCGGAAACGCTGTAGTCCGAAGTGCGAAGCGCGACCTTGTCTGCCAGCGACGGGCTCTGGCGGAGAACCTCGTCCTTGGAGATCTCGTGCCAGAGCGGAAGGATCACCTGCTGTCCGCTCACTGCCATAGTGACGAGGCCGTCCAACTCGTACTGAGGCCAGCTCTTCTCGAAGAAGGCGCGCGAGAGCACAACGATCCCGAAGCGGCTGCGCGCGATGCCCGCGTCGATCCTCCGGCGCAGGCTGTCTCCGATCCGTAGCTCGAACTCGTCGTACCAGACGCTCAGCCCCTGCTCTTGGAGCGCCAACGCGAGCGGCCGAACGATGGCGTCCTTGTCCTCTGCGGCGTGCGAAATGAAGACGTCGAACTCGCGCTCGTCTCGGTCGTCCGCGGGAACCAGATCAGCGGCGTTGGCGGCGATCTCAGCGAGATCGTGTCTCTGCTCCTGGATCGGCGGCAGCGGGCTGAGAGCTGCTGCCGGGATGACGCGGAAGCCTGCGCGCACTTTCCCGCGTAGTCCCTGCATGTCGACCACGCAGTGCCAGTGGCCGGTCCGTGGGACGCCGATCCTCGTAGGCGAACGTCTCGCGAGCCCTCCGAAGAACTGGTGCTTCTGCCCCCGGCGATAGCGGTTGAAGTTGCTCGTGTCGAGCAGACGTACGTTCGCTGCGCTCCCTGAGAGCGTCACCTCAACGACATCGCCGCTGCTTCGGTGACCCAGGTCGGAGTGAATGAAGTCGCTCATGCGTTGCCTTCCTTTGCCACCTTCTCCTAGTGCCGTTTCCTGCTGGGCCGCTGGGCGAGGTCAGAGGCAGCGGCACTCTTTGCGGTCTTCGTCGCCGTGTCCGCAGCGAGCGTCTTGCCCGCTGCGGACGCCGCCTTCTTCCCGGTCACGTTGCGGTTCCCAACCTGCGCGAGAGCGGAAGCGGCGGCGCGCCTTGCACTCTTCGAAGCGGTCTTCGAGGCGAGCGTCTTGCCGGCCGCCGATGCCGCGCGCCTCCCAGTCCTGCTCTTTGCTGCCATCTCCCTGCTCCTTGCTTACGGGCGGCCGAAGAGCTGCCCTACCAAGACGGAGAGTACGGGAGCCATCGGACGACATCCGGGACGTTTCACGAGACGTTTCCGTCTTGGCTCGTCCGACGGCGGCGATAGCTTCACTGCGACAGTTTCCGAACGACCAGCGGAGGATCTTCATATGGCCGAAGTGACGGTGTCCAACACCGAGCTGCGCACGGTCCGCGACGCGATGCGGGAGCTCAACCGGATGGTCGAGTTGCTCGAGAACGGCGACCACGACAAGTTCGTGCTGACGCAGCGCAATCAGATGCGCGCGGTGGTCGTTTCACTTGAGACGTTCAGTGAGTTACGGCGTGCTGCTGGTCGCGCGGCCTAGCGACCGGGTATATGACCGGCGGCGGCGGCGCCCACCCTGGCGGGTGGCGCGTCGCCGACGCGCCCGGTCAGGGGCCGCGTGCCGGGAGCGGTCGCCGGTCGAGACCGGACCCGGCTTCCGCAAGCTGGAGGCGACGAGGGTCATCGAGTCCCCGGCCGTCACGCACATCCGATACCGCGCCGTGAAGTGAGCGGACATCAGTCCGTCGCGACCGGGTGCTCGGACTCGCCGAGCGCCCACGCCTCGACGGCCGGCCACGGCCCGTAGCCGGCATCCGTGTTGATGTGACCGGCCTGCTCGATCCAGTCGATCGGAATGCCCGTCGCCTCGCCGATCCGCCGCGAGGTCTCCGGCAGGCACCAGGGATCGTTCGTCGAGCAGACGAGCCGCGTCTCGCGGGCCGCGGCGGCGACGCCCGCGCGGTCGAGCGGCACGGGCCGAAAGCCGACGCTCGGCGGGTCCTCCTCGTCCGGCTGCGGCGGCGCGACGAGCAGTGCGCGCGCGACCTGCTGCGACGGGCGCCGCGCCGCGTGGTGAAGCCAGAGCAACGATCCGAGCGAGTGGCAGAGGACGGTCGTCTCCGCCGCCGGCAACCGCGCGAGCTCGGCGGCGAGCGCGTCGAGCCAGCGATCGAGCCGGGGGCTGTCGGCCTCGGGCAGCGACGGATATGCAACGTCGAGCCCACGCACACGCAACCGCCGCGCGAGCCAGCTCTGCCAATGCTCGGGGCCCGAGCCCTCGAGACCGTGAATGAGCAGAAAGGCCATCAGCGGCACGTTACGACACGCTCGTCCAGACGTGGCGCTTGCTCGACGCGACGATGGCATCGGAAGCGTTCCGGAGCCGTCAGACGTGGTCAGCCTCTGCCGCGGAAGCTGCTCAGGAACTCCCGCACGGTCGCGATCGCTTCCTGGCAAAGCCTGGCCGCGCCCTCCTCGTCTTCTGGGTTAGACAGGAACAACGCATACGCGTTCGGCCCGTCTTGCCGGGCGTCACGGAAACGCTCCTCGAGGAGCGGCAGCGCTTCTTCGACCTGTTCGTGCTTGGCGATTGGACTCGCGGCCGCCAGGTCTCCTGCAGAGCGAGGGCCACCCTCGTGATTGAGGAGCGTGAAGACCAAGTCGTAGGCGTCCTTGTTTTCGTGCCGATCCTGGAAGGCAAGGATCTTGAGCACCGTGTACGGGAGCACGTTCGCCACGCGCACGGTGACCCTGGAGTGGCCGCCGCCGTCGAGACGCTCAGCCTCGATTTCGCACTCGATGAAGTCGTCGCGCGCCAGATGGGCGCCACGCACGTTGAAAGCACCCAGTCTCGCTCCCGCGAACTCGCCCTTCGGGCGGAAGATCCGTCCCGTCGCGACCTCGTCCGTCTCGCAGAGGAACTCGACGACCACGGCCACGCCCTCGACGTCGCGCGCCCAGCGGAAGCTCGGCTCCTTCTGTTCAAAGCGCGCCTTCTCCAGGTTGTTCTGGAGTGTGCGATACGTCTCGGGCGTTTCGTCGCCGAGGGCGAGGCCGATGACGAGATCGATGTCGGTCGTCCCCACGTGCGCTCGCGCGCCTTCGAGGAGCTGCCCGACCAAGTATCTCGGAGCGAGTCCTCCGGCCAGATAGATGCGCTCACGCCAGGGGCCGAGGTCGCCGAGCAGGGTGACAAGCGCGCGTTCACAGCGCGCAGTCGTCTCCTCGTCGTAGTCGCTGTGGTGCTCGCGGCTGCTCAAAACCCGATCACCTGCTCGCGCAGATGATCCGCTTGCTCCCGCCCGCGGCGCGGATCACGCCGCAAGTCCGCGTACAGCCGAAATCGATTTGCCAGCCAGAGATCCTGCCGCTGCTCGCGAAACGCGAGCGGCGCGTCGTCCTTGCCTTGCAGAAAGACAACGTTCTGACCCTCGGTGACAGGATCGGCGGCCGCGCCCAGTTGCTCGGGCGCCGCGGTCTCCGCCACCCACACCTCCACGACCGGGACCGCGGTGACGAAGGGGGCGACGAGGTTTGCAGCCGCGGCCCCCGTGAGTGCGTAGTCGATGCCGGCACGACCGAGGTTGATCCCGAGTTGCTGGATCAATTGCTGCGGGGTTTGCGCGAGCAGGTGGCCGAGCGTTCGTCTCGGACGCTCGAGCTGTTCCTCGGCCCACACGTCGAGGAGCGCCGCCCGGTTGGTAACACGCCGCACGCGCTGCGGGCCGCTGCCCTCGGCGACGACGACTCCTTCCTGCTCCAACCGTGCGAGCACACGGTGCGCAAGACCCGTCGCGACGCCCGCTTCCTGTGCGAGGTCTTGAACCTTCCATTCTCGGTCCGGCTGGAGCAGAAGCGCCTGAGCGGCGATACCCGCCTTACCCCTCAGGCGAATCGGCGTGATCGGCCCTGCTGCTCCACGCTGAGGGCGGTTCCCCTCCAGATGGAACAGCAGGCCGGGAAGCTCGAGATGCGCATTACCGAGACCGTCGATGACCCCGATGCCGTGCTCTTCCAAGATCGCTCGCGCCTCCACGGTCGTCTCGCCGGCGATCATCAGCAGCGGCGTATCCGCGAGCGTCTCGGCCTGATCAACGAGCTGCCGAGCGGTCGCCGCGTTCGCGCGGCGCTTGAACTCCACCGCGATCGGCGCCCGTCGGCCGGCAAACCGTAAGATCGCATCCACGCGGCGACCTGCCCCGCCGGGCTCGGCGTCCACCGTCAGACCGGGAACCTCCCGGAGGACGCGCAGGGCGTCGGCCTCGAACCGCCCTCGGATATTCACAACTTCGCGCTTTTTCATCGCACTTGTAAATATAGCGCAATGTGTGAATTTCAAGATGATGGAAAGGGTCGCCGGTCCGAGTCCGGCAGGGGTCGCCCGGCGCTCTACAGTGTCCCGGATGAGCGACGCCGTGGATGCGGAGAGAGCCGTGGTGACGGAGGAGCTGCCGTTCGGTGCGGCCGAGCTGCTGTCCGCGGTCGCGGGCGCCGGGCGGGTGCTCGACCTAGGCTGCGGCAGCGGCAGGCTGACCGTGGCGCTCGCACGGGCGGGCGCCGCCGTGACGGGATTCGACACGAGCCGTGAGAGCCTCGAACAGGCACGCCGGCGCGCCGGCGAGGGCGGCGTCGAGCTGCAGCTCGTCGAAGCGGACATGAACGAGCCCTTGCCGTTCGAGGATGGGTCGTTCGATGCCGCCACGAGCCGGGTCGCGCTGATGATCGCCGCCGCCCCGGCCGCCACGCTCCGCGAGCTTCGGCGCGTCGTGGTGCCGGACGGCCGGATCGCGACGGTGATCTGGGCGTCGCCCGACCGGAACCCCTGGTTCTCTGAGCCCCGCGCGGCGATCGCCGCGGTGCTCGGCGGCGAGCGGGCCTCCTTCGCACGGGCCTTCGGGAAGCTCGGCGATCCGGCCGAGGCGGCGGACGTCCACCGCACCGCCGGCCTGCGCGACGTCGAGGCGACGCTGCTCCGGGAGCACTCTTCAGCTGCGGACGCAGCCGAGCACTGGGAGCAGCTCGCGCGCGAGATCGGTCATTTCCGCCGCGTCGCGGAGGCGCTGACCGAGGCCGAGCGGGAAGCCGTCGTGGCAGACGTCGCGGCACGGCTCGAGCCATACAGGCGAGCCGGCTCGCTCCAGGTGCCGCGCACCCTGGTGCTCGTCACCGCGCGGCACTGACCGCGCCCAGATGAGTCGCGCATTCCGAAGCGCTCGCATCGTGCAGCCGCTCTGGACTCTCGTTGCCACCCGCCAACGTTCTCCGAGAGGGGATCTGCAATAGTGCCCACTTTCACAAACCGGGAGGGACGATGGCGTTCGAGGAGCTGAAGCAGCGGCACGCGACGATGTGGGGCGCGGGCCCGTTCGAGCGGATTGCGCACACGCTCGGCGACATGCACGACCTGATGATCGACTCCGTCGAGGCGCGCGCGGAAGACCTGTGGCTCGACATCGGCTGCGGCACCGGCGAGCTCGCCTTCCTCGCAACCCGAACCGGAGCCACGATCCACGGCGCAGACCTCGCCCCCGCGCTCGTCGAGACGGCCCGGCGGCAGGCCGCGGAACGAGGTCACGATCTCACCTTCGAGGTTGCGGACTGCGAGGAGCTGCCCTACGAGGACGGGACATACGACGTCGTCACGTCGTCCGTGGGCGCGATCTTCGCGCCGGACCACGGCCGGGTTGCCGCCGAGCTCGCGCGGGTGCTCCGCCCGGGCGGCACGCTCGCGCTGACGGCGTGGACGACGGACGGGACGATCGGCGAGTTCTTCAAGCTCATCGGCAAGTACGCGCCGCCTCCGGCCGAAGGGGCGGGGAGCTCGCTCTCCTGGGGCGATCCCGCGTACTGCGAAGGTCTGCTCGGGGACGCGTTCGAGCTGACGTTCTCGCACCACGGCAGCCCGTGGGCCGGCGAGTCCGCAGAAGATCTCTGGAACGAAATGGCAGAGGCGTTCGGGCCGATCGTCGTGCTGCTCCGCGCACTCGACGACGCCGCGGCCGCGGCGTTCCGGACGGAGATGATCGATCTCTTCGGGAGAATGGAGACCGACGACGGGGTCGTCCTCCCGCGACCGTACCTGCTCGTGCTCGGGACGAAGCGCTAGCGCCGGAGGCCGGCGCAGACCCGCGTCACCACTCGAGGAGAGAGGGCGGACAGGGCACGGCGGGCTCTTCACCGGGCCGCCGCCGGAAGAGCCTCCGCAATGCCGTGCACACTGTCCGCCACATGCCCTCAGCTTCGGCCTCCCGCGGGAGAGACCCGGTGGCCCCGGGGTGTGAATCCGGTGAGGGCTCCCCCGCACGGGTGGTACGATCGCGGGTGCCCGGTCGCGCTAGGTGGGGAGTTAGCGGTTCCCTGAACCCGACATCCGCTCCAGCGGGACCGAACGCCGTCCGAGGGACGGCTTCGCCGGGGCAGGGCCGACGAACGTGGCGTTGACGGTCAGGTTCCGCGCACTGGGAGAGTCCGAACCGCGTCAGATCCGGAAGGAAGCAGCGCTAAGGATTCCCTCTCAGGTGCCGCGGCTCCGCCTGACCCGAGCAAGCGACGGAGGTTCCTCCCGGAGGAAGCGTCTCGACGATGCGCACGCGCGGCCGGGCGTTTCTCGCGCGATGCTCGCGCGAGAAACGCTAGAGAAGCGCCTTGGCTAGTGCTTCGGCGCGAGTTCGACCCACTCCCTCGACTCGGACCCAACGCTGTGGCCCGGCTTCGATCACTCCGGCGACCGAGCCGAATTCCGCCAGCAGCGAGCGTGCGAGCCGGACAGAGATGCCGGGGACGGCGGCGAGGACGGCTTCGTGCGGATTCCCCCTCCAGTTCGGGATCTGGTCGAGCACCGGCCGCTCCGGACGCGGGCGGGTGATCCGCGCTCGGACGGCGAGACGCCAGAGCCACAGCGCGGTGTCCTGGACGTCCGTCGTTCTGATGATGTGGATTCCCTGCTCCTGAACGGCCAGGCACACGCCTCTGATCGCGTGCGGGTGGATCGGGCCGCGGTCGAGATCATGGCCTTCGACCAGGAGAAACGGGCGGGTGCTCGCGCGGCGAAGCGCCCCCACCTGCCGCCAGAACCGCCCCTTGAGCAACGAGTCGTGCAGGTCGAGCACGCTCTTCCGCTCGACGAGCACGCCGCGGGCCACGCAGTAGTCGCCCGCTGAGAGCGCGCCCGACTCGACCTCGACGCCGAGAGCGGCCAGCCGCCCCGGCACGCCGCTCGGAAACTCGTGGACGTCTGCGAGGATGTCGAGACTGCGCCCCAAGGAGATACGAGCGTGCCCGACCAAGCGTCGAAGCTGTGTGGAAGGATTGAGCCGACATGCGCGCCACGTCCCTCCACCCTCTAGAGCTTTCGCCCACAGGGCGAAAGGTCCAATGACCGCGCTCTACCGCAAGTACCGCCCCCTCGACTTCGATGAGGTCGTAGGGCAAGAGGCCGTCGTCCGGACGCTGCGCAACGCGATCGAGCACGACCAGGTGCGCCAGGCCTACCTCTTCGCGGGGCCGCGCGGCACCGGCAAGACCTCGATGGCGCGCATCCTCGCCAAGAGCCTGAACTGCGCGCAGGGGCCGACGGCGGCGCCGGACAAGACCTGCCACGCGTGCGTCTCGATCGCCGCCGGCAGCTCGCTCGACGTGATCGAGATGGACGCGGCCTCCCAGCGGGGCATCGACGACATCCGCGAGATCCGCGAGCGCGTCGTCCTCCAGCCGGCGGAGGGCCGCTACAAGATCTACATCCTCGACGAGGCGCACCAGCTCACCGACGCCGCCTGGAACGCGCTGCTGAAGCTGATCGAGGAGCCGCCGCCGCACCTCCTGTTCGTCTTCTGCACGACCGACCTCGGCAAGGTGCTGCCGACCGTGCGCTCGCGCTGCCAGACGTTCGTCTTCGCTCGGCCGCGGCTCGCCGACCTCGTGCGCGTCCTGCGCCGCATCGCCGACGCCGAGGCGATCGAGGCGCCCGACGCAGCGCTCGCGCTGATCGCGCGCGGCTCCCGCGGCTCGTTCCGCGACGCGGTCTCGACGCTCGACCAGCTGTCCGCGGCCACGGAGAAGGCGGTCACCGTGCAGTCGGTGCTGCAGCTCCTCGGCGCGGTCGAGGAGGACTCGCTCTTCCGCCTCTGCGACGCGGTCGTCGAGAGCGACACGGCCGGCGCGCTGCTCTTCATCGAGGAGCTGGCCGAGCAGGGCCAGGACCTCGGCCGTCTCGTCACCGACCTGCTCGAGCACCTGCGCCACCTGCTGCTCGTCCAGCACCTCGGGCACGTGCCCGAGTCGCTGCCGGTGACCGAGGAGACGCGCGACCGGCTGCGCGAGCAGGCGAACCAGCTCCCCGAGCCGGCGGTGCTGCGGCTGATCGACCTGCTCGCGGTCGCGATCGAGGACCTGCGGCAGGGCGGCGACCCGCGGCTGCCGCTCGAGCTCGCGCTCGTCAAGGTGACGCGGCCCGGCTCGGACCTCTCGCGCGAGTCGCTCGCCTACCGGGTCGAGCAGCTGGAGCAGCGCGCGACCGCGCACGGGGCCGGGGCGCACGCGCCGGCGCCTCCGGCCGCCCCTGCGTCCGCGACTCCGCCGACCGCTCCGGCACCTGCCGCGGAGGCCGCCCCCGCAGCGCCGCGGCTCGAGCTCGCCCAGCTCCAGGAGGCCTGGCAGCGCACCGTCGTGCCCGCGGTGAGCGAACGGTCGATCCCGGTCGCCACGCTGCTCGGCGACGCGCGCCCGGCCGTGCTCGAGGGCGACGCGCTCACGGTCGAGTTTCCCGCCGGCGCGGACTTCCACCGGCGCCAGGTGGAGGAGCCGAAGAACGTCGAGCTCCTGCACGACGCCCTCTACGAGGTGACGGGCAAGCGGCTCCGGGTCACGTTCACGATCGGAGCCGGCGACGGCGAGCCGGCCGAGGAGGAGGCCCGGCTGGACGAGGACGCCCTGATCTCGATGCTCAAGGACACCTTCGACGCCAAAGAGGTGGAGGACACCCGGTGAAGATGGACTTCAACAAGATGCTCCAGCAGGCCCAGCAGATGCAGGCGCAGATGCTCCAGGCCCAGGAGGAAGCCCGCACCGAGGTGGTCGAGGCCTCCGCCGGCGGCGGCATGGTCACCGTCAAGGCGAACGGGGGCGGGGAGATCGTCTCGATCGCGATCGACCCGAGGGCGATCGACCCGGACGACCCCGAGCTGCTCGCCGACATGGTGCTGGCGGCCGCGAACGAGGCGCTCCGCGCCGCGCAGGCGCTCGTCGAGACCAAGATGAAGAGCCTGCTACCGTCGGGCTTCCCCGGGCTAGAGGGGTGATCGGCGAGCCGATCAACCCTCTAGGGAAAAGACGCACCGGCGGCCCCCGCCGCCTCGCCGAGCGCAA
>Ga0082335_1005198_pt1 | contig 18319 bp, 15 predicted proteins | sample Subgrocontami58m_FD_72375 | JGI IMG/M metagenome (GOLD analysis project Ga0082335, IMG submission 72375) | Subsurface groundwater microbial communities from S. Glens Falls, New York, USA - GMW37 contaminated, 5.8 m (SPADES assembly) (version 2) ... | reverse complement strand
TCATGCGTACTTTCGTCCGCATGTCGTTACCGGCGTAGTAGAACGCATCCAGGGAGCGCTTAACGATCTCCTCGGCCGGGGGATCGGCGGCACGCGCCGAAGCCGGCACCATGGCGAGTGCGATCAGGAGCAATAGGGCGAATTGCCAAAACGGTTTCATTTGATTTCTCCTGCATTGAAGAGCCAGCGCCGCGTCAGCACGATCAATGCTGGCAGGTAAAGGACGGTGAGCAGCGCTGACAGAAGCATCATGCCGACGATGAACGCGCCCACGGTGATGTAAGGAGTAAGCGGCGCGAACAGCATGACCGAAAAGGCCGCCGCGAACAGCACCGCGTTGCGCATGATTCCCTTGCCGGGGCGCACGGCCGTCCACAGCAGCGCTTCCTTGAGCGCGGACAAGTCGCGGCGGGCATCGACGCCGGTTTCCTCAAGCCGCTGCCTCAGCCGGCTGATGAAATGAATCGAGAAATCCACTGCCATGCCCAGCGACAGGCAGGACAGCACCGAGATCGGCATGTCGAAGTCCTTGCCGGCGAATCCCACCACCCCGTAGATGAGCAGGATGGTAAAGAGCAGCGGCACGAAGCCGATGAGCGCCCATTTGGCCGAGCGGAAATCGAACGCGAGGATGCCGAAGACCACGACCAGCGCGAGGAGAAACCCCTTCACCATGTCCCACAACACCTCGTTGTTCCACACCAGGTTGAAATAGGCGATACCGGCGGGCTTCATTTCAAGCTTGACGGGATGGTCCCGTTGGTACTCCTGCGCGGCACGAATCACGCTTGCCATCGCCGCGGCATCCCAGGTTTTGAGCTGTACCCAGATATTGGCGCGCTGGAAGGGATAGTCCACGACGTTATCCAGATCTGCGGGCTTGGCGGACATGCCGAACAGAAACAGGTATTGCGCAACCATCTCGGCGGAATCGGGCACCGCGTCGAACTTGGGATCGTCGTCGTGCAGTACGCGGTTGATGCGCTTCACGTAATCGACCACGGAGGTCGTCTTGCCGACCAGCGGGAGTTTCTCCAGGTGTCGCTGCAGACCCTCGATATAACGCAGGGTTTCCGGCTGCTTGATGGCGTCGGGCTCGGCTGCGGTGGCGACCACGTAGCCGAGGGAGGTGCCGCCGAGCGCAAGGTTGATCTGCGCGTCGGCGATGCGGATTTCGCTGCTCGGCTTGAACCATGCCACCAGATTGTTGTTGACCGCGATGCGGCTCACGCCGAGGACCGCGATCGCAACGAGCACCAGGCCGGCCGCGGCAGTGGCCTTGGGCCGCCCGGTGCCCCAGGCTCCAAGCTGCCTCAACACGCCAGACGTCCGGCCCGCTGTGCTGTCTTCCCCTGCTGCGCGGCCGATTTTCGCTTCAGGCACCAGGGCAAGCACGGCCGGGATCAGGCTGAAGCTGAAAAGCCGCAGGACAACCGTGCCGAATACGATCAGGCCGCCGAACACCTTGACGGGCACGATCTGCATGAAGAGCAGCACGGCGAAGGCCGCGGCGGTGGCCAGCGCGGTATAACGCACCGGGCGCCCCACCGCCTCCATCGTTTCGACAATCGCGACCCGCTTGTCCCTGCCTTCCCGGTAGCGAAAGTAAAATTCGTTGAAGATGTGGATGCTATCGGTGGCGATCGCCATCAGGAATACCGGCGCCATCGAACTCATGATGTGGACCGGGAAGCCGAGTCCGATGCCGAGCCCCATGGTCCAGACGATTGCGACCATGGCCACCATCATCATGGTCATGGCCAGCGCCAGATTGCGAAACATGGCGTAGATGGCGATGAACATGATCATGCCTGCGATGGGCGAGAAGATACCCATCAGCTTGAACATCTCGGCGCCGAAGGTATCCCGCGCCACCGGGTCGCCGGCAACGTAAAATTGCTCCTCTCCCTGGTGCCTGGCGAGGATCTCGCGGATGCCGTCGGCAACCTCCTTGCCGTTGGCGCCTTTGTTCAGCGGAACGTAGATGGCCGTGGTCTTCTCGTCGCGGGAGATGATGCGGTCGATGAAGAGCGGGTTCTCCGTCAGCGTTTTGCGCAGCGCCTGCAATTCAGCTTCGCTTGCCGGTACCTTCGTCAGCAGCGGCGCGACCCTGAGCCCATCGGCCACCGCCGTGACGTTGTCGATGGTGGTGAAGCTGGAAACGTCGCGCCCGGCCACGCCTTTGATCTTCAGGACTTCGGCCGTAATGTCGCGCACTTTCTCGAGGGTGGCGCGGTTCAGCACGCTCTTCGGGTGGGCAATCCCGACCACGACGGTGTCTTCGTAGAGGGCGAAGGTCCGGTCCACGCTGTCGTTCCACACGCGCACGTCGGAAGTCGGCGGCAGCATGTTCTTCGGGTTGGTGTCGAGCTGGATTTTCGGCAGTTGCGCGGCGAAAATCAGAGTGATCAGCAATACCAGTCCGAAGATGAGTTTCGGACGGGCGATGGAAAACTCGACCAGTGGGTTCTTGTTCATCAGCGGTCAAAACTGCCGGTAAAGCCAGAACTTCTCGTAGAGAACCTTGCCCAGATGCAGGAGGATGCCCGGTTTCCTGAGCTGGATCTGCGGCGCCGGATCGGCGTAGAAGTTGCCGTTGCCAAAAGCGGCGCGGCCGTCGCCGATTTCCACAAAACACTCGCCGTTGCCAGTAAACTGCCGCCGCTCTCCCTTGCCCGTGATCGCCTGGACAATGTTGTGCGCGACCACCTCCGCTTCGTTGTGCGCGAGCACGCCCGCCTTGGGCAGCGGTTTACCGATAGAGGCAAGCATGATTCCGGCGACGTCACCGATGGCATGGACGCCGGGAAACCTGGTTTCGAGCGTGCCCCGGTCGACGGGGATCCAGCCGCTTTCACCGCACATTCCTGCATCGCGGACCACCTTGGGCGCGCGATGCGGCGGCACGTACGCGAGCAAATCGAAATCGGCCCCGGCGCCGTTAGCGAAAGCGATCCGGTGTCGGGCGGGATCCACGCCCGTTACCGCATGGCCGGGGTGATAGCCGATGCCTTTTGCTTCGACCATTTGCCGCAATGCCGCGGACACCGCCGGTCCGGCTACGGGCATGGGCCCAGGCTCAGGCGTGTAGAGGTCCACTTGGACGTTCTTGCGGACGCCGCGCCGGCGGCAATCGTATTCGAGCAGCATCGCCGCCTCATTGGGGGCAGCCGGGCATTTGAAGGGCATAGCCGCGACCAGGACGATGAGGCGGCCTTTGCTCAATTTCGGCAGCGCTGAACGCAGCGATTGGGATCCGGCGAGCGTGTAGAAGTTATGCCCCGCCTCCGCAAGACCGGGAATAAGTTCCGGAGCGAGTTCTGCGCCGAGCGCAACCACCATGTAATCGCCCGCGATGTCCGCGCCGTTCACGCGGATCGTTCGCGTGGCCGGATCGATGCGCTCGATCGAGCCCCGGATCAGCTCGATCCCGCGCTTGGTGAGCGCTGCTATCGGGCGGGAGATCTGCCCGGGGCTGCGCTCGCCGAGCATCAGCCAAAGCAACGATGGCGAGAAAACGTGATCGGCTTCCTTTTCCACGAGCACCACCCGGTGCTCCGGAGCAAGCCGCTGCCGCAGCCGTGTCGCGGCGACGATGCCTCCAACGCCGCCCCCCAAAATCAAAACCGTTTTGCCGGTAGCCATGACTTAGAACACCAGCACTTTGTCGGCCCACTGCGTCCACGCGGTCAATTCATCCATCGTGCTGCGATGGGCACTTTGCACCAGATCGGTTTCGGCAATGCCGCGCGCGTCGATGCAGGTCCCGCAGACACCGACCTCGGCGCCGGCACGCAGCGTCATGCCCAGCATGTCACCGATATTGTAAAAGCCCGGCGGAACCTTTTGCCCGGCCTTGGCGCAGGCGGCGGCATCGCCGATCAGGAACACCTTGACCTCGTCGCTCCCCGCTTTCACCAGCGAGCGTGCGAGACGCAGCGCGTTATAGCTGCGCTCGCTGCCGTAGGGTGCGTCGTTCAGTATGAACAATGTTTTCATCGTGGAATCTCCTGCGCTCTGTTGGGGGGTAAACTAAAGGGAGAAATATGATAGTATTATTCAATTGATTACTTGAATAGTCAAGCGGACGGAGCGTGGCGCGATGCCGGAACCTAACTTCAAGAGCGACTTGTTCGGGCAGTTCGCGCGTATCGGCAAGGCGTTATCCAGCGGGAAGCGCCTGGAAATGCTGGAATTGCTGGCACAGGGCGAGCGCAGCGTCGAGCAGCTCGCGCGCCTGACCGGGCTCGCCGTCGCCAATACCTCGCAACATCTGCAGCAACTGCGGCAGGTGGGGCTGGTGACTGCGCGCAAGGAAGGCCTTTACGTTTACTACCGGGTCGCGGGCGATGGCATCGTGCGGTTGCTCGCTGCGCTGCGCGCGGTGGGAGAAGAACACGTTGCTGACGTGGACCGGCTGGTCAAGCTTTTTCGCGACAGCAAAGACGACCTCGAGCCCGTCCCGGCGAAGGAACTGTGGCAGCGGGTCAAGCAGGGACTGGTGACGGTCCTGGACGTGCGTCCGCCCGAGGAATACGCGCAGGGACACATCCGCGGGGCGATCAATGTACCGGTAACGGATTTGAAGAAAAGGCTGCACCAGATTCCTGCGGGTCAGGAGGTGGTCGCCTACTGCCGTGGCCCCTATTGCCTATTGGCGTACGAAGCGGTCCAGGTATTGCGCAAGAAGGGAATCAAGGCGCGCCGTCTTGAAGACGGTTATCCGGAGTGGAAAAGCGCGGGCTTGCCGGTGGACGATCCTTCCCGCGCGTAACACTTACTTCAGCATCGGCGCGAGTCGCTTCCAGACGTTTTCGAGGATGACCGGCTGGGCCTGCGCGTTGGGATGCAGATTGTCCTCCAGAAACAGTTCGCGTTTGCCGGCCACGCCGTCGAGCAGAAACGGCACCAGCGCGCATTTGAACTGGCGGGCGAGCGCGACGTACGCCTGGGCGAAGTCCTGCGTATACTGCGGCCCGTAGTTGGGCGGCATTTTCATGCCCGCGAGCAGCACCCGGCTGCCGGACTTTTGCGCGGCGCGCAATATGCCCTCAAGGTTGTCCCGCATTTGCGCGAGCGGCAGGCCGCGCAGACCGTCGTTGGCGCCCAGCGCCACGACCACGATGGCCGGTTTGTGGGCGGCGAGCAGGGCGGCAATTCGCGCCGCGCCGCCGCTCGTGGTCTCGCCGCTGACGCTGGCGTTGATCACGGTATAATCCAGCCGCTTCTGGCGCAGGCGTTCCTGCAGCAACGCGACCCAGCCGGCTTGCTGGCCGATGCCATATGCGGCCGAGAGGCTGTCGCCGAAGACCAGCAGCGCCGGGGTGGCATGCGCCAGTCCGCAACCCAGCAGCGCGAGCGCGATCAATATTTTTCCCATGGAGACCAAAATTCCGATTGTCAGGGCAAGCAAGCTGTCGAAGATCGTACCCAACGGTACGGACACACTCGCTATTCTGCAGGATATCGACCTCGAGGTCATGCCCGGTGAAGCAGTGGCCGTGGTTGGCGCCTCGGGCTCGGGGAAATCGACGCTGCTGGGCTTGCTCGGCGGTCTGGATAATCCCAGCACCGGCAGCGTGGCGCTCGACGGGCGCGATCTGTTCAGCCTCGATGAGGACGGCCGCGCGGCGCTGCGTTCGAAACTGCTCGGTTTCGTGTTTCAGTCATTCCATCTGTTGCCGGCGCTCAACGCGATGGAGAACGTAATGCTGCCGCTCGAGCTCGCGGGCGACCGCGATGCCGCCGCTCACGCCGTGGCGTTGCTCGAGCGCGTTGGCCTCGGCGCGCGCCTGCGGCATTACCCGAAGACACTTTCCGGGGGCGAGCAGCAGCGCGTCGCGCTGGCGCGCGCGTTCGTGACCGGCCCCAAGCTCCTGCTCGCCGATGAGCCGACGGGCAATCTCGATCCCGCGACGGGCGCTTCCATCATCGATCTCATATTCGAACTCAATGCGGAGCGGGGCACGACTCTGGTTCTCGTCACTCACGACGAAATGCTCGCGCGCCGCTGCATGCGGCTGATTCGTCTCGCCGGCGGCCGGCTTGAGAAGAATTGAAAGGAATTTTGGCCTCATGGGCATGCTTTCACTGAAAATGCTGCTGCGCGACTGGCGCGCGGGGGAGTTGCGTATCCTCGCGCTGGCGCTGGTGGTGGCCGTCGCGAGCGTGACCAGCGTGGGTTTCTTCGCCGACCGGGTGCGCCAGTCGCTGACGCGCGAGGCGCATCAGTTGCTCGGCGCCGATCTCGCGATGATCGCCGATCATCCGTGGCCGCAATCCGTGCGCGACGAGATCGCGCGGCAGGGTTTGCGGCTGGCGGAAAGCACCGGCTTTATCAGCATGGCGCGCACGCACGATCAGGCCCAGATCGTCGCGGTCAAGGCGGTGTCGGGCGGCTATCCGTTGCGCGGCAAATTGCGCGTTGCGGCCGGGCTCAACCTGCCCGATGCGGAGACCGGCGCGGTGCCGCCGCCGGGGTCGATATGGATTGACGAGCGGCTTGCGCTGGCGCTGGCGCTGACGGTCGGCGACGCGCTCGAACTGGGCGCGATCAAACTCAGCGTGAGCGCGATCCTCACGCTTGAACCGGACCGCGGCGTGTCGTTCTTCAACATCGCGCCGCGCTTGATGATGAACCTGGCCGATATCCCGGCAACGGGCCTGGTCCAGACCGGCAGCCGGGTGTGGTATCAACTGCTCGCCGCAGGGCCGCGCGCAAGCGTCGAGGCATTCGAGCTATGGGTTACGCCCAGGCTCGGACGCGGGGAGTCGCTGCAGAGTCTTGCCAACGCGCGCCCGGAAATCCGGGTCACCCTGGAGCGGGCGCAGAAGTTCGTCGGGCTGACCTCATTGCTCGCCGTGGTGCTGGCGGCAGTGGCAATCTCGCTTGCCACGCGCCGCTACTCGCAGCGGCATCTCGATGGCTGCGCAGTGATGCGCTGCGCGGGCGCTTCGCAACGCCAGTTGCTCGGATTGTTCGCCGGCGAGTTCGCGGCGCTCGGCGCGCTTGCCGGCGCCGCGGGTTGCATCGCGGGCTACCTCGCCCAGCTCGCGATCGCGTGGCTGGTGGCAGATCTGGTCGCGGTGCCGCTGCCGCAGCCGACGCTGCTGCCCGCGCTGCAGGGATTCCTGATCGGCATTGCATTGCTGCTGGGCTTCGCGCTCCCGCCGCTGCTTCAGCTTCAGCATGTGCCGGCGCTGCGGGTGATCCGGCGCGACCTCGGCCTGCCGCGCGAACGCGCGCTTGCAGCCTACGGCGCGGGTCTGACAGTGATCGCGGCGCTGCTTGTCTGGCAGGCGGGCGAGGCCAGGCTCGGGCTCATCGTGCTCGGCGGTTTCGCCGCGGCGTTTGTCGTGTTCGGCGGCATCGCGTTCGGCGCGCTGCATGTACTGGGGGGCGCGACCCGCGTGGCGGGACTGACCTGGCGCTATGGACTCGCTAACCTGAGGCGCCGCGCCGCGACCAACACCGTGCAGGTCCTCGCGCTGGCATTGGGTCTCACGGCGATTCTGCTGCTGAGCTTTACCCGCGGCGATCTGCTGGCCACCTGGAAGGCCAGAATTCCCACGGACGCGCCGAACCGCTTTATCGTCAATATCCAGCCGGAGCAGCGCGCGCTGCTGCTGGAGTTCTTCCGCGACCACGGCATCGCGCCGCCGCGGACCTATCCCATGGTGCGCGGGCGGTGGGTGGCGCGCAACGGCGCGCCGGTCGATGTCGAGCATTACGTGGAACGCGAGCGCAGGCTCGTGGAGCGGGAATTCAATCTTTCCTACATGGATGCATTGCCCGGGCACAACCGCATAACCGCGGGCCGCGGGTTTTCGCAGGACGATATCGCGCGGGGTGCGCTGTCGGTCGAGGAGGGTATTGCGCGTTCGCTCGGCTGGAAGCTCGGCGACCGCTTGTCCTGGCAGGTGGCGGGCCAGACCTTCAGCGCGCCGATTACGAGCGTGCGCAAGCTCGACTGGGATTCGATGCAGGTAAATTTTTTCGTCATCGCGACCCCGGGGTTGCTCGCGAGTGCAGCCACCAGCTACATCACGAGCTTTCATCTGCCGCCGGCGCAGGCGCAGTTTACCAGCCGCCTGTCGCAGCGCTTCCCCAACGTGACGGTAGTCGACATGAGCGCGATCCTGCGCCAGGCGCAAAGCGCGCTGGAGCAGGTAATCCGCGCGGTGCAGCTGGTGTTTCTGTTCGCAGTCGGGGCCGGCATCCTGGTGTTGTACTCGGCGCTGCTCGCGACCCGCGACGAGCGCGTGCAGGAAGCGGCGGTGATGCGTGCGCTCGGAGCTTCGCGCTCACAGGTGCTGGCGGCGCAGCGCGCCGAGTTCGTCGCGCTGGGTTTGCTCGCGGGGTTGCTGGCGGCGTCAGGCGCCACCGTGATCGGTTTTCTCATTGCCCGACAGGTGTTCGATTTGGCGCCCCAGGTCAACCACTGGATCTGGCTGGCGGGGCCGCTGCTCGGCGTCGCCTGCGTGGCGGTGAACATGGTCGCCGGCGCGCGCGCTGCGCTCAATCAGCCGCCGCTCGTCGCCTTGCGTGAGGTGTGAGTCCGCCCGCCGCAGGGTAGAATAGCGCCGCCTGACCCTTTCGCCGCATGTACGAAGCCGCACTCATCCTGGTCCTGATCGCCGTCGCGCTGATCGCGTGGCTCGCGTGGCGCATCGGCACGCTGCAGCGCCGTGTCGATGAGCTGCCAACGTCGCTCGCCCAGGGAGTCGAGCAGCAGCATCGGGCGATGCTGGTCAATTTGCACGACGGGCTATCCAAGCAGGGCGATCGTCTTGCCGCCGCACTTACCGACAATTCCGAACGCTTGCGCAGCTCGACCGCCGATGAACTCAAGCAGACGCGTGACATGCTGCACGCGCTGCAGCTGACCCTGTCTGAATCCCTTGGATCAGGCCGTGAAGCGATGCTGGAAAAACTGGCCGAAATTACCCGGGCGCTGAGCGGGAAAATCGACGAGCGCCTGGAGCAGATCAGCGTCAAGGTCGGCGAGCGGCTGGACGAAGGATTCAAGAAGACCAACGAAACGTTCACTAATGTCATGACGCGGCTGGCGACCATCGACGAGGCGCAGAAGAAGATCGAGACCCTGACCGGCAGCGTCGTCAGCCTGCAGGACCTGCTCGGCGACAAACGCTCCCGCGGCGCGTTCGGCGAGATGCAGCTCGAGCAGATAGTCCGCAACCTCCTGCCCGAAACGGCGTATGAGTTTCAGTACACCTTCTCGCGCGGTGTCCGCGCCGACTGCGTGCTCAAACTGCCCGAGCCCATGGGGCTGATCGCGGTCGATTCCAAGTTTCCGCTCGAAAATTATGAGCGCATGTTCCTCGCTGGCGCCGAACGTGCAACGCCTGCTGCGTTCAAGGCGGACGTCCGCAAGCACATCGACGATATTGCAACGAAATACATCATTCCGGCCGAAACCGGTGACGGCGCGGTGATGTTTGTGCCGGCGGAATCGGTATTCGCGGAGATCCACGGCCGTCACCGTGATCTGGTCGAGTATGCACAGGGCAGGCGCGTCTGGATCGCATCGCCGACCACGCTGATGGCGATCCTTACCACGGCGCAGTCGGTGATCAGGAGCGTCGAGACGCGCCGGCAGATCCACATCATCCAGGACGAATTGGGCAAGCTGGGCGCCGACTTCGGCCGCTTTCAGTCGCGCATGGACAATCTCGCGCGCCACATCGAGCAGGCCAAGAATGACGTCGATGAAGTGCATGTCAGCAGCCGGAAAATCAGCGAGCGCTTCGCAAAGATCGAGCGAGTCGAGCTTGACGCGCCCGCGCAACCGGCGGTGCGCGCGGCGGAGCCCGGCGACTCGAAATGAGGCCGCGCGCGTCTCCACTGCTCTTGATAGTGTGATGCACGACGCGGTGAACACCGGCCTTTTCGTCGTTCCCGCGCAGGCCGGAATCCAGAACGCTTTGTTTTTTCTGTTTCAGAAATCCTGGACCCCGGCTTTCGCCGGGGTGACGAACCGTTTTGCATCGAGCTGGTAAGCCCGAGGCCTCGCCATGTTCGGGATTCTCACTCGCTGGTGGCGCGCCCGTATCATCGCCCGCGCGCCGCTCGACTCCGCGCAGTGGCAGCGGACGCTCGGGCGGCTGCCTTTTCTGCGCGGATTATCGGGGGAGGAGCGCGAACGGTTGCGCCGGTCGGTGATCCTGTTCCTGCACGAGAAATCCATCCACGGTGCAGGCGGGCTTGAGCTCGACCGCGAAATGCAATTGCTGATCGCAGCACAGGCCTGCCTGCCGATACTCAATCTCGACATCGATTACTATCGCGGCTGGGTCGAAGTGATCGTCTATCCCGACGAATTCGTGCCACGGTTCCAGTACACCGACGAAGCCGGCGTGGTCCACACCGAGCGCGAGCCCCGTGCCGGCGAGGCGTGGCTGCAGGGCCCGGTGATTCTGTCGTGGGCCGACGTCGCTCCGTCCGCCGACGGGATCAATGTGGTGGTACACGAATTCGCGCACAAGCTCGACATGCTGAACGGCGACGCCAATGGCTTTCCGCCGCTGCACCGCGGCATGAGCCGCGCGGCATGGTCGCACGCATTCGGTTCGGCGTATGCTGATTTCTGCCGCCGTGTCGAGGCCGGGCGGGAGGATGCGATCGACCCCTACGCCGCCGAGAGCCCCGGCGAGTTTTTCGCCGTGTTGAGCGAGGCATTCTTCGAAACCCCGCGCGCGGTTATCGATCTCTATCCGCAGCTCTATGAGCAGCTCAGGTTGTTTTACCGCCAGCACCCGGCGGCGCGCGAGACGATGTGATTCGGACGCGTAATCGGGTATCATTTCGAACGCACCGTGCTGAAACAGTTCCCTTTCTCCAGGTCTAAAGATGCGTTACACGCCGGCCTCGGCGCGTTGCTCGTATTGCCTGTCATCGTCACCCTGACCGGGATGTGGGGGATCTACGCCGTCGAACCGCGCGTGGAAGCGCTGTTGCCGGTCGCGATCGTCGGGGTGCTGGGCCTGGTGCTTGGCGCTGCAGTGGCGTTTCGGGTGCGCCGTCAGATCCTGCGCAGAGAAGAGGCGTTGTATCGCGAAAAGGAACTGGCCGAAGTGACGCTGCATTCGATCGGCGAGGGCGTGATCACCATCGATGCCGGGGGGGTCATCGACTACCTTAATCCGGTAGCGGAACAGTACACCGGCTGGAGCGGGGCGGATGCCAAAGGCCAGCGGCTCGACGCCGTCTATCGCGTCGTTCACGAACAAACCGGCAAACCGGTTCCAGTTCCCGGCAGTGACGCGACGAAGCCGCAAGGCACACCACAAGGCGCCACGGTCAGGTTGCTGGGGCGCAGCGGCAATCCGTGCGCGATCCGCGATTCCTACGCGCCGATCCACGACAGCAGCGGCAACCTGGTCGGCTGGGTGGTGGTGTTCCACGACGTGAGCCAGATCGAGGAAATGGCGCTGCAGCTGAGCTGGCAGGCGAGTCACGACGCGCTGACGGGGTTGCTCAACCGCGGCGAGTTCGAGCGCCAGCTGGCCGGTCTGATCGATTCGGTGCGCCGGGAGAACAAGCAGCACGCGCTGATGTACATGGATCTCGATAATTTCAAGACCGTCAACGATACCTGCGGCCACGCCGCGGGCGACGAACTGCTGCGCCAGCTCACCACCGTGATGCAGACCCGGATGCGCGGCAGCGACACGCTGGCACGGATCGGGGGCGACGAGTTCGGCGGGCTGCTCGAATCGTGCCCGCTCGACCAGGCGGTGCGGATTGCCAACGGTTTGCGCGAAGCGGTGCGCGATTTTCGTTTCGTCTGGCGCGACAAGACCTTCGGGGTAGGCGTCAGCATCGGGCTCGTCACGATCGACGGCGTGAACATGAGCGTCAGCAGCGCGCTGGCCACGGCGGATGCGACCTGTTACGAGGCGAAAAGCAGGGGCCGCGACCGCGTACTGGTGCACCGTCCCAAGGATCGTTCGATCGGCGACCAGAGTGCCGAATTGCAGATGGTGTCGCAGATCAATTACGCTTTCGAGATCGGCAATTTCCGGCTCTACCGCCAGAAAATCATCGCACTCGGGGCGGGCAACGGGGACGAGCCGCATTACGAAATTCTGGTGCGCATGCTCGACCAGGCCGGCAACCTGATTCCGCCGAACGGTTTCATGCCCGCCGCCGAACGCTACAACCTGCTGTCCTCGATTGAGCGCTGGGTGATCAGTTCGCTGGTCGAATTTCTGCATGAGCAGCATGCGAGCGGCGCGATACCGCACGAGACAACGGCGTTCACCAATGCGTTCTACGCCGTCAATCTGTCGGGCGTCAGCATCAATGACAACAGCTTTCCCGATTTCGTGAGAAAGCTGCTGACGCGCTTCAACCTGCCGCGCGGCCTGTTGTGCTTCGAGGTCACGGAGACCACGGCGATCTCGAATCTCACCAAGGCGGCGCAACTGATGCATGAACTGAAAGCGATGGGGTGCCGCTTCGCGCTTGACGATTTCGGCATCGGCATGTCCTCGTTCGCTTATCTCAAGTATCTGCCGGTCGATTACATCAAGATCGACGGGGTATTCATCCGCGACATGGCGGTCGATCCGATGGACCATGCCATCGTCGAAGCCATCAACCGCATTGCGCACATTCTGGGTCTCAAGACAGTCGCTGAATTTGTCGAGGACGAGACGACGCTCGAGCGGCTGCGCGCACTCAAGGTTGACTACGCACAGGGCTATTTCATCGCCAAGCCGGAGGCGCTCACGAAGTCCCCTGATGCCGCGCTGGCGGTGCTCGAATCGGCCTGAGCAACCCCATCGCCGTACGGCGTGGATTCATCGCGCCGTTGCGGACGTTTGCGTGTGTTGTTCGGCGCGCTAAAGCCGCGTCCTACGGCTAGCTCCGCTGCGGCTGCGTCAAAAGGTTGACGACGCGGCGGCCGTTCCGGAGACGATAGAAGGCGAAGTCCCGCTCGTCTATCGTTATCGCCTCGTAGACGTGTTCCCTCTCGGCCAGCGGGCCGCTATCGATGAGAACGCGCCGCACGCGTGGCGTTTGCGATCAGGCTGCGCGCGCGCGTCGCCGAAAGGTTCGGCCGGCCGCTGCGCGCCTTGCCGAACAGGTCCCTTCCGAGATCGTAGGGCGTTGGGCCAACCTCGGCCTTGGCCTGCGCGATTTCCGCCGCCAGGGCGCGGCGGATGAAGGCGCTCTTGGTGAGGCCCAGACGCCTTGCCGCGGTTTCGAGGTCCGCCCGCAACGCAGCGGGGAGTTTAACGCTGGTCAGCACGCTGTTTCCCTCCGGTATTACGTGGTATTAAATCAGACCGGACCTTCCGATGCGAGTTCACGGTTCACCCGCGCAGCGCGGGCCATGCCTTTCCGATCCGCACAGGGCTATTTCATCGCCAAGCCGGAGGCGCTCACCAAGTCTCCGGGTACCGTGCACCCGGTGCTCGAATCGGCGTGACAGGCGCGCCTAGCGACTTGACACAAAATCGTGTTCGCCCGTGTCCTCGGCGCGCTGCAGGCCGGCGGCCCGCAGGTGCGCCGAGCGCTGCCTGCGAAGACGGGGAAGGACATTTGTCAGGTTTTCCTGACAGACATCTCAGGAGTCCGCGCATAACCCTTGCGCGCGGGAGATTCTTTCGGCCGCCCGTAATGCAAGGCTCAGACGGTCGCGGGATGCCGGCTTCCTGCTTCTTATGTTCGTTATCGAACAGAGCATTGGAGGTTAATGAAGTATATTGCTCATCGCAGTACAGCATCGCCGTGCGCTGCTTATGACCGTTTGTGCCGATGTGACGTGAGGCATCGACCCTCGTAAAGTTACAATAAGTTAGGCCAATGATGGTAAGAAAAACGGCACTAAAGCATGGACCATGATCCCCCCCCCCCGCGGCAAGGCTGACTTCCATTACCCTGAATTCGGCAGCCGGGTTCTGTGGGAACAGCCACGCCGGCGCTTGAATCACCAGGGACGTGCTCGATGACGAGCAGGGCCGATATCGGGGAACTGAAGAGCGTGCTGATCGTTGAGGATCATTCACTGCTGCGCCGAGTCATGCGTGACTTGCTGCAGAGTGCGTTTCCGGGCTGCAGTTTTCGCGAGGCGACAGACGGTGCGCGCGCCTATGTATGCAAGGACCGCGTCGTCACCAGCCTTGTCCCGGCGGTGGCAGCGGCGATCGGCGTTCCGCCCGCGACGGATACAGGAGCTTCATAGTGCAAAACGCGGATTCTCGATCATCGTTTCTTGACGGCTCATGAGGCAACCTGCCGACAGGATCGATTTTTGGCACAGCCTGCGCGCGCGTCTGGTGGGGCTGGTGCTACTCGCCAGCGTTCCGATGGCGACTTTGGTCGTTTACAACGCCCTGCAAGCGCGCGAAGTCGCGATGAACGAAGCTGCTATCCGCTTGAGGACTGTCGCGAAAGCGGCAGCGGAAGAATTGGAAAGCCGCATTACCGGCGCCAGGCTCTTGTTGTCTGCTTTGGCAGAGGCGTCTTCGGTGCGGCTTGCCGGACGGCCGGCATGCTCCGGATTGCTCGGTGAACTTGTGGAACGCGCCCCGCACCGCATCGGCTTGAGCTTGACGGTCGCCGCTCGCGACGGGGCGGTGGTCTGCAGCGGGACTCCACTGACGGGCCCAGTCAATCTGGCCGACCGCGATTATTTCAGGGAGGTGCTCGCCACGCGCAAGTTGAGCGTGGGCCAGCCAGTAATCAGCCGCATTTCGAATACCGCCAGGCTGCCGGTTGCTCATCCGATCCTCGATCCGGCAGACAAGGTGGAAGGGCTGGTCACTGCTGCGGTCAGCCTTGAACGGCTGGCAGAGCAGTTCATGGCATCGCCGGAGCTCGCCGGCGCCGTGTTCTCGATCTGGGACGAGCGCGGGACGGTCCTTTTCCGGTATCCGGATAACGAAAGATGGTTCGGTACCGTCCAGCCGGATGCCGGGATCGTGAAGGCATTGGCGGTGACCAAGGGCATACGTACAGTCGAAGCGTCCGGACTCGATAGCGTCCACCGCGTGTACGGGTTGGCGGATCTCGACGAATATCGGCACGTTGGCCTTACCATCAGCGTCGGCATTTCGAAGGAATCCCTTATCGCCGAAGTCGATCGGTCGCTGCGCAACGACCTCGCATTGCTCGCTCTCATCCTAGCCACGGCGCTTGGTGGCGCTTGGACTCTCGGCGAGGTTGCGATCCGGCGGCGCGTAGCGGCAGTGGCGCAGGCCACTTCGCGAATCGCCGGCGGAAATCTCGAGACGCGGATTGGCGGGCCGTATGGCGGCGGCGAGCTGGGCCAGCTCGCCCGCGCCTTCGACGATATGGCGGTCGCGATGCAGCGACAGGTTGAGGACATCCAGCACGGGGAGCAGGAACTACGCCGCGTCAACCGCGTACTCAAGACCCTGAGCGAATGCAATCAGGCACTGGTGCGTGCCGGGACTGAACCCGATCTGCTGGAGACGATCTGCAGCAACATCGTCCGCTTCGGGGAATACAGATTTTCCTGGGTCGGCTACGCGGAAAACGACGCGGAAAAAAGTGTGCGCCCGGCCGCATGGGCCGGCTTCGACGATGGTTACCTGGAGGGCACGCGGATCGGCTGGGCCGATGATGAGCGCGGACGCGGACCGATGGGCACCGCAATCCGCACCGGGGAGCCCCTCGTCGTCGCTGACATTGCCGGCGATTCCCGCTTCGTAGCCTGGCGTGAGGCTGCGCTCGCGCGCGGCTACGCGTCCTGTGTCGCGCTGCCGCTTGTCATCGAAGGCAATGTGATTGGCGCGCTCAACATCTACGCTGTTGAGCCGGACGCGTTCCGCGACAGGGAGATGCCGCTGCTCAGGGAACTCGCGGCCGATCTCGCCTACGGCATCGGGGCGCTGCGGTTGCGCGCGCGCGAAGCGCGGGCGCAGGAGGATCTGCGTCAGTTGAACGCCGATCTTGAGCGCCGCGTGGCCGAGCGCACTGCGCTGCTTGAGGAGGCGAACCGTGCCAAGTCCGACTTCCTCGCCAACATGTCTCACGAGCTCCGCACGCCCTTGAACTCGATCATCGGATTTTCCGAGATGCTGAAGGACGGCGTGCTCGGCAAGCTGGACGCAAAGCAGCGCGGTTTCGTCGCCGACATCTTCGACGCGGGCTCGCACCTGCTCTCACTGATCAACGACATTCTCGATCTGTCGAAGGTCGAGGCAGGAATGCTGCAGCTCGAAGCGGGCGCGGTGGACATTGCGGCGCTGCTAAAGGCGAGCATGATGGTGGTGCGGGAGAAGGCGGTGGCGCATCGCATCCGGCTCGACACGCAGCTCGATCCAGCGCTCGGCGCCATGCTTGCCGACGAGCGGAAGCTCAAGCAGATCGCCTACAACCTGCTCTCGAACGCGGTCAAGTTCACGCCCGAAGGCGGCACGGTGACGCTCTCCGCGCGCCGCTGCGCGCGTGCGGATGTGGCCCTCGACGAGACACTGCCGGGGCGACTCATTGCGCTGCCGTCGGGCGAGGACGGCGAGTTCCTCGCGATCACGGTCGAGGACTCCGGCGTGGGCATTGCCGAGGAACACCTGCCGAAGCTGTTCGAGCCGTTCACGCAGGTGGACAGCTCCGCCGCCCGGCGCCAGGGAGGCACAGGGCTGGGACTTTCGCTCGTGCGGCGCCTCGCCGAGCTGCACGGCGGCACAGTGGGCGTCGCGAGCCGCCCGGGCGCCGGCAGCTGCTTCTGGGTGTGGTTGCCCTACCATGAGGCCGCCGCCGCTGTGCAAGAGGGCCAAAAGATGGTCGAGAGTTCGATCCCATCGGCGTCCGCGGTGCCGCTCGCGCTGGTGATCGAGGACGACGATCGGATGGCCGAGTTGATCACAGAACAACTGCGCGCCGAGGGGTTTAAGGTGATGCGCGCGTCCACCGCCGAGGAAGGCTTGGTGCGCGCCGCCAAGCGCCGTCCGCAGCTCATCACGCTCGACATCTTCCTGCCCGCGATGGACGGCTGGGAGTTCATGCGCCGTTTAAGGGCCGATCTGAAGCTTGCCGATACGCCGGTGGTGATCATTTCCATGTCGGAAGACCGGGAACACGGCCTTGTGCTCGGCGCCCGGCGCGTGCTGCAGAAGCCCTTCGCGCGCGACGATCTTATCGCCGCACTCGCCGGACTCGTGGCGGTGCGGCACGACGGCAAGCCAGCACGCGTGCTGGTGGTGGACGACAACGTGAAGGCGGTCGAGCTGCTGGCGACAGCACTCGAGGCCGAACGTTACGGCGTGATACGTGCCTATGGCGGCGCGGAGGCGATCGAGGCGGCACGCAGCGCGCCGCCGGACGTCGTGATCCTCGATCTGATGATGCCAGGGGTGAACGGCTTCGAGGTCGCGCGCGCGCTACGCGAATCGGAGAACACGGCGCGCATCCCGATCCTGGTGCTCACGGCGAAGGACCTGAGCGTGGAGGACCGCGTGCGCCTCAACGGCAGCGTAAGCGCGATCCTGGCGAAAACGGACTTCAGCATGAGCGAACTGCTGGCCGAGCTGCGCCGCGCGCTGCCCAAGCGGGGTGGAGACTGAGAGGCACGCAATGGCGAGGATCCTGGTAGTAGACGACGACGCAAGGAACCTCAGGCTCGCCGCCACCGTGCTCGAGCAGGCGGGCCACGAGGTGCTGACCGCGGAGGGCGGCGCGGAGAGCGTCGAAGCCGCGTTCGCGCACGCGCCCGATCTCATCCTCATGGACATACAGATGCCCGGCATGGACGGCGGCTCGGCGCTCAGGCGCCTGCGCGCCGATCCGCGCACTGCGGCGCTCCAGGTGGTCGCGCTCACCGCGCTCGCGATGAAGGGCGACGCCGAGCGGCTGCTCGCCGAGGGTTTCGACGGTTATCTCGAAAAGCCGATCCGCTACAAGGAATTTCTGGCGAGCGTCACGGCGCTGCTGGCGGGAAAGAGCCGATGAAGCGTGTGGACGAGCGCAAGCTGCAGCTTGAGGCGGCGAACCGCGCGAAATCGAACTTCTTCACCGACATGTCGCGCGAGCTGCGCACACCATTGCACTCGATCATCGGTTGTTCGGAGATGCTGAAGGACGAACGGAGCTTTTGCCATGCCCGCGAATAAACTTGATTCCGCCGCTCTCGACAAGTCCGCCGGCATCGAAGCTGCCAACACCAGGATGCGGCGCAGACACGCGCTGCTCAAAGCGGGTGCGCTGCAGAGCGCGATTTTCAACAGCGCCAACTTCTCCAGCATCGCCACCGACGCAAAGGGCGTGATTCAGATCTTCAACGTCGGCGCCGAGCGCATGCTGGGCTATGCCGCCGCCGACGTGATG
>Ga0082335_1005197_pt1 | contig 18319 bp, 15 predicted proteins | sample Subgrocontami58m_FD_72375 | JGI IMG/M metagenome (GOLD analysis project Ga0082335, IMG submission 72375) | Subsurface groundwater microbial communities from S. Glens Falls, New York, USA - GMW37 contaminated, 5.8 m (SPADES assembly) (version 2) ... | reverse complement strand
TCTTTTTGTTTTCGCCAGTATCGCAAAAAACACTGGATGCCCGATAGAAGCATTCGGGCATGACAGTTATTAAATTTTCATCCCCCTTTGTGAGCCAACGGCTCATGGATGTTTCATTTTATTTAAGCGGGTTACAGGTTGGCATTGATTATTCCCCTCTTGGGAGGGGTAAGGGGTGGGTGTCATTCCCCATTCCCCATTTCCATGAGGACAAGGGTTGTGGAATCTCAACGACTATTTCACGAAGTTATCGCCTTACCCACCCCTTAAATCCCCTCCCAAGAGGGGAATTTCTAAGTTAAACCCGCAAAGGGCGGCGACAAATTACCCACGAAAGACGCCAAAAGCACCGAAGGTTAAATTTCGCTATTTGCGCGTCTTTTCGTGGGCAACTTTGAAATTTCTGATCGTCGAGTTACAATTTGACAATTTCTGAGGGTTTTTGTATAGTTTGAAAATGAATTTTTATTTCAACAAACGCAACTAATTTAATAGGGTGAAGGGATGAATAGATATCTTGTAATGCTCTTATTTTGTTTGTCTTTAGTTTCCAGCCGGCACGACGTTTTCCCGGCAGAAAAAAAGCATCAGAATGACGAAGTTCTGGCGACGGTCAACGGCAAAAAAATAACAAGACAGGAGATTGCCAATCGCCTGGAATCCTTCCAAAACACAGACGCGGAAACGCTCGACGCCCTTAAACAGGAAATCCTGGACCAGTTGATTACCGATATATTGCTGGAGGAATTCATTGACAGGCAGGGATTGCTTGTTACTTCCGACGAAATAGAGCGGGAGGTGAATCATGTAAGGAGCAACATAGAGGGCAACCGGAAGGATTCCGCCCAATCGCTCGAAAGGGTGCTTGCATCCATAGGCTCTAATATCGGGGAGTTCAAAAAGGGAATCATGCATTCCCTCGCGTTGGAAAAATATTTCAAGAATAAAGTGGACGATAGGGCGCTGGAAAAATATTTTGACGGAAACAAGAACCTCTTTAACGGCGAGTCCGTCAAGGTCAGCCATATACTCATTGATACGAGAAGCACGAAAACGCAGGAAGAGGCATCGTCCGCGCTGGAGCAAATCAGGGGCATCAAAAAGGAAATTGACCGCGGCGTTGCATTTGAGGAAATGGCAAAGAAATACTCGAACCATTCTTCCGCGCAAACGGGGGGTGATTTGGGATTTATCCAAAGGAGAGGCAACCTCGCCAGGGCGTTTGCGGATACCGCGTTTTCCTTGCAGGTAGGGCAGGTAAGCGAGCCGGTTCAGACGGAATATGGATACCACCTCATAAAAGTAACGGAAAAAAAAGAAGGCTCAGCGGTCAAATTTGGGGATATAAAAGACAGGGTCAGGTCTGCGGTGTTGGATGAAGAAATACTCAAGTTACTCACCCAGCTTCATAAAGAGGCGCAAATCGTAATTAACCGGTAGCTTGTCCCCCGCTGGCAGGGGTAGGGGGTGGAAAAAGAAGGATGAAGGATGAGAGATGAGGGATGAAGCAAGAAGCAAGAAGCAAGGATTTGCCGGGTTTGTTATTTTAGCGGATGAGAGATATCTGCGATCTCTTTCGACGCAGCAATCTTTTGGGCGAGCGCATAGGTAAGCTTTTGTATGGCGTCGTCTACGGCCGGTCCAAATTTGGGACCGGTGGTCATCCACCATTCGTATTCAACCCTGGTAGTTACAAAGTCAAGCCCCTTCCCTTCTGCAGCGATTTCTGATGTCCACACCTTGTTTCGTTTTGCATCTAAGAACGATGCGGTGACGGAAAGATTATGCCGTCCGATGGCCCTCCACACGGACGACTCCATGCGAAGTTTGATTTCTGAATGCTTGAGACTAACGGCCAGAATCCCATCTAACGCCTCCTGAGTTGATAATGTTGTGTCCTGCAAACTGTCCAACAACACCGCCTTTTTAAAGAGGATGTGCGACATTTCCAGAATTTCCGAGGTGAGCGTTTCGCCGATGGGAAAAATGAAATCCGGGAACACATAATAAGGCGTGCCGGTCTCGTCCTGTTTCAAAGGCGCTTTTTGAATATAGTTCCGGAGCGTTGGTTCGATATATACGCCAACGGTAAGCGGCAGGGGCGTCAGTTGATAAATATGCTTGTCAAGTTTCGGTGAAAGTCTCACGTACGGCCTGGTTCCGCTCAGGCAGCCAAGCAGAAGGAGGCAGGGCAGTACAGCAAAACACCATTTATACGATACTGGTTTCATGACTTTGAATTTTCGAATTCAGGAGAGGAACCCACCCCTGCCCCTCCCAAGAGGGGAATATAAAAGTCCCCTCCCGGGAGGGGACTTGAGGGTGGGCGAATTATCACTAGCAAATAATATCCTAAACAGGATATGCCGTCAAGTGTCTATTTGATATTCCTTTGCTTGCATTAGGAAGCCCCGTACTTTTCGTAATAAACAATCTTTTCGAGAGTGAATCGGGGTCTTTGCGGCGGTTCTTCGGCAGGATAGCCTATGGGAAGCAGCGCTATGATTTCTATGTTGTTGGGAATTTCGAGTATCTCTTTCACCTTGTTATCATCAAACCACCGCACCCAGCACGTGCCCAGTCCCAGCTCAACGGCGTGAAGTACGATATGCTCAATGGCAATATCCGTGTTTCCCGTAGCGGCGATCAGCAAGTGCCATTTAATATCGGCGTTCATTCCGCCCCTTTTTAATGATGGAACGAAGACCTCGCGGGTCTTTGCCGGGAGGGCGCCAGCGGCGATGAGTTCGTCTATCCGTTCCGGAAATTCCCCAAACGCTTTGATATCAGCGCAGCAGGCGATAATCACCGGCGCTTGACCGACGTGGCGCTGATTGTAGGACGCGGTCTGTAATTTCTGCCTTGTCTCTGCGTCTTTTACCACGATAAACCTCCATGGCTGGGTGTTGGAACCGGACGGGGCAAGCCGTGCGCTCTCCAGGAGCTGTTGTATCAGCTCGTCGGATACCGGGTCTGGTTTAAATCTTCTGATACTGCGTCGTTTCTGAATAGCCTCTCTGACATCCATAAATTTTTGTACTCCCCCTAAATCAAATTAGACTGCCATAGGTAGTGACCTTTCGTTCCGCTCTGTCCCCTTTGGTTTTCAGAGCGAAATCCAAAAGATAGAAATTCCTTAACGTCAAATTATTTCATAGCTGTTTTAAGATTTCAAGGTTTTTATACCCGCCACAAAAGTAAGCAAGAGGAAAGAATGTCGCTGCCCTGAAATTTACCCGCTACATTCCAATTGATTTTGATATGGCGCTATGATAAATTTGCGGTGATTTTAAAACATGGATATCACAGCAGATGCTTGACCTCGGAGACTTCTTGCATTAGTATGTTGACATGCGATACAACGGGAACGTAAAAACGTATCTTCACCTCAACAACAAATACATGCATGACGCCAGCGAAAATTTCCATGTTTTTGGTAGGAGCCAACTCCTATTGGCGATCGGGTGTATGTGCGCAGTGGTGCGCCGTCAATCGGCGTCGGGAGATGGCTCGGGCGGGTTCAGGATTGCAACCTGAACCCGCAAAGTTTTGTTTGTAGAGCGAAGAGACCCTTCGTTCTACATTAAAAAAGTAGCGCAGGCTTCCAGCCTGCATGAAGCAAATAAAAGAAGATGGCAGGCTGGAAGCCTGCGCTACAGGGCTGTAATAATAAGCAGTTGGTGATATTTTTAGGGTCCTTAACTTAACACGTATGGGCTTCACCCCCTTGCTATATACGGGCAGCCCTTCTGGCTTGAAACGTGTCCTTGTGAAAAAGTGGAATAATTATGATAAAAGTTACCATTAATAAATCAGTGTTGGAGCTTGCCGAGGGCGATATTACGGAGCAGGAGACGGACGCCATCGTCAATGCGGCGAATTCCAGCCTCCTGGGCGGCGGCGGCGTGGATGGGGCAATCCACCGGGCGGGAGGGCCGAAGATACTGGATGACTGCAGAAAACTGGGCGGCTGCCCCACAGGGGAGGCGCGCATCACCACGGGAGGAGACTTGAAGGCGAAATACGTAATTCATACGGTGGGACCTGTTTATTCCGGCGGCGCGCGGCGCGAAGCGGAACTGTTAGCCAGCGCCTATCAAAACAGCCTCTGTCTTGCATCACAGCACAGGCTCAAAAGTATTGCATTTCCCTCCATCAGCACCGGTGCTTACGGCTATCCCGTCAATGAGGCGGCCACGGTGGCTTTAAAAACAGTGATAAACTATTTAAAAAATCATGTCGAAATCGGGTTGGTGCGCTTTGTCCTTTTTGGCTTGAAGGCATATCAGGCTTACGACAAGGCATTGCAGGAACTCGTGAAGCAGCAATAGTTCCATGTTTACTAACAAAAAAGAAATCATTCTCAATATCAACCGGATTATCTTCTCGAGTCTGGATATCCGGGATGTTTACCAGACGATGAGTGATGAACTGCTCAAGGTGATTGATTTTGACCGGATGAGTGTTACCCTTATTGCCGAAGATAATAACTTGTACGAGAACTTTGTGCTGTCGAAGGACTATGGGTACACAGACCTGAAAGAAGGCGTACTGTATCCCATGGAAGGGAGCCTGATGAAACGGGTTGTTCAGTTCCGCCAACCGGTAATTGTGGAAGACACGTCAAAAGGGCGTTTTAACACGGATGGCGTATTATACAGGGAAGGCATCCATTCGAGACTGGGGTATCCCCTTGAGCATAAAGGATGCGTGATTGGCAGCGTAAATTTCGGAAGCAAGCGGAAGGATTATTATTCGAAAAAGCATATCGCCTTTTTCTCGCAAATTGCCCCGCAACTGGCCATGGCAATTGAAAACACGCGGTTGTTTAACAAGACCAAAGAGGCTGAAGAAAAATACCGGACGGTGATCGAGAGTTCGCCGGATATTATCTTTGAGTGCACAAGGGAAGGGGAATTCCTTCTGATGAGTCCTTCCGTGGAAAAGATTACCGGCTACCCGGCAAATCAATTTTACGACAACCGGGGCTACGGAATCACGTTGTGTCATGAGGAGGACAGGGAAGGCGTCCGGCGCGAGGTATTGCAATTGCTCAACGGGCAGAGCGACAGCCTTATGGACATTGAGTTTCGGGTCATTCACAGGCGCGGCCATGTGGTGTGGTTGTCCTTAGAAATGCTTCCTGTGAAACAGAATGACGGGATAACCGGAGTCGAGGGGTTCTGCCGTGATATTACCGAAAGGAAAAAGCTGGATGAATTAAAGGACAACCTTATCCGTGACGTCACCCATGAGCTAAAGACGCCCGTCGCCAAGATAGAAATGGCCATAGACATGTTCGAGCGTTCAATTACGCCTGAAAACGGCAAGGCATTACGAAGAAATTCCCAGATTAACGAAATTCTCAGAAACAACGTCAACCGGCTGAAAAACTCTATAAAAAATATCCTGGATATATCAGGGTTGGAATCCGGGGCAGTGCCTTTGAAGTTGTCTGATATCTCTCTTATTGAACTGGTCGAGCAAATCGTTTATGATCGCAAGAATGCCGCCCTGGCAAAAAACAATGTCCTCACGCACCAACTGCATTTTCAAATTCCTTCTATCAGGGCAGACCGTGACCTGATATATCATTTGATAAACCACCTGGTGGACAACGCAATAAAATTCACGGAACAGGGAAAAATTGTTATATCCGCCATGACAATTTCAGACGCGGTGGAAGTAACGGTGTCGGATACCGGCAGGGGATTGGACGAGAAGACGCGGGAACTGGTGTTTGAGAAGTTTTACAAGGAGACGCCGTCGGCCTTTGGCGCGGGAATCGGCCTTTCCATTTGCAAGAGTATCGTGCAGAAACATAAAGGCCGGATATGGGTGGAATCAGAGGGAAAAGGAAGGGGTTCTCAGTTTAAGTTTACGTTGCCGCTGGTAGGTTAGTATTTCAAAAAAAATATTTTTTCCGGCGACATGTAGGGCAAACATTCAGGTTTGCCATCGTGCAATAAACGCAAGGCTAAAGCCTCGCCCTGCCTACTTCTTCCGACTCGTTCGGGTTAAAACAAGATGATCAATTTTTTACGGGGGTAAAGAAAAATGCAGGAATTGTTAATCGTAGAGGATGACCAGGAAATGCAGGAATTTTACAAAGACATGCTGGAGGGGGAACCGTTCACTCTTACTATTGTTTCAAATGTAGAAGAGGGTCAGAAGAAGATAAAAGAAAAGGTATACAATCTCGTAATATTGGATATTTTGATGGACGGATTGACAGGCGACCGGTTTTTTGCCTTGTTGCGGAGGGATAGCCGGTATAAGGATGTGCCGGTTATTATGGCCTCTGCGCTGGACGAAAAGACGTACCGCTGTTTTCAGGCGCTGGGAAACGTCTCCTTCCTGGAAAAACCCTTTAATAAAGAGAAGCTTGTCGGCGAGATGACAAAGCGTTTCGAAAGCAGGAAATAGCCGCATGTCAAAAGAAAAGAGCAAAGGGATGGATGGCTTCACTCAGCAAAAATCATTTTTCTTCCCGGAGATATTAGAAAAAGAGGCGAGAGATAATTTGGCAAGTGGAAAGTTCCGGCAGGCAAAGGATGATTTTAAGGAACTCTGCAAGCATGACAAAGAAAAATATCTGCCTGGGCTTTTGGAATGCTATCAGGGTATGGCGAACCAGATGATTCAGAACGGACAACTGTCTGATGCGGTTCAGATTGTTGACAACATAAAAGCGCTTACCGGGGATAGGAGCGAGGGCGCCCTGGATATTTTGATTTCCATCAAAAAGAAAGATTATGACTCGGTTGCCAGGATATACACCAATCTCCTGTCGCAGGGAAAAGACTCAGCCGCCATTCCGGGCTCATCGTTAGTGGCCGATGCCCTTGTTGTTGCATTCAGGGAGTTTCCCCTCTTAAAATCAGCCCACCATGAAATATATGAAGAATTATGCGCCGCCCAGCAGGCGTTGGAAGATATTTGTGCGGAAAGATACGACGATGCCTGGCTCAAGGCAAAGAAAATTGGAGTGCATTCCATTTTCTCCAACTGGAAATTACTCATTAAAGGGCTTGTTGCCTTTTATAAATATGAGGATCAGAAGACGCTGGAAGCCCTTGGACGTCTTTCTTCAGACACGCCCCTGCATGGCATCGCACAACCGTATCTGGCGCTCCTGGGCAGTAAAACCGTTGATCAAAAAGCGCTGAACGAGTCATGCGTACAAAGAATGTGTGTCGTGGCCGGATATCCGGATATTGTGTCCGTCATGCCGAAGGCTGATTCCCTCTGGCATGCCGGGCGTTACTCCGATTCTTACCGCCACATCCGCAATAACATGAAATCCTTCCCTTCCGAGAGTGCGGATATTACCGGCATCCTCACGCGATTCTACTTTAATAGCATTTACCATCTGCCTTTTACGGAGGCGTTGCGTTATCTTGAGCAAATACGGGATAATGATATGCCGGCGTCCCCTGAACGCGGTCTGGAGGAATTGCTGCTTTGCAGGGCAGAGTGTCTGCTTTTTGAAAAAGAATGTACGGATGAAGGGGATGATAAAGACTGCGCCGGGGGATGGCAACATTTTCTGGAAATCTATACAAACGTTTTTGGTGACAATAACAAATTAGCATCCCTGGTGTATTTTCATCTCGGTTCGATGTTCGCGGCTGAGACCCCCAGGGAACCCGACCTTTTCTCCTGGATGTCCACCGGCGAAGACCGTGGCAGATTAAGGAATGAAAACCTTGCCGGGCGCTACTTTAGTAAAAGCATAGACGCGGATAAAGACAACAAAGACGCATATCTGGGGTTGCTCAAAGTATATGAAAAGACCAATAACCGGTCAAAAGTAAATAAATTACTGGACAAATTGATCCCTCTTTTCCCAGACGATGTCGCCATCCTGACCCAGGCCGGTGTCAGTTGTGTTGACCGCAAGTCATATAATAAGGGAATGAAGTACCTGGAAAAGGCTGCACGGCTGGATCCGCTGGATAGTTTCATAAAAGAACGTCTTGCGCACTTATATCTGGCGGCTGCCCGCGCCTGTTTTGACAAAGGGCAGGTGAAGGAGGGAAGGGCGCTATACGAAAAGGCACTAACGAACGGGACTTTGAAACCGCGTGATTTTAACAGGGGGTGCGCCTATATATACGCACGGTGGGCTGTCCTTGAATTTAAAAACAAAAATGAGGACGCGGCGGATGAAAAGTTACGTCTTGCCCGTGAGAAGACGGGGGAATTGCTCCCTCTCCTGTACTTTACCTACTTGATTTCCCGACAGTATGATATGCCTGCCGATTATATACGCAAGCTGGGCAAAGAGGTTGAGCAGGAGTGGCGTCTTCCGCCAACACCCGTGAATGCCCTGGCTTTATTAATGGTTTACGACTACATCCGCATGTTTGGCGCTGACTGGCTAAAATCAGAAATGAAAATGGTGCTCCAGTACGCGCTTGACGCATCTGACAAACCATGCTCCGGGGAGGAGGCTGCCGGCATTATTTCTTTTGCACTGTCCGACAAGCAGGCGCAAAAGTTAGGAGACGTATATATCAAAAAAATGCTGCTGGCCGACAGGGATGACCCGCTATTCAACTCTTTAGCGTACCAACTGAAATTGAAAAATAGTAACTGCCTTCCCGGAAGACGTGACCTTGACGAATTTCAGCGCATCCTCCATCTTGCAGAAAAGAGAAACAACGTGGAGCTGGCGCGTGATTTAAGGAAAAAAATTAAGGCGCTGGAAGAAATGCTTGAGGTGCGCGATATGCTCTCCGGGGGTGGTCCGTTCGATGGGGGCGGTATGGACATGGATGCAAATATGGAGGTTTTGGAAAAATTGTTTGAGGAAATACACAGAAAAGAGGGTGGGCAAAGAAGAAAACGTTAGTTTTGTGAACGCCTTGTCCCCACGGTAAAGGACAGAGACAGGTTTTAAACCTGTCTCTGCAATAAATTTCAAAATAATTTTAGGAATAATATTATATGACGCCGTACGAACTATTAGGTATTGCTTCACATGCCGATGATAAAACTATTCGCAGCGCATATCTGGAATTAATAAAGACATATCCGCCAGACAGGGCGCCGGAGCGGTTTAAGGAGATATCCGCCGCTTACGAATCCATTAAGGACGAAAAAAAACGGCTGGAGTATTATTTATTCAATAAGGACGTTCCCGTCAACCGCCCGCTTGAGGCATTGTCTCTGCAAACGCAGAGGACTGGGAGAAGAAAACCGCCGGACTTTGACACATTAAAGGAGTTGCTCAGACAATGTATGACGAAGTGACAAACGCCGATAACAATCTGGAATTATGGAAGTCTGCCGTTGAAGGTGATTTTAAACAATGGCTGAACGAATTAACGGAGATACCGGAGGTTAGTCCACTGCCGGAGGAACCCGACCTGTATTCTTTCTATCAGGAATTGTGCGTCCTCCGGAATGAACTCCGCGTGGGAGGGAGGAGGAATCAGGAAGTCCTTACGCGCTTTGGGGAAAGCCTGTCTGAGTTCCAGAAAACCATTGCGGATACCCATGACCGTTTTTGTCAGTTGGATAAAGAAAAGAAGGAAAACGAATTTTTATCACGAAAACCCTTTTTCCTGCCATTTGTTGACGTGCTGGAGAGAATGGAGAGATTAAAGGAAAGGCTGTCGGCGCCTCCCGGAAAAACGTTTTTTGGAAATGACGCGAACTGGAGAAGCGCCTGGAACGCCTTAAAAGAAGGATTTGACATCACCTATTCTTATTTAGACAGCTTGTTAAAAAAGGAAGGTATTGAGAGGATTGAAACCGTGGGGACGCCTTTCAACCCGTCGTATATGACGGCCGTTGCGGTAGAACACACAGGAGGGTGTCCGGTTAATCAGGTTGTAGAAGAGATAGCCCCCGGATTTTTGTATAAAGGGGAGATTGTGAAATTAGCTGAGGTTAGAATATCAAAATAATGGAGAGTGTGCTTTATGGAAACAATTGTCGGGATTGATCTGGGTACGACCAACTCAGAAATCTCCTTCCTGGAAGACGGGAAACCAAAGGTTATCGCTATCGAAGGAGATCCCATCATGCCTTCGTGTGTCAGTATTGACGGGATGGGGAAGCTTATTGTCGGGAGGGCGGCAAAAAATCAGATAATTTCAGACCCGGAATCCACGGTTTTATCCATTAAACGGAAAATGGGAGAATCGGTGCGGGTCAGGCTGGGCGACAGGGAGTTTTCGCCGGAAGAAATATCCTCCTTCATTCTCATGGAGTTAAAGAAACACGCTGAAAAGTATCTGGGGAAAAAAGTGGAAAAGGCCGTTATTACCGTTCCGGCGTATTTTGACGACCGGCAAAGAAAGGCGACGAAGGATGCGGGCTTGCTGGCGGGACTCGATGTGGTCAGGATCATCAATGAGCCAACCGCTGCCGCCCTCGCTTACGACGCGGGGCACACGGAAAACCACAATCTCCTGGTTTACGATCTTGGCGGCGGCACGTTCGACGTCTCCCTGGTGGTCGTTGAAAATGGTGTTGTGGAGGTCAAGGCCAGCCACGGCGACACCAGGCTGGGGGGAGATGATTTTGATCAGTTACTGATCAGCCACGTCGTACAGGATTTCAAGGCAAGGCATGGTGTTGATTTAAACGATGACCTCAGGGCCAGCCGAAGACTCCTGGTATCTGCGGAAAAGGCCAAACGGGCGCTTTCTGATTATCCCTTTGCAAGGCTGAGGGAAGAATTTATCTATAAAGACCTGCATCTTGACATGGATATTTCCAGGAACGATTACGAGGCGATGATCCGCCCGCTTCTTCAAAAGACCCTGGATTGTATCCAGAAGTGTCTGAAGGACGCCTCGCTGTTGCCCAAAGACATTGACAGTATAATTCTTGTCGGCGGCGCGACGCGCACACCGATGGTGCACGAAATCATTAAAAATGAAATAGGAATTGAACCGCATTACGAAATCAGCCCGGACCTGATTGTTTCCATGGGGGCCGCGATTCAGGGCGGCGTCATTGCCGGCCATAAAACACACTCGATACTGGTTGATATTACCCCTTACACCTTTGGTACAGGCGCAATAGGAGAACATGACGGGTATATACACCACGACGTCTTTATCCCCATTATCAAGCGGAATACGCCACTTCCCGTGAGCAAGGGAGAAGTCTTTTATACCGCAGCCGATAACCAGGAAGAGGTGGATGTGAAAATTTATCAGGGCGAGGAATCCCTTGCGGAAGACAACATCTTCATCGGCAATTTTTTAGTCAAGGGGCTGAGCAGGGTTCCGGAAGGAAATAAGATCGTGTTAAACCTGGAACTTGATATTAATGGCATCCTGAAGGTTACTGCTATTGAAAAATGTACGGGACTTTCGAAGGCCGTGACCATGGATACCCAAAATATCAAGCCGCACCTGGATATTGCCGAAGCGCAAAAGAATATTGCCTCTTTGTTGTCTGATGAATCAGAGGAAGATGCGGCAGCCGTTTCTGGCGTCAACTTTAAGATTATAGATGGCGCAGAGGCAGAAAAGCAGACGCTTCTTGTCAAGGCAAAAGACCTCCGCAAGCGGGCGGAAAAACTGCTGAGTTCCATCGGGCCGGAGGATGCACAGGAAATCAGGGATCTGTTGGATAAGAGCCGTGACGCGGTAAATACGGGAGACGTGAAGCAATTGGCCGAAGCAAACACGTCCCTTGAAGATATAATTTTTTACCTGGAGGACTGATGGAAATTCAATGTCCCTCCTGCAAAAAATTGAATGTGGATGCATCATCGTGTGTGCGGTGCGGCTGCGACCTGCAGCCATTACAGAACATATTGCAGGCCGCCTTGCACGAGATTGCGGCGGGGAGGAATAAATTGCGTGTGGGGAGATTTCAGGAGGCGTTCAGCCATGCAGCAAGGTCGTGGCGTCTGAAAAACTCTGCTGATGCTGCACGGCTGGCATTTCTTGCACAGGCCGGAGAACGAAGGTTCGAGGAAGCCCTTGTGTGGTATTGTCATGCAATCAGAAATGAAAAACCATCAGCAGCGAAGTTGTAACCACCAAATGTGGGGTTTTAATTAGGCATACGGCGACTATTATCTGTTTAACACGTAGGGCAAGGCTTTAGCCTTGCAACTGTCCGAACACGCGCTAGTGACGGCAACCCTAAAGGGTCGCCCTACTCCTTGCGGGTTCAAGTTTGCAACTTGAACCTGGAGGTTTATGTATTTCTGGGCGTTGTGACTGTTCAACTGGGTATCGCTTGTTCAAACTACACGGTTCAGGTTGCAAACCTGAACCCGCCCGATGCAGCGATCCTTTGGTGGGAAAGTTGTACAGCAGTCCCCCCTTGCTGACGACGGCCTTTTGCGCCACGGCGTCCAGCGTCAGATGGGCGGCGCCCACCTCGACCACCACCATCTCTGCGGCGTTTAAAATGACCTCGCGCGAATTCGGCTGCCGACCCATACGGAAGACTCCTTTGTTTGAGAGTATATTTTATAGTGAGCGACGTCCTTGTAGAACGAAGAGACTCTTCGCTCTACAAGCACCCCTGAGCAGGTTGAACCTGGAAATTCCCCTCTTGGGCATACGTGTTAAGTTAAGGACTCTAAAAATATCACTAACTGATTATTATATAGCCCTGAGGGAGCAAATCTGTAGCGCAGGCTTCCAGCCTGCCAGCTTTATTTTGCTTCATGCAGGCTGGAAGCCTGCGCTACTTTTTATGCAAACATTGCTTAACTTAACACCTATGCCCCTTACCCCTCCCAAGAGGGGATTTTTTAAGTTCATGTCCAGGAATTTCAAAGCAACAGTAGGGCGATCCTTTAGGGTTGCCATTCCTGGCGCGTGTCCGGACAGTTGCAAGGCTAAAGCCTTGCCCTACGTATTAAGTATTAAACAGATAAAAGGAACCGAAGGCCTAATCCTACCATCTCTAAAAATCAAGCAAACCTTATGCCTCGCGATTTCAGGTCGTTTTTGGCAAAAATAGTCCATATACGCACAGGTGGTAAATGTTTGAAGTATCTGCAATTAAACCGTCCTGGGTAGTATGGCAATATTTGAATTACCTTGCCATTCCGGGACAGGGCATGCGCCTGCGGTTTGTGTGAATTTTAAACACACCCGTTTTGTTACGCCTCAATCATCTCGATATTTGTGCGGGGGACGATAGCGGTGGAACCATCGGGGAATTCCACCTCAAGGATGCGAACGGTGGCTTCGGTCTCTATCTTTTGCGGGGCAAAGGGAAGCGACTTGATCTTGCCGATCTTTCCGAAATGGGGCACGCGAATGATTCTTACGAGGTCTCCAATCTCCATTCCCCGGCCCATGGGCTTATCCAATTCCTCGTTTCCCGCCCGGCCTGATTTGTCCAGGGGAATGATGACCTCCGGCCTTACGACGCCGGCGCGAATCTGGGTCGCGCCGTTTATGGATGTTTTAGAGCCCGCGCGGGATTTTAAAAGGTCGAACGTCCGCTGCGCCATTTGTATCTTTCCGAATCCTTCGGTAATGACAATCGTGATGCCGATTTCTTCCGAGCCGGTAATGGCCACTCCCAGGTCGTATCCAAGCAGTTTCTTCAGGTCTTCGTCATCAAAACCGCCCACAATAACGCCCCTGACGCCCACCTTCTTTGCCCTGTCAATAGCGTCGTGCTGAATGAAAGCGCCGCCGACAATAATCTTATCTTTGTACGCGGGCAGGATGCGGTCTGCCGTAAGCACGTCTTCAGGCTTACTAACGGCCATGACAAGCTCGCCCACCGTTTCCCCCCCCACGCCGAATATGCCCTGAATAAAGGTGGCCGCCGTCTCCATAACGACGCCTTCCTTTTCGATAACCTCCGTAACAACACCATCAACATAAGCAAATACCTCTATGGGTTTCGGCGGCTCCCGCAAGAGCACCTGGCCTGTCACGGCGGATACGCTTTCAATCGTGCCGGTGATGGGTGAATGCAGGATGGCCTTTAGCATCTTGACCCACGGTCTGGTTTCGGCGATGGGTTCGTCCTTCAGGACAGCATCGCCTTCTTTTTTCACCATGTATTCCCGAAGATCTTTGGGCTGGATACCCAGGCGATTCACGGCATTTATGGCGTGCACCTTGCCGGGCAGGTAGGTCTTGGCCACGACGTCTTCCGCCTTCAGAACGTCGCCTTTTTTAACGACAACGTCGCCCAGCAAGGGCAGGACGCGATGGCTCGCGACCTTCGTCTTTTCAGCGATACGTAAACCCGGTGTATATGCGTGAGTCATGTTTATTTAAAAATCTCAAAATGAAACATCCATGAGCCGTTGGCTCACAAAGGGGGATGAAAATTTAATAACTGTCATGCCCGAATGCTTCTATCGGGCATCCAGTGTTTTTGCGATACTGGCGAAAACAAAAAGACTCTGGATTCCCGCTTAAAGACCGCGGGAATGACAATCTTAATCAAAGAGGTATTTTCAGGTGAAAAATTCGTATCAATGCTTCTTCCGATTTCACGTTAAAACCCAGTTTTTTACCCCGGATATGCGTCCATTGCCTTTGTCCACCGCCGGAGCTGTTCCACCCTCGATGCCTTATCCTTTGCAAATGCAATGGGCTTCCCGCGGGTGTCAATAACGATGCCCACCACCCCGCCAGATACCTTCCTGATAACGGGCTTACCCTTTCCCGCGCCGACGTCGAAACCTTTTGCGGGCAAGACCTCCATTTCAGCCGTCTGATCAATGCCCAGCGGGAAGACGCGCAATTCTCCAAACGGGAGGGATTCTTCTATCTTCCCGCCGTCCGGCATTATGATTTTGCATGAGATGCACTTCTCGCCCTGCTTCCCGGTATTGTTTTTCACCAGCGACACAGACGTACCCAGGTGAATGAGACAATCCCTCTCAAACGCCTCGGTCGCCGCCTGCTCATTCACCGTGGAGAGGACGCCCAGATGCGGCATCATGAAGATGCTGTCAACGGCGATCCTCGTGATGCCCTCCGGCAGGAAGGCGTCCATCATCATGAGCATGGCCTGCGACCTGCGCGGCGCATGGGAAAGCACGCCGCCGCTGCCCACCAGCAGATCAAGTTTTAACATATCAATCAGCGTCTCGCCTTCGCTCTCCTGTTTAAACGCCTCGGAAATATCCCGTTCCCGCTGAATGCCTTTCAGCCCCACGGCCAGCGCCTTGTGCTGCTCAAACGACACGCGGAGCGCCTCGCGCGATATGGCCTGCTCAATCTTCAATTCCTCTAACGTCTGCGGTATTGTCGTAGGACGTATCATCTTGTTTTTAATCCTGTTTCTGAGGTCGGATTCATCAATATCAAACGGCGCCCACCTCAGGATATTTTCAAGTCCCGCCTCGGCCAGCACGTTGGAGATGCTGTAACTCATCCCCAGATTGGCGCTCACGGTGCGATTAAAGATTTCTCCATATACGGAAAAGACGTCCGTGGTTGCCCCGCCGATATCCACACCCACGACGTTGATATTATTCTTTTTGGCGATGGTCTGCATAATAAGCCCAACCGCCCCAGGCGTGGGCATAATGGGCGCCCCAGTCCATGACATGAGTTTTTTGTAACCGGGCGCCTGCGCCATGACGTGTTCGAGGAAGAGTTTCTGGATTTCCATCCGCGCCGGGTAGAGGTTTTCCCGTTCAAGCGTTGGACGAATATTATCCGTAATATTAAGGGAGGTTTTTTTGTTTAAAATTTCTTTAATTTTTTCGCGCGCCTCTTTATTTCCCGCGTAAATAACGGGAAGCTGAAAGGTCATGCCCAGCCGCGGTTTTGGATTGGCGGCTGAGATATATTCGGCAAGTTCTACCACATGGGTAACCGTGCCGCCGTCTGTACCGCCGGAAAGCAGGATCATGTCCGGTCTCAGATGCCTGATGCGGTCAATCTTTTCATGGGGAAGACGCTGGTCGTTGGACGCAATGACGTCCATAACAATCGCGCCCGCCCCGAGGGCCGCGCGTTGAGCACTTTCCGCCGTCATGGTCTTCACGGCGCCCGCCACCATCATCTGGAGCCCGCCGCCCGCGCTGCTGGTGGATACGTAAATATCCACCCCCACGTTTCCCTGCGCCGGCGTGATAATCTTTTCTCCGTCCAGGATTTTCCGTCCAGAGAGTTCTTCCACCTCTGCAAACGCATTCAGGACGCCGCGGGTCACGTCCTCAAACGGCGCTTCAACGGTGGTTGGTGATTCTCCCCGAAAGGTCTGGCGGTACACGCCGTCCTTTTTTTCGATCAGGATGGCCTTGGTCGTGGTGCTGCCGCAGTCTGTGGCAATAATAACGTTCAATTCATCATCCTCTTCCAACGAAATGGTTCACCGGAGCGTAACGGGTGGCGGGTGACGTGTCACTCGTCACACCCTTTTATTCTTTCTCCGCGTCCCTGTGGTGAATATCTGCCTTTTCTATTTCTTCGATGATCCTTTTGATGCCTTCCCGCTTTTCAAGGATACCCTGAAATATATCGTATTCTGCGGGCGTAAAGAAAAAGGTTAAAAATGGCCTGAAAAATACCATCATCTGACTTCCAATATAATTGAGCGGATGTGTGCATTCAAGGAACATTGTGGCAGGAAGCGTAAGTTTCCTCTTCCGGATAACGGCGGCCAGTTTTGAAATAACGGCGAGTTCCTTCTCGTTCAGCGCCCGGTTTTCATGAGACGCCCCGACGCTAAAGGCATGTTTAAACTCCCGCCTGATTGATTCCGCATTCACCTTCGGAAAACGGAAACAAATTTTTGAAAAAATATTTTGCAATGAATTAGGCATTCGGCAATTTTTATCTGTTTAATATGCAGGGCAAGGCTTTAGCCTTGCAACTGTCCGAACACGCACCAGGAGTGGCAACCCTAAAGGGTCGCCCTACTGTTGCTTTGCGGGTTCAAGTTTGCAACTTGAACCTGGAGGTTTATGTGTTTCTGGGCGTTGTAACTGTTCTATCAGGCATCGCTCGCTCAAACTCAAAGGTTCAGGTTGCAAACCTGAACCCGCCGCAACAAACCTAAACCCGCCGCGTCATTCACAGGCACAGACACGCAGAATCTTATCAAAACGACTGCATTTTTGTCAAAATTAAAATACCCTGGCGTCTTTAACAGGCACATTTTCCTTGTAATTATTAATCCGTCTGCCTATAATAAAAACGTAAATTTCGGCAGTCGGGTTTGAAAGGATTGAACGAATACAACTAAATTTCTGTGTTTTGCAAGGAGAGATTGCTCATGCCATATCAGGCATGGTTTCAATGTATATCAGGTTGTAACGAGAAGTACGAACTGAACGAGGTCATCTACCAGTGCAAAAGGTGCGGAGACCTGCTGGAGGTACAGCATGACATGGACAAACTCCGCAAGCACACCCCGGAACACTGGAAGAAGCTCTTCGACGAGCGCTACCGGCGTTCTAGGTGGCCTTACGGCAGCTCTGTCTGGGGCAAGAAGGAATGGGTTTGCCCCAAGGTAGACAATGAAAACGTGGTCTCCTTGTATGAAGGCGGCAGCAATCTCTTCTGGGCTGAACGGCTTGGCAAGGAGATCGGCCTCGAAGACCTGTGGATCAAACAGTGCGGAAACGCCCACACGGGCTCCTTTAAAGACCTGGGGATGACCGTGCTGGTCTCCATGGTCAAACAGATGATTGCTGAAGGCAAGAATATTCCTGCGGTTGCCTGCGCCTCCACCGGAGACACTTCGGCAGCGCTGTCTTCATATTGCGCTGCGGCAGGCATCCTGGCGATCGTATTTCTGCCGAAAAACAAGGTTTCACACGCGCAGCTCATCCAGCCCATTGCAAACGGCGCCCTCACCCTGTCTCTTGACACCGATTTCGACGGATGTATGAAACTCGTCCGGGAGATATGCAGCAAAAACAATATCTATCTGGCCAACTCCATGAATTCCCTTCGCATCGAGGGGCAGAAGACGGTGAGCATAGAAATAGCCCAGCAGTTTGACTGGGAAGTGCCGGACGTGGTGATTGTCCCCGGCGGCAATCTGGGCAACACAGCCGCACTGGGGAAAGGATTCCGCATGATGAAGGAACTTGGCCTGATTAATAAACTGCCCCGCATCGTATGCGCGCAGGCCGCAAAGGCAAATCCCCTGTATCTCAGCTACGTGAACGGATTCAAGGAGTTTAAACCGGTGAAGGCGCAGAAGACGCTGGCCAACGCCATCCAGATAGGCGACCCGGTCAGCTATAAAAAGGCGATCAACGTCCTGAAAGAATTCGACGGCATTGTGGAACAGGCGACGGAGGACGAGCTGGCAAACGCATCCGCGCAGGCCGACAAAACGGGACTCTTTAGTTGTCCGCACACCGGGGTGGCGCTTGCAGCGTTGATAAAAT
>Ga0082335_1005195_pt1 | contig 18325 bp, 14 predicted proteins | sample Subgrocontami58m_FD_72375 | JGI IMG/M metagenome (GOLD analysis project Ga0082335, IMG submission 72375) | Subsurface groundwater microbial communities from S. Glens Falls, New York, USA - GMW37 contaminated, 5.8 m (SPADES assembly) (version 2) ... | reverse complement strand
CTAAACCAAAATCATCGGTGATGCGGCGGCGCATAGACTCCAACTCATCCGTCTTGCGCGCAAACTCCAACTGCGCTTCGGAATGAAATCGCTCCGCCGAATGCAAACGTCCGCGCGCATCGCCTTCGGCACTTTCCACCCGTGCCAACTCTGCTTCGATCTTCGCCAACTCTTCTTCGGCGGGCGCGATTAATTTTTGCAAGGCTTCGATCTGCGATGTGAGCGTTTCTAATTGTGCCCGATCATTTTTTAAAGAGGCAACGAAGTTGTCTGACTCGGTTGTGATGGACGTGATGCGTGAACGCCGTGAGCTTATTTGTCCGGTGATGCGGTCAACCGCTCTCGCCATTTCACTTAAGCGACCTTGTTTCTCTTCGACGGAGCGAGAGGCTACTGCGAATGCCGTCTGCCCCAACCCGATCTTATTGGCGATGTCGTCGGCAGTGAGTTCAAAGGTTTGTGAGGCAATCGTCTGCGCCGCCGAGTCGGCTTCCGCCAGCGAGACGGCGAGCGAGTTGATCTCGGCGGCGAAGGTGTTCTCGTCCGTTTGTGTTTTGGTGATCTGCAAATTGAGTGAGGCGATCTGATCGCGATTCGATTTTGCGTTTGCTTCGGCGCGTTCTAAATCTAAACGGGCATCGTCGCGGGCAACCGCCGACCCGCGCTCATCTTTTTGTAAATCTACGCGCGCCTTCGTGATCGCTGCAACCTGATCGCGCATCTGATGTATATCGCCTTCACGTTGAGATCGTTCACGTTCTAACACCACGCGCTTTTGTTTCGCTTCGTCAATCGCCATCGGCAGTGCGCGGCGTTCACGCGCGAGTGAAAGCGTGGTAGCTGATGAATCGCGTCCGCCAAGTATCGCGCCGTTGGCGAAAAACAATTCACCGCTCAAGGTAACTGCTACCGCGCCTGCCGGTAAACGTGAGGCAACTTGCTGTGCGCTCTGGCGTGTGCGGGTGATGATGGCGCGACCCAACAGTGAATCGACAACTGGGCGATAACGCGAGTCGCAAGTGACGAGCTGTGAGGCAATGCCAATAACCCCACCCCGACCCTCCCCATCAACAAGAACTTGATGGGGAGGGAGCATTGCTCCTCCCCCATTGGTGTTCTCCCCAATGGGGGAGGCTGGGTGGGGGTAAGGATACAAGGCGGCGCGACCTTCGCTCTGCGCGAGAAGATCGAGCGCGGCATTTACATCGTTGATGAGAAATGTGTTGACGAATTGCCCGAGCGCGGCGGCGATGGCGATCTCAAGTTCGGGTGGGGCGGTGATGATGTCTGCCAGTTCGGCTTCAATGCGAAGTTGCGATTGGCGCAATGTGTTAAGGGCAGAGCCTTCGCCCGCCAGATCGGCGTGCAGTTGGGCGAGCGCTTCGGCGCGGGCGACAAGTTTATTCTCTTCACCCAAAGCATCGTTGAGTCTTTTGGCGAGTTCGGCGAGTTCGGCATCGGCGTGGGTGATGCGTGAAGTGAGTGTGGTGATCGCCGCTTCGGCTTGATCGAGTCGTGTGCGGGATTGAGTCGCTTGGGCGTTTAACGTTTCAAAGGTAGAACGCTTTGAGACGACAAGGCTTTCCGATTCCGTTAAAAGTTTTTCTTGATCGGCGCGGACTTTGATTAAGCGTTCGCGTTCTTCGGCGATTTGTGATTTGCGCGCCCGCTTCTGTTCGATCTCGCTTTGCAGTTTGACGACTCGTTCTTTGGCGGCGATCTGCCTCTCGTTGAGAGTCTTGCGCTCGGCTTCACGTTGGGCGCGCACTGCTTCGAGTGAGGCGATCTGCGTGCGTGCTGTATCGCGCTCGGTTTCAAGCTTGGTCACCTCGGCGCGGGCGTCGTTGAGTTGTTTGGTTTGCGTTTCAAGATCAGCTTCGAGCGGCTTAAGTTCAGCAAGATGATTCTCGCGTTGCTCGTTGAACGAGCGCAAACGTTCATCGGCGACGGCGAGTTTGCGTGAGATGGATTCAGAGTCGGTTCGCAAACGGAGTACGTCGCGCTGCCAGATGTTAAGTTGCGCGCGGACAGAGGCGGCTTTCGCGCGGAGATCGGTCAGGGTTTGATCCAAGTTGCGCTGATCCTCTTCGAGAGTCGCTAACGCACTTGCTTGCGTCTCCGCCGACGCTCGTGCCATCATCAGCGCCTTTTGTCCCTCATGCCAATGATAGCCGTACCAAACTTTCAATACACCGTCGAGTTCATTTTTAATTTGCTCGTACTCGCGGGCGCGACTCGCTTGGCGCTCCAACGTTTTCACGCGCGGACGAATCTCGGTGATGATGTCGTGCACGCGCTCAAGGTTGCGTTGGGTGTCGTCGAGTTTACGTAACGAGTCTTCGCGTTTGGCGCGATACAGACCGATGCCCGCCGCTTCTTCAAAGAGGGCGCGGCGCTCTTCGGCTTTGAGCGAGAGGGCGGTGTCCACCAGACCTTGCCCGATGATGGTGTAGGTGCGCTCGGCGAGACCGACCTTGCCGAGCAGTTCGGTGATGTCGCGCAGGCGGGTGCGTTGACCGTTGAGGAGATATTCGTTTTGTCCGTCACGATAGGCGCGGCGGGCGATGCTCACTTCGCTGAAGTCAATCGGCAGCCAACCATCGCTGTTATCAAACGTGACTGTTGCCTGCGCCATGCTGGCGCGCGGGCGATGCTCGCTTCCAGCGAAGATCATGTCTTCGGTTTTTTTTCCGCGCAGTAACGAAAATGATTGCTCGCCTAACACCCAGCGAATCGCGTCGGCAATGTTGGATTTTCCTGAACCATTCGGTCCCACAACGGCGGTGATCTTTTCACCGAAAAGAAATTGACTCTTGGTAGCGAAGGTTTTGTAGCCGAGAAGTTCTAATGACTTAAGACGCGAAGGCATGAGGAGAAGTGATTAGTAATTGGTAATTCGTAATTGGGGATTGATGAAGCGGCGGGATTATAGCATGAGGGGAACACTGGATGATCACGCTGATTCAGTGTGTGTAGTATTTCAGTGATTCAAAACTGCGGCGATATGTTGCTTATTTTTCAACAATCTCTTGCGCCCATTTGATAAATTTCTCCGCTAGTTCGATAGATTCTTTACGATCAAGGGGTTCAATATCACTGAACACAGTGTAGCGAAATTGCACGGCAAACGGTGTTAACTCTTCAACATCTTCGGATTTGGCAGGTGGGGGGTGACCAGCCTTTTCAACTTCTTCAAAGAGTGTAGCTAAATCGTGCGTGAACTCGAACTCAATGCCCCTACGAGTCAAAACTGCTTTCAACGCCTTCTCAATCGTCTGTTGAGCATGAAAGCCAATGATCTCGTCCGCAACTTTTTTTGAGTCACTAAAATTCTTCGCTGCATCAAAATCTTGTTGCGCTTTTTGTAGCATCAAACGCGCCAGCTCTTGTTGGCGTTTATCCTTATCATTTTCCATATAACACTTTCCCTTCCCTGAAAGCGGCATACAATACTGACCCTGGAATATCCCAATAGCGGTCAGCGAAGGCTTGACCGAAGACCACAACATCAATTGACGCTTTAAAGCCGCGCAACAATTTTCTCAACCGCACCGCTTCTTTGCGTTGCGAAACAGGATCGGATTCAATGACGAGCAGATCAACATCGCTGCTTGGTTTGGCGTTGCCGCGTGCCCGCGATCCGAAGAGAATCACTTTGAGAGGCTTCTTGTCGGCAGTGATCAGTTTGACCATTTCGGTAATTTCGGTGTAGTTGATTTCTTCTGAACTCATACTCGATGATTCTACCTATTTCTTCAAATATAACAACGCCATCGCCACCAGTGCCGCCCACGCCAGACATTTAAACTCGCCATTGAGTAACGCCGCTTCGACTTCTTCTTGAGTCATCGTCAACAACTCTTGCGGTTCAAGATCATCTGTGATCGTGCCGCCGACGTGATAGGCGTTGAGGGCGAGATAGAGCGTGCCGTTGCCCGCGCCGCGATTGGCATCTACGCGATGTGTGCCGAAGTTGATCCACTCTTTCGCCTCGTAGCCCATCTCTTCGCGCAGTTCACGTTTCGCCGCCGCGAGCGGTTCTTCGTCTGGTTCAAGGTAGCCGCCGACGGGTGCGAGTGAGAGTTGTCCGTCGAATGCGTATTTAGTTTGGCGGAAGAGCAGAAACTTTTTGTCTTCGGTGATAGCGATCACGTTGATGTAATCGGGCGTGATGACCCACGGCCAGTTGGGGATGATGTGACCGGCGGGCGTTTGCACTTCGTGAGTCTCGACGACTAAAAATTTTCCTTCGTCGAGAATCGTTTTGCGAGAAAGCGTCTTGAAGGTTTGCATAAAAGCATTAACCGCAGAGTGCGCCGAGATCGCGGAGAGAATAAAAAATCTCTGCGCTCTTTGCGTTCTCTGCGGTGAGATTCGTTCTTTGCCTAAAAGTATCCTTGCATCAACCGATCCGCCCATTCAGGCACCCGGGCATTCTCTACGCGATCAAAGATCGGGAAATAAGGCTTGATGTCCAACACGGGCGTGCCGTCAATAGCGTCGAGACCTTTCACGGTGATGACGTTCTTCTCCACTTTGATCATCTCAACGGGCGTGATGCCGATTGGGTTGGGACGATGCTTGGCGCGCTGGGCGAAGATGCCGGACAAAGGCATATCGTCGCGCCCGCGTGGGCGGCGCACCAGTTCGTTTGGGTTGAACGTGGATTGATGCATCCAGAAGATCACGATGACATGCGAGAACTGATCGAGTCCTTGCAATCCGTCTGCTAACGACTCGCTCAAATGAATCTCGCTGATCACCTCTCCCCAATTCTCATCCACGCCTTCGGTGATGGGGGATTTGATGATGCCGATTTGTTGTAGGTTCATAACTCTTCTCGTTAAAAATCCCCCTCTCCTGAAAATGCTCTTGGTTCTTATTATCAGGAGAGGGGGTGAGGTCAGGGTAGTCGCCACAACCTTACCGTGCCATCGTTTGACGAGGAAGCGAGCGTGCGCCCATCGGGTGAAAACGCCAAACTGTTAATACGATCCGTATGCCCAGTGATCACTCCCACTTCTTTTTGCAACGCCACATCCCATAACGTAATCACTTTCTCTGTGCCAACGGCTAACAACTTGCCGTCGGGCGAAAAGGCGAGTGTTGACCCAACACCCTTTGCTTGAATCAATTGCGCCACTTCGTTGCCGCTTGCGGCATCCACTAACTTCACTAAACCCACCACTTGTTTATTCGCCGTTGTCGCCGAAAGAGTCGCTAACAGAGTTCCATCTTGAGTCATCGCCACCGCGCCCACAAAATCTTCGTGTGAGACTCGCGCGCCCATTTTGTTCGCGGCGATGTCCATCAGTTGCACCGTGCCGCGTGAGATCCAAATCAACGTTTTGCCATCAGGCGAAAATGCAAAACTATAAACAGGCGCGGCGGTTTGGAATCCCTTGAGCGTTCCCGTTTGTTTACCTGTCGTCACATCCCACAGCAACACCGCAATTTGATCGGCCGAGTTCGTCGCCAGCGTTTTGCCGTCGGGCGTGAACAGCGCGATGGTGAATGGACTCGCCAGCCTCAACGTGAGCAACGTCTTGCCCGTCGTGACGTCTTTGAGGTCAATTGATTTTTGATCAACTGTCGCCGGTGCGGTTCGTCCATCCATCGCTAGATCGAGCATGCGCCAACCCAACGTGCTGCTGAAGCTTGTCGTGCCTGAGAGCGTCGTCGCATCATAAATTGAAATGTTTGTCGGATTGATCACCGCCAGCGATGCGCCGTTGTTCAACCACATCAATCGACTCGGATTCTCTAATCGTATCTGCCCGACCTCTTTTACGCGCAAGCCGCTCTCGGTTGGCGCGATAGTGGGCGCGGATGTGGCTGTTGCGCGAAGCGTGGGTGTGGATGTTAAAGTTGGGGGCACCACACTAGGTGTTGCCGCCGATGTCGGCGCAACCGTGTGCGTTAGTGTTACCACCTTTGTCGCGGCGGCGATTGTTTGGGTCGGGATCGGAGTCCCGTCACTCGCCGCCGAAGCATCACAAGCGATCACAGTCAAGATCACTATTACAACTGGCAATAAAAATTTCATACTTGTTTCCTTAATCATTTTGGCAACGACTTGATTCCGATTTCTAAACTTTTCCATGCGGCTTTGGCTGTGCCATCGGCGTGGCGCAAGCCGAGCGTGCAAAGATAGGCTTTAAAGTTCACCGCGCGATCTGATGCGCCGTAATAGCGGGTGAGATCGTCGCACGTCTTTTTGCCGAAATCGTGCAAAGCAAAAAAGGCGAGATACGGAATCCGCGCGCCCGCGCTTTGCCAGGCTTTAAAAACATTGGCGACGAACTCGGCTTGTTCCTCTTCGGAGCTCTTCAACGTTGCCGACGATGGATAGCCGACCTCTTTAAGAATCAGCGGCTTGCCGTTTGCTAAAGCGATCATTTGCGGGAAGTCGGTGATCGGTGCGGTGGGGTTGTTGGCCATGAATTGATCGTCGAGTGGATAGTAAGTGAGAATAAAGACATCGCTGTTTTGATTCAGTGAGGCAACTTGACTCGCCGCCGCGCCATTCGCCCCGCCGAAGGTGGTGGCGACTCCCACTTTGAGAGTCGGCGCCACCGAGTGAACGTAGCTGGTGGCATCATCGTAAAAATTTTTATAGGCCGCCCACTCGCTCGGATGATTCATCAAATAGCTGTCCACTTCGTTGCCAATCGAAATATATTTGACGTTCTTGCCGATGTGAGGCAGCGCGGCGTCTATCAGCGCGTGAAAGCGTTGCTTCATCTGCGGCGAGTCGAAGGCGACGTTGGCGAGATCGGGCGGCGTTTCTTTGGCAAGGGTGTTGATCACTTGGATGGTGATCAGCATTTCCAAGTTGCGCGCCTCAAAACCTTTGAGCCCGTTGCCCACTTCCTTCGCCGCAAAATTTCCGGCACTGGGTTCGAGCATCTTCCAACTCCAACCGATGAACGCGCCACGCGCGCCGACGTTGTGAATGAGATCAATCGCCTCAAGCATGTCATTGAGCGTGGATGCCGGTTCCGATTTTGGGATCGGCGCGAAGGCGAGCCTTTGCGCTCCGGCTTGTGGCGTGCGGGCGGCGGCGAGAGTCGCTGCGGGCGCGGTGGCGGTGATAGATGGCGTGGGCGTGAGCGGTTGACCGGGCAAGTTGCAGGCGAGTGAGGCGATCACCATCATAATGAACGGTAACTTTTTCATCATCACTCCTTTAAAGATCGAAACTGAAAATACAACGAAAGATCATAAACGATCTTCAAGCCACCGGCGAGAAAGAACGGCACGCCGAGCAACGTTGGATTAGTAATTATGAGTCCGGTAATCATCGGTGACACTGCCGCGCCGATGGTGCGAGCGACTCCGGTGACGCCCGCCGCCGCGGATCGCTCATCGGGGCTGACCACTGCCATTGTGTATGACTGACGAGTCGGCACATCCATTTGCGAGATGGTGTGACGGATTAACAATACAAAAATTGCGAGCGGCAAGTTGGGCATGAGTGGCACGAAGATTAGCAAAATGTTTGATGGGATGTGAGTCCAGACCATTGTGTTGATGAGTCCGAATCGGGCGGCGATGCGCGCCGCGGCGAGCGATGAAATTCCAGAGAGTATGTTCGCTCCAAAAAAGATTCCGCCGAGCAACGCTGGCGACACGTTGAAGCGCACAAAGAACCAATAGGCCATCATGCTTTGCACGATGAACCCACCGGCAAACGAATCGAGAGCGAACAACGCCGAAAGTTTAAAAACGATGTTGCGCGATTGATGCAAGCCTAACGTTGTTTTGACGTTGTTCGTCGAAGGAACGGCTTCAACGGCTGACGATAAAAACGTGAACAGGGCGATGAGCAATGCGCCCACACCAGCGTAGATGAACACGATGATGCGGTAGCTTTCCAGTGGCGGCATCCCTGACGATTGAAGCGTTTGTGTCAGCCCGCCGCTGATCAACGATCCCAATGCCGTCGCAAAAAATCCGACCAAGTTGTACCAGGCAAAGACTCCGGTGCGCTTTTCGTTTGGAATACTTTGCGAGAGCGCGGCTTGCTCAATCGAAAGAAACGGCCCGACTTCACTTCCGCTTGGGCTGATCACGCCGATGGTGGCGGCGATGAAAAGCAAAACGATATTGTTGGTGAGTCCAAATAAAATTCCGGCGAAGATCATTAACCCCGCGCCGACGATCAGCATCTTCTTGCGCCCGACACGATCGGCATTGGTGGTGAGCCACAACGAGATCGCCGTGTCGCCGACGAGGGTGAAGGTGAGAAGTAAACCGATCTGCGCTTCACTTAAACCAACTTGGGTGAGATACAACACTAAGATGACCGAGACCGAACCGTAAGCGAATAACCGCGCGATGCGGGTGGAGAAGAGGAGGAGGGTATCTTTAGAAGAAGACATTTTGAATACGTCATTCCGAGCGAAGCGAGGAATCTCTCAGATGGGTCACAGAGATTCCTCGTCGCAATCCTTCGACTGCGCACGGAACACCACCGTGCTCCGCTCAGGATGCTCCTCGGAATGACATTTTGATGTTATATCAATTCTTTGATCGATGGAACAATGTGATCGGCATAAGGCTTGAGTTTTTCGGCGGTGCTTAAACCGGTGAGAACGCCAACGGTCATGCCGACTCGGGCAATGCGACCCATTTGCAAATCTGAAACCGAGTCGCCGATCATGGCGCATTGACCCGGTTGAATGTTGAGATCATCGCACACTTTGAGGATCATATCAGGCGCGGGTTTAAGCTCGACACCATCATCGGCGCAGACGAGCGCATCCACATATTTCAACAGGCCGAGTTCGGTGAAGGTGGTTTGGGTTGGGGCGCGGTCATCAAGAGTGGCGATGGCGATTTTGATGTTGCGGGAATGAAGTTGGCTGAATAAAGATTCAAGATTAATGATTGGGCGGACGAGGGACATTGAGTTGGGTAGGTGCCAAGCGGCGGCGACCACGCGCGCGGCGGCGTCACCGTTGAATCCATTGGAGCGCAACGTGTTGAGAGTCAGCTCATGCAAATAGGCGAGAGTCTTTCCGGCGAGTTCGCCATCAGGCTCGACGTGCTTAGTGATCGGATCGAATCCCCAAGTTTTAGAAAGAAGATCGATCATCGGCTTGCCGCTTGCGTGTTCGAGTCGTCGCGCGATCTCTAATGCCCATCCGCCCCACATCTGATCGAAGTCGAGCAGCGTGCCGTCTTTGTCGAAGATGATGAGGGCCGGTTTGAAATTATCGAAGATCATTCTTTCACTACTTCTCCTCTCTGTAAATAAAACACCCGACGTGATGTCGGATGTTTAAATCTGTCGGTTGATTTTATCGTGTTTTCAAGTCTACTGCTTAAGGGAAGCGTCAAAAGAACAACGCCGCTTTTACTTTGCCTGAGGCATTAAGGTGTAAAATGAATAGAAACCTTAAGGAGTATTCACCATGTCTATCGAACAAATTAAGCTCAGCCGCAACACGCTCAACGAATTACCCAATAAGCAAGCGGTCTATGGAGTCTTCGCTCAGCATAAAACTTCTCGCAAACCCGTACACTGTCGCTACGTGGGTGAGACGGAAAATCTTTCAGTAAGAGCTGCCACACACTTTAGCCCGACCGAGCCGGATGATCGCTTGAAAGAATTTATGCAGTCGAGCAAAACAAAGTTGATGGTTTATGAATTAATGCCTGACTCCACTGAAGAAGAGCGTCAAGGGAAATTGGCAGAATGGGTGACGAAGCACCACCCGAAGAACGGCAAATAAAATCTCTGATGAAAACCAAACACCCGACTACAATTTTGTAGCCGGGTGTTTTTGGGAAGAGGCAGAAATTCTGCCAAACGCCTGTTGGCTGGGGGACGTGGAGTCGAACCACGGCTCACGGATCCAGAATCCGCTGTTCTGCCACTAAACTATCCCCCAGTGCGGTTTAGATTTTACCATGAGTTAGAAATTGGAAGTTAGAGGTTGGAGGCTGGAAGTTGGAGTCCGCCATCCAATTTCCAACTTCTAACATCCGACTTCCGAATCCTGATTACTGCGCCTTCTCGATCTTCGCCCAACTATCTCGCAACGAAACAGCGCGATTGAACACCAACTTCGTCGGAGTAGAGTCGGCGTCTACGCAAAAATAGCCCTGTCGCTCGAACTGATAAAGATGACCCACGGGCGCATCTTTAAGGCTGGGTTCGAGATAACACTTCTCCAAAACTTGCAACGAGTTTGGGTTAAGGCAGTTAGTAAAATCTTGACCTTCAGGCGCGTCGTCCGGGTCTTCTTGCGTGAAGAGGCGATCATACAATCGCACTTGAACTTCGAGCGCGTGCGCCGCCGACACCCAATGAATAGTGGATTTAACTTTACGACCATCAGGAGCGTCGCCGCCACGCGTGGCTGGATCGCAAGTGCAGCGTAGTTCCACCACCTTGCCTGTATCATCCTTCACCACGCCCACGCATTTGATGAAATACGCATATCGCAAACGCACTTCGCGCCCCGGCGAGAGACGGTAATACTTGGGTGGCGGCGTCTCACGGAAATCATCTTGCTCGATATACAGCACTCGCCCAAAAGGCACGCGCCGTGTTCCGGCGGCGGCATCTTCCGGATTGTTGACCGCCTCGAGCTCCTCGACTTGATCTTCAGGATAGTTTTCGATCACCACGCGCAGCGGATTCAAAACTCCCATCACGCGCGTGGCGCGTTTGTTTAAATCTTCGCGCAGACAATGTTCTAATAGGGCAAGGTCGGCGGTGCTGGCGTTCTTCGCCACGCCAATGCGCCCGCAAAAATCACGAATGGCTTCGGGCGTGTAACCGCGGCGGCGCAGCCCGCGCAGAGTCGGCATGCGTGGATCATCCCAGCCGCTCACTAAATTTTCTTTTACCAATCGCAGCAGTTTGCGTTTGCTAAGGACGGTATTAGTCAGTCTGAGTCGCGCAAACTCGATCTGGCGTGGATGATAGATGCCCAGCTCTTCGCAGAACCAATCGTACAGCGGGCGATGATCTTCGTACTCCAACGAACACAGCGAATGCGTGACCCCTTCCAACGAATCGCATTGCCCATGCGCAAAGTCGTACATCGGATAAATGCACCACTGATTGCCCGTGCGGTGATGGGGCGGTTCGTGAATGATGCGGTACAGCACCGGGTCTCGCAAGTTGATATTGCCAGAAGCCATATCAATTTTGGCGCGAAGTGTGCGCGCGCCATCGGGGAATTCTCGATGACGCATCCGTTGAAACAAATCAAGATTCTCTTCAACCGAACGGTTGCGGTAGGGACTCTCTTTGCCTGGCTCCGTCAGCGTGCCGCGAAATTGGCGCACTTCATCGGCGGTGAGATCGCATATATAGGCTTTGCCTTTCTTGATCAGGCGGACGGCGTATTCATATAGCTGTTCAAAATAATCTGAGGCGTAAAATAAGCGGTCATCCCAGCTATAACCCAACCAGCGAATATCTTCCATAATGGAATCAACGTACTCTACCTCTTCTTTCACCGGGTTGGTGTCGTCGAAGCGCAAGTTGCATTTGCCGCCAAAATCTTGGGCGATGCCAAAATCTATGGAGATGGCTTTGGCGTGACCTATGTGCAAATATCCGTTAGGCTCGGGCGGGAAGCGAGTGTGGACGCGCGTGAAGCGGCTCTCCTTTAAGTCTTGCGCTACAGCCGCTCGCACAAAATCTACAGATGGGGTGGGTGTCTCAGTCATTCATGTCCTCTCTTTAAACAATTACTTCATGTTCATCACATCCATGATTGTAGGGATGGCGTTATCAATTGTAGCCCGATCAATGATGAGCGGCGGGGCGAAGCGGATCACGTTGTCGTGAGTCTCTTTGCACAGGATGCCACGATCTTTAAGGGCTTCGCAGAATCGCCGCGCGCCTTGCGCCTCAGGTTTAAGTTCCACGCCGATGAACAACCCTTTACCGCGAATCTCTTTAACGTGCGGAGTCGGAATCTCTTGCAAGCGTTCTAAAAAGTATTCGCCGAGTGTCGCCGAATTTTCGATCAACTTTTCCTCGATTAAAACTTTCAACGCGGCGCGGGCAACGGCGCAGGCTAAGGGGTTGCCGCCAAACGTTGACCCATGCTCGCCGGGTTTAAATAACATCATGATCTTTTTTGATGACAACACGGCAGAGACCGGATAAACGCCGCCCCCCAACGCTTTGCCGATGATCACGGCATCCGGCTTAATCCCTTCGTGTTCAAAGGCGAACATTTTTCCGGTGCGACCCAAGCCTGTTTGAATCTCATCAAGTATCAATAGCACATTGTGGCGATCACAGATCTCACGCAAGCGTCTGAGATAACCTTTGGGCGGGATGATGACTCCGGCTTCACCTTGAATCGGTTCAAGGACGATGGCGGCGGTGTTCGGCGTGATAGCTTTTTCAAAGGCGTCGGCGTCACCGTAAGGGATAGAAACGAATCCGGGTGTAAAGGGACCGAAGGCATCACGATAAAGCGGTTCGGTGGAAGCGGAGATGATAGTGATGGTGCGCCCGTGAAAATTTCCGGCGACAGTGATGATATCGGCTTGATGTTTCTTGATCCCTTTGACTTCGTATCCCCACTTGCGCGCAAGTTTAAACGCGGTCTCTACCGCTTCCGCGCCGGTGTTCATCGGCAATGCCATTTCAAATTTTGTGGCTTCACTCAATTCTTTGAGAAACAAACTCAACTGATCGTTGCGGAAGGCGCGTGAGGTGAGAGTTACTTTGCCCGCTTGCTCGATGAGGGCGGCGATGATCTTGGGATGACGATGCCCGTGATTCATCGCCGAGTAGGCGGCGAGACAGTCCAGATATTTTTTGCCGTCCACGTCTTCAACCCATACGCCGTTGGCTTCTTTAATCACCACGTCAAGCGGTTTGTAGTTGTGCGCGCCGTATTCGTTTTCGAGGGCGATGTAGTTTTGGGAATTCATATAGAGCAGTGAGCAGTGAGCGGTGAGCAGTGAGCCAGCACTGATAACCGATGACTGATCATTGATTACTGATCACTTGTTAATTTCCTTGAGTAACTTCTCTGCTTGCTCAATTCTCTCAAACACAACTTTCCGATCCAATAATTCAATCGTTTGAAAGAGCGGCGGGCTGACTTGTTGACCTGTGATAGCGATCCGCAAGATGCCAAAGAGTTGACCGGGCTTGAGATTGAGATCGGTTGCAAGTTGCCGCATCGGTGGTTCGGTGGTTTCGAGTGTGAGGTTGGGGATCGACTCGAACAGGGCGCGGGTTTTTTGCAAGGCGGCGAGCGCGGCAGAGGCGGTCATGCCTTTAGGAACAAGCTGCGCCGCGTCGTAGGTGACGGCATCACGGAAGAAAAATGCCGCAAGGTCAACCGATTCATCCAGCGTGGTTAAACGTTCTTGCAAGAGCGGCGCGATGTGCCGCAAACGATCTTCACTGGCGTGGATGCCGGCGCGATCAAAAAACGGTTGGATGCGTTTGACAAAATCTTCGGGCGCGAGTTTGCGGATGTGGACGCCGTTGAAGTGATCGAGCTTGTCGAAGTTGACGGCGGCGGCAGATGGATTGAGTCGATCTAAGGTGAAGCCGTCAATCATTTCGTCGAGTGAAAGTTGATCGGTTTTGTCGTCGAGACTCCAACCCATTAACACGATCCAATTTAAAACTGCTTCGGGCAAGTAGCCGAGTTCTTCCATGTCGCGCACGAAGGTCGAATGACCCTCTTCGGTCTTCATATCCGCGCTCTCGCGTTTGCTCATCTTGCCTTTGCCGCTTGGTTTAAGAAAAATAGAAAGATGCACCCACTTGGGTTCTTGCCAGTTGAAGGCGCGAATGATGAGTGAGTGTCTAGGCAGAGACGACAACCACTCGGAGCCGCGAATGACGTGCGTGATCGCCATCAGATGATCATCCACCATCGCTGCCAGATGATAGAGCGACGTGCCATCACTTTTGAGAATGATGAAGTCGTCCATCGTGCTGTTGTCTACGGTGATGTCGCCGCGAATCTCATCACGCACCGTTGTCTTGCCGTCGAGCGGAACTTTGAATCGAACCACACACGACTCGCCGCTGGCTTTGCGTTTCTTCGCTTCGTCGAGCGGGATGTGGCGGCAGTGACCATCGTAGCGCGTTTGGTTTTTGAGAACTTGTTGTTCGCGCCGCACGGCATCACGCCGTTCTTTGGTGCAGAAGCAATAATAGGCTTTGCCTTCTTCGATTAATTGTTCGGCGTGTTGGCGATGAATGTCGGCGCGTTGCGATTGAACGTAGGGACCGTAACTGCCGCCGACATCGGGACCTTCATCCCACACAATGCCCAGCCAGCGCAAACTATTTTTCTGTTCCTCAACCGCGTCCGGCACGAAGCGAGCTTGATCGGTATCTTCGATGCGAAGAATGAATTGCCCGCCGGTTTTTTTGGCGAGCAGATAATCGTAGAGCGCGGTGCGCGCGCCGCCGATGTGCAAGTAGCCGGTGGGCGAGGGCGCGAAGCGGACGCGGGCGGGTGTAGCGTTGGACATTGGATAACCTTTTGTCTAAAAAATTTTTCACCGCAGAGTACGCAAGAAGAGCGCGGAGAAATGCGGGGATAAAAACGCCAGTCATGTTGCGACTGGCGATAAGTATTATACCAAGTGTGTTGATTAATCCGTTGGTTTAGTGATAATCTTAATCGCAACTGCTCACGCCTTCGCAGGATGATGAATCATCCTGCTGATACGCTAAACGCGATAAATCGCGTTGGGGTCAGTCTGCTTTAGCAGACTTTTTGTAACAGCGTGGAAATTCATTTCCACGCGCAAGCGGCGAGTAGTTACTCTTAATCCATTTGCCCCTTGCAAAATAATCTCATTTTTTCATATCGAGTAAAATCAGGTCATGGCATCTAAATGAAAACCACCGCGCCCGCCACCATTCAAAAATTAGTTGAAACGTTCGAGCAAAACTTGAACGACTATCGGACTCACAAAAACGAGACGGAGTTGCGCCGTGAGTTTTTGGATAAGTTCTTTACCGCTTTGGGCTGGGACGTGGATAACCTGCAAGGCGCGCGAGAAGCCGATAAGGAAGTGGCGCATGAGTTTTCGGTAGAGATTGACGGGCAGCAAAAGAAAGCGGATTATGCCTTTCGCATCAAAAGAGATTCTTCCATCGCAGAAAAATTTGATTTTCTGGTCGAGGCGAAGAAGCCTTCGGTGAAAATCGAATCCGATTTGGACGCGGCGTTTCAGATTCGTCGTTATGGCTGGAGCGCGAAAATCCCGATCAACATCCTGACCGACTTTGAACATTTCGCGGTCTACGATTGCCGCGTCAAACCAAAATATGGGGAGAAGGCTGTCCTCAATCGGCATACGCTGATCCATTACAAGGAATATCTCGAACGGTGGGACGAGATCGTCTCTCTCTTTTCGCCTGAAGCCATCCGCGCCGGTTCGTTGACCGACTACGTCAAAAGCATTAAAGGCAAAAAAGGCACCGCCGATGTGGACGATGATTTCCTGCAAGAGATCGAGCGTTGGCGTGAGTTGCTGGCAAAGAATATCGCTTCACGCAACGAGTGGATTGACCTCAGTGGTTTGAATTACGCCGTGCAAATGATCATTGACCGCATTATCTTTTTGCGGATTTGCGAAGAGCGCAGCATCGAGCCTGAGAATCAACTTCAAGACATTACGAACAAAGAGAATGTCTACAAAGAACTCTGTTCGTTATTCAAATGGGCGGATACAAAATACAATTCGGGTTTATTCCACTTCTCAAAAGAGTTGGGGGAAGCCAGCCGCGCCGATGACCTGACCCTGCGTCTGGCTATTGACGATAAAACGCTGAAAGACATCATCCTCAATTTGTATTATCCCAAAAGCCCGTACGCATTTTTATACATCCCGTCCGATATTTTGGGACAGGTGTATGAACGCTTTTTGGGAAAGGTCATCCGGTTAACGGAGGGACACCGCGCCAAAGTGGAAGAAAAGCCCGAAGTGCGAAAAGCGGGCGGCGTGTTCTATACGCCCACCTTCATTGTGGAATATATCGTGATCAATACGCTTGGCAAATTATTGATCGGGCTGACGCCAAAAGAAGCGGCACGACTCAAGATCGTTGACCCTGCCTGTGGTTCGGGGACATTTTTGCTTGGCGCGTTTGCCTATTTGCTCGCTTGGCATTTGAAATGGTACGCCGAGAACGACCCCCAAAAATGGATCAAGAACAAAGCGCTTGTAAAAGTTGGAAATGATTATCGCCTGACGACATCCAAGAAAAAAGAGATTTTGCTAAACAACATCTACGGCGTGGACATTGACCCGCAAGCCGTGGAAGTGACCAAACTCTCGCTGCTGCTCAAGGTGTTGGAGAACGCTAGTGGACAAATGGAACTCGGCATGGAGCGCGTGCTGCCCGACTTGGGCAACAACATCAAATGCGGAAATTCATTAATCGGTGAAGATTATTTTGAAGGCAAGTTGATGGTAGACAACGAAGAACGCGCGCGCGTCAACCCCTTTGATTGGGAATCTGCTTTCCCCGAAGTTTTCGCGCAAGGCGGTTTTGATGCTGTGGTTGGCAATCCGCCTTACGTTCGTATGGAATCATTTAAAGAAATCAAAGATTACTTGCGTAAAAATTATGCTTGTCATGAAGAACGCTCAGACATTTATGCTTATATCATTGAACGCGCCCATAAGATTTTGAAACCCGGTGGCTTATTTGGCATGATCGTTTCAAATAAGTTTCTTCGTGCGAATTATGGCAAACCTTTGCGTGATTTTATTCAGAAAAACGCAAGCGTTAATCGTATTGTTGACTTTGCTGGCTTACCTGTGTTTAAGGGTGCAACAGTTCGTACAATTATTTTGCTGACCTCACACGAACCGCAAAAAGAAACTTTGCAATATACAGCCCCCTTACCCGCTGATATTTATTCTGCCGTTGAAGCTGGAAGAATAACGGTAGAAAACGCGATTCAAGAAACGACCTATCATGTTTCAAGCGCAACACTAGCCAAAGATATTTGGAGCTTCGCTCAACAAGATGCTGACAATTTACTCAGCCGATTGACAGAAGCAAACACACTTTTGGTTGAATATTGCGATGGACTGATTTGTATGGGCGTTAAATCTGGCTTGACCGATGCCTTTGTGATTGATGCTGAGACGCGAGCAAAAATTCTGAAAGAAAACCCAAAAGCCGCAGAAATTATCAAGCCTTTCTTGAATGGGCGCGATATTCGCCGCTATGTACTTGAACCCAAAGATATTTATCTGCTTTACATCCATCGTGGTGTTCGTATTGCAGATTATCCTGCTGTTGAAAATCATCTCAAGCCGTTCAAAGAGCAATTGAAAAAACGTGCCACAAAACAAGAGTGGTATGAGCTTCAACAATCGCAATTCGCTTACATGAAGTATTTTGAAAGTCCAAAAATTGTTTTTCCTGATATTGCTACTGCGCCGAGATTTGTTCTGGATGAATGCGGATATTACGGCTCAAATACTATTTACTTCATCCCACGACACGATTTGTACTTATTGGGTTTGCTAAACTCGAAACTTGCACAATTTTATTTCCAAAAAGTTTGCGCTGGACTTGAAGGAAAGAAAGAAACTTATCTGCGATTCTTTGGACAATACCTTGAAGGATTCCCTGTGGCAAAAGCCGACAAAGCGCGGCACGATAAGATCGTCTCGCTGGTCGAGTCCATGTTGGCGTTGCACAAGAGTCTCGCCTCGGCGCAAAGCCCGCATGAAAAGGAACGGCTCGAAAAGCAGATCACGTCAACGGATGAAGGGATTGATAAACTGGTCTATGAGTTGTATGAGTTGAGCGAGGAAGAAGTGAAGATTGTGGAAGACGATCTTTCAAAGACATAGAGGCTTGTAAGTCAAGAGTGTGCCAACACAGCGTGCAGTCCCTACGCTTCGCTACGGCGGATGGGCGCTACGCGACGCAAACCGTTGGGCTGTTGCAATAGGAAAAATCCATGAAAAATGAAAAGCAAAGACCCTTTTTAACCATCTCACGCGATGAAGCAAAACTTCGTATTGCGACACAAATCGAAAAAGCCAAATCTGTTCCCAACGCTTCTGTCAACGAAAATGATGAGGCTCGCCGATGGTACGAATTTGCAGCAGAATTATTACGGCAAATTTTCTCCACAGATGAAATAACGGATGAGTTCACAGGGCGTAGCAGTTTATCTATTGGCAGTGACGATATAAGCACAGGGCGTTATTTGAAACGCTTGATTTCCATACCTGACACTTAGATTTCGCCCGAAATTCGGCACATCGCCTTTTTTAGGAATGGGCGAATTTCGGGCGAAAAAGCGGCTATCACTGCAAATTCTTGAATAAC
>Ga0082335_1005192_pt1 | contig 18334 bp, 16 predicted proteins | sample Subgrocontami58m_FD_72375 | JGI IMG/M metagenome (GOLD analysis project Ga0082335, IMG submission 72375) | Subsurface groundwater microbial communities from S. Glens Falls, New York, USA - GMW37 contaminated, 5.8 m (SPADES assembly) (version 2) ... | reverse complement strand
TGCGTCGTCGCCTGCTACCTGTGGCAGCGCCAGCAGATGGACCTGGAGGCGGCCCTGGCCCTGGTGCGGAGCAAGCGCCCCGTGGTGCAAATCAAGCCTGACCTTCTGGACTTCGTCCGGCAGATGCGTTGGTGACCCCATGCGGCCCTTCTACCGCTCCCTGCGCCTGAAGCGTCCGACGCCCCTGACGCTGGTCTTGGAAAAGAATAGGCTGGGGGGGCTGTGGCGCGCCCAGGTGACCTTCGACCGCGGGTCCCAGCGCGCCTTGCTGGAGGAGCGGCTCCTGGTGTTGTGCCGCCGCTGGGAGTACCCCCTGGGCGATGTGGATATGCACCTGGTCCAGCACTGGAGCGCCTCGGTCCAGGGACAGACCATCTACAGTGCGCCCGTGGTGGCCATCGACCGCTTTCCCCAATTCGATATGACCATCACCTTTGGGACAGGCTGGCGACGCTACTTGCTCCTGGGCACCTTTCACGAGGGCCGCAGCGGCCAGACCGACTTTGCCCTGTTCGACCAGCTACGGGAGTTCATCGGTCGCGCCCCGCGGCAGAGAGCAGCCTGATTCGAGGCGCGTGTTCCTCGAGCGGGCTAGCGACTAGCCTTATCCAGACGGATGTTGTCCACCTCTGAGAACCCCCAAGCTGCGCGACATTGACAGCCAGCGTATAGTGGCGCTTGACGCTAGATATACGAGGTCAGCCATGGCACAAGCGGCTGCCACCCTATACCCGGTCACAATACGAGGCGTCCTCACCGAGCCGATCAGGCGATGGCTCTTCCTGGTGAAGTGGCTCCTCATCATCCCTCACCTCGTCGTCCTGTTTTTTCTCTACATCGCCTTCGCTTTCGCCTGGATCGTAGTCCTGTTCGCTATCCTGTTCACTGGCAAGTACCCAAGGGGTCTTTTCGATTTCAACGTGGGGGTGCTCCGCTGGAGCTGGCGGGTGGGCTTCTACAGCTATCAGGCCCTGGGCACCGACAAGTACCCGCCATTCTCTTTGGCCAAGCAAGATGATTATCCTGCCGACCTGGACATTGCATACCCTGAAAAGCTGAGCCAGTGGAAGGCCCTGGTCAAATGGTGGCTGCTGGCCGTCCCGCACTATATCATCTTGACGTTCTTGCAGGGGGGCCTGGGCCCTCGCTACGGTGGCCTGCTGGTGGTCGTGGTGCTCTTCGCAGGAGTGGCTAACCTGTTCACCGGCAAGTACCCCAAGAACATGTGGGAGCTGGTCATGGGCATCAACCACTGGACCTACCGGGTCGCCGGCTATGCCACCCTCACGACAGATGAGTACCCGCCCTTCCGGCTAGGACCCTAGACGCCCCCCTCACTCTGAGGTCGGCGCCTTCCCCAGGCTCTTTTTGGCTCGACCGGCTGCTGGTTCCGCCTGATTGCCCTTGAACGCGCCGTCTTCGTTGGGTGTTGCCCTGCCGGAGCGGGTGACTAGGCAAGCGGGAGCTACGAGTGTTCGCAGCCCTGGGGCACTGGGTATTCCGCTGGCGCTGGGCCATTATTGGCGTGTGGGTGGTGCTCCTGGCGACTGCCTTGCCCCTGGCCCCCAGGGCTGGCGCGGCCCTGAAGGGCGGCTTTGGGGAGGTGGATACCGAGGCGCGCCGGGCCCTGCGGCTCCTGGAGCGAGACCTGGGGCTGACCCCCACCGTCCATACCCTCGTCTATCATAGCGACCGTCTGACGGTGGATGACCCCGCTTTCCGCCAGGAGGCGCAGGACTCCCTGCAGCGCCTGGCGGCCTTGCCGGCCTTCCACCATCTGGTCACTTACCTGAACAGCCCCAACCCGTACCTGGTCTCCGGGGACCGCCACACGACCTATGCCTTGCTGTGGATGGAGCTTTCGGGCGACGAGGGGCTAGAACGGGTTGGGGAGGTGAGGCAGGCGCTCCGCACGCCCACGCTGCAGACCTGGGTGACGGGGCCAGCCGCCATCTTTGCCGACCTGAACGCCGTCAGCGAGCAAGACCTGCGTCGCGCCGAGATCATCAGCTTCCCGCTGGTCATGATCGCCCTGCTGGTGGTGTTCGGCACGGCCGTGGCGGCGTCGCTACCCCTGATCATGGGTGCCGTCAGCCTGGTGGTGACACTGGCCATCCTCTACCTGGTGAGCCAGGTCACGGAGATGTCTGTCTTCTCCCTCAATATGGCCTCCCTCCTGGGCCTTGGGGTCGCCATTGACTACTCCCTGCTCCTGGTCAGTCGCTTCCGAGAGGAGCTGGCCCGGGGGCAGACTGAGGAGGCGTTGGTGCGGACGCTCACCACGGCTGGGAGGGCCCTGCTCTTCGCGGGGCTAACAACGGTCTTGGGCCTGCTGGGGCTCCTGCTATTCCGGTTCATGATGCTGCGCTCCATCGGCATCGGCGGAGTGGTGGTAGTGGGCCTGTCGGTGCTGGTGGCCCTGACCCTGCTCCCCGCGATCCTGGGTGTGCTGGGGCCCAGGGTGAACGCCCTGCCGGTGCTGCCCAGGCGGCGTCTGGCCCAGGGCTTCTGGGAACGCTGGGCGCGGGCCGTGATGCGACACCCACTGCTGGTGCTGCTGCCGGCCATCGCCTTCCTGGTGCTGTTGGGGCTCCCCTTCCGCCAGGTGCGAGTCGGGACACCTTGGGCCAGCGTCCTACCTTCCGGCGCCGAGGCGCGCCAGGGCTGGGACCTGCTGGCCCGGCAGTTCGGGGAAGGCGAGCTTTCGCCGGTGGTGGTGGCCGTTACCTCGCCCACGGCTGTCCTGCGGCCGGAGAACGTGGCTGCCCTCTACGGCTACACCCAGGAGCTAGCCCAGGACCCGCGCGTCCAGCGCGTCGAGAGCATCGTGACCCTGGACCCGCGCCTGACCCTGGAGGCCTATCAAGCGCTTTACCGCGATCCGGAGCAGGTGCCGTTGCCCCAGGTGCAGGCCGTCGTCAAGGAGCTGGCGAGCCAGAGGACCACCATGGTCCGCGTCATCAGCCCACACCTAGCCAACTCCGAGGAGGCCAAGGCGCTGGTGCGGGAGCTCCGGCGCAAACCCATCGGCGGTGACCTGCAAACCCAGGTGACGGGGTCCGCCGCCACCCTGATAGACGTGGTGGCTGTCCTCTACCACGATTTCCCCTATGCCCTGGCCTTCGTGGTGGGCTCGATCTACCTGGTGCTGCTGGTGCTCTTCCGCTCGGTGGTGCTGCCGGCCAAGGCGGTGTTGATGAACACCCTCAGCATCCTGGCCAGCTATGGCGCTCTGGTCTTCATCTTCCAGCAGGGCCACTTCCAAGGGCTGCTGGGCTTTCAGGCCGAGGGCTACTTGGAGGCCACGATACCTATACTTCTCTTCTGCATCCTCTTCGGGCTGAGCATGGACTACGAGGTGTTCCTGCTCTCGCGGGTGAAGGAGATCTACGACGTCAGCGGCGATAACAGCGCCAGCGTGGCCCAGGGGCTGGAGCGCACGGCGGGCATCATCACCAGCGCCGCCCTCATCATCGTGCTGGTGTCCGCTGCCTTCGCCACGGGCGAGGTCATCGTGGTGAAGAGCCTGGGCGTGGGCATCGCGCTGGCCATCTTCGTGGACGCCACCGTGGTGCGGGCGCTGCTGGTGCCATCCTTGATGCGCCTCCTGGGGGACTGGAACTGGTGGGCGCCCCGGTTCATCAAACGGCTGCTGCCCGGCTTCCCGCCTGGCCACTAGGCGGCAAGATGTCATCAGGAGACCATAGTCATGGCCTTGCCTCGCAGCGAGGGAGGAGCGTAGGATATTTCAAGACCCTGGCGAACGTTAGGATAAGGAGAGAGCGATGGGTATGGTGATAGTGGTAGCAAAGGGCGGTGGCGGAGGAAAGGGCGGCGGTGGAGGAAAAGGCGGCGGTGGTGGGAAGGGGGGAGGTGGTCCCTCCAATCCCCTCTGGCCGAGCACGACGGGCAATCCGTCGGGAGGGGGAAGGGGGAACAACCCTCCCCCCAATCCCAACTACCCGAGCACGACGGGCAATCCGTCGGGACCGGGAAGGGGAAACGACCCTCCGTCGAAGAAGTAAAGACAAGACAGCTGGTTACAGGTAAGGCCCCAGGTAGGTGCCGCCGAGGACGTGGACGTGCCCGTGGTCCTGGCTCTGCATGGCATCCCCGCCGAAGTTGGAGAGGACCCGAAAGCCCCTAGGGCAGTACTTAGACCCCATCTCCACGGCGACGAAACCGATGCGGCCCAGGGTGCGCCACATATCGCTCTGGCTCATATGCCGCTTGGGCATGACCAGGAGCATGACCGGTGCCCAGCCCAGGATATTGTCGATGACTATGACATCCTCGTCCTGGTAGCGTATGGTCGCCGGCTCCTCGCCGGCCACTATGGAGCAGAAGGTACAGTACATCTCCCTCTTACCTCGAGCAGCCGGGACGGGGCCCCGCCCGGACTGCTTGTCTTCCGGGCCTACTGAGCTGGTGAGGACGCCCTGGGCGGGCGTCCGCGCCGACGGCGGGGGCGCCCCTCCAGGGTCCGGCGCAGGTTGGCCATCTCGATGGCGCTGACGGCCGCGTCGAACCCCTTGTTGCCCTGCTTGGCGCCGGCCCGCTCGACCGCCTGCTCGATATTCTCCGCCGTCACGATCCCAAACATGGTAGGGACGCCGCTCTCCTGGCCGGCGGCGCTGATGCCCTTGGCCGCCTCCCCGGCTATCAAGTCATAGTGGCTGGTGGCCCCCCGTATCAGACAGCCGAGGCACACCACGGCGTCGTAGCGGCCGCTGGCGCCCAGCCGCCGGGCTGCCCAGGGGACCTCGAAGCAGCCGGGCACCCAGACCACGTCCACATCCACCGCGGCGACGCCGTGACGCAGCAGGGCGTCCTGGGCCCCGCGCAACAGGTGGGTGGTAATGAAGTCGTTAAACCGCGCCACCACGATGCCGATGCGCAGCCCCTGGCCATTAAGGTTTCCCTCGTAGATTGCCATTGGGCCTCCTGTCACGCGCGATTCCACGTTTCGTAAGTCTGCGTAACCTTTTTCCGTTCGCCCTGAGCTTGTCGAAGGGCCGGGCCTCGTGGTTCCCTTCGACTTCGCTCAGGGTGAACTCGGCTCACCACGAACGGGGGGATGATGACGCCTTATTTCAGAATCATGTACTAGCTATGCGCCCGCACCGTCACCCGGGGGAGCCGGAGGGCAGCACCTCGTCGAGCTCCAGCATGTGACCCAGCTTGCGCCGTTTGGTGTCCAGGTAGTGCCGGTTGCTGCCCGTGGGCTTGGTAACGATGGGGATGCGCTCCACCACTTCCAGCCCGTAGCCCTCCAGGCCGGCCCGCTTGGCGGGGTTGTTGGTCAAGAGCCGTAGCTTGCGGACGCCCAGGTCCACCAGGATCTGCATCCCAATGCCGTAGTCGCGGCGGTCGGGTGGGAAACCAAGGGCCTCGTTGGCCTCTACGGTGTCCATGCCCTTGTCCTGGAGGGCGTAGGCGCGCAGCTTGTTGTGTAGGCCGATCCCCCGGCCCTCCTGGCGCATATAGAGGAAGATGCCTCGCCCCTCCCTGGCTATCTGTTGCAGCGCGGTCTGCATTTGCTCTCCGCAGTCGCAGCGCTGGCTGCCGAAGGTGTCGCCGGTGAGGCACTCGGAGTGGACCCGGACCAGGACCGGCTCGGGGGTGGTGACATCGCCCTTGACCAGGGCCATATGTTCGTCGGTGTCCACGACGCTCTTGTAGGCGAAGGCGACGAACTCGCCTAGGCGCGTGGGCAGCTTCGCCTCCGCCACTCGCTCCACCAGCTTCTCATGGCGGCGGCGATAGGCTATGAGTTCGGCGACGCTGATGACCTTGATGCCGTGGCGCTGGGAGAAGGCCGTCAAATCCGGCAGGCGGGCCATGGTGCCGTCCTCCCGCATGACCTCGCAGATCACACCGGCGGGGAAGAGCCCCGCTAGACGCGCCAGGTCCACGACCGCCTCGGTCTGGCCCGCCCGCACCAGGACGCCGCCGTCGCGGGCCCGCAGAGGGAACATGTGGCCGGGCCGCAGCAGGTCTTCCGGGCTGGTCTTAGGGTCAACCAGGGCGCGCACGGTGGCGGCGCGGTCGGGGGCGGAGATGCCGGTGGTGGTGCCGTGGCGCGCCTCCACCGTGACGCAAAACGCGGTGGTGAGCCGCGAGGTGTTGTCGGAGACCATGGGGGGGATACGGAGCTCGTCCAGGCGCTGCCCGGTCAGGGCGACGCAGACCAGCCCCCGCGCGTGAGTAGCCATGAAGTTGATGGCCTCGGGGGTCACCTTCTCGGCGGCGAGGGCCAGGTCGCCCTCGTTCTCCCGGTCTTCGTCGTCCACGATGACGACAAAGCGGCCGTTCCGAAAGTCCTTCACCGCCTCCTCGATGGTCGCCAGGTGGCTGTTGCGAGCGGGCGCTGCGCTCCTCCCATCGCCGGCGTTGCGAACGAGCTGTTGCAGGCCTTCCAAGGCTGCCCGGGCCGGCCCTGAGGGCTTCCCTTCGCCGCTCTCCCAGCGGCTCACGGTCTCGCGGCGCACGCCCAGGCGTTGGGCCAGGGCGGCCTGGGTGAGCGGGGGTTGGAAGCTAGCGCGGAGCTGCTTGATGGGGTGCGTCTGTGGCATGTTACGCAACCTCACATAACAATCGTGCTCTCAGCAAGATACAAGCAAGCAATGTTATATCGCCTCACATAGGCTGTCAAGCTTGCCTGACTAGAAGTCATCTCAAAAACTGCCCAGAAATGGTAGAAGCGAGTCCACATAACCCCTTCTCCCCTGGAGGGAGAAGGTTGGGATGAGGGGGAGGACTTCACCCTCACCCTGCCCTCTCCCTTCGAGGGAGAGGGTTTTGAAACGACCTCTACTTATCAGCGAGCGACATCTCTGTCAACAAAAGCTGGGGTTCGGTTCTCTTGCATAGGCGTGTAGGCCGGTTTACCATCCCTGTATCGCAGGGAGGCGGTGGGGATGGCCGGAAAACGAATCTGGGTGAGGGCTGATGGCGAGATTTACGAGTTGGAGCGCGACGAAGCTCTGGAGCGGGAAGTCATGCCACTAGTACGAGATGCGCTGAACCCTAACACCATCATCCGCATTATGGATGATAGACCCGAGGCGATAGCCTCGATGGGCGCTACGCATACGCTGGAGCCCGTCATCATTACGTGTCCCCGCTGTGGCTCCGATGACACCATGAAGTACGGAATTGAAAGCGGGATTCAAGTCTTCATAACTGGGCAGACTTAGTAAGGACGACACTATGAAAGCGATTTCCGGACTGCGCGCCATTTTGCTCCTGCGTAATGACGCACAAGCCCGTCTCGTTGCAGGAAGCCCATTAGCCTTCTCACCTCAGATGTTGGCAAGCCGATTTCGGAGGCCATTTCTGGGATTGTCTTGGAAGAGAAAACGATGGAGAGAAGAATTTCCCTCTTTCTTTTCTCATCCCAATAATTATACAGGCGAGGTCTTTTCATGCGACGAACCCTAACCCTAATTTACGATGCAGATGAACCTATCTATCCGTTTGACCAGGTAAAGATTACCAATACGGCCGTCGAGGTTATCAAGGACATATTGGCGGTTGGTTCACGCTATGGAGAGCTAAGACCAATACATCCAACCTTTCCCCCCGAGCCGAAAAAAGCACGAACACGCTTACCCGCCTGGATAGAGTCTAAATGAGGCTACACTGATATGCAACAGAACCTGGGGTTTTGCTATACGAATCCATGCTCGCGCAGGAGCCCTTCCGTCAGGCCGGACCCCCGCTCGCCCAGGAGCTGCTCCACGTACTTGGCCAGGATGTCCACCTCCACGTTCACCGGGTCGCCGGGGCGGCGGGCGTGGAAGGTGGTGTGCTCTCGGGTGTAGGGGATGAGGGCCACGCTGAACTCCGACGGCGTGCGCTCCACTACAGTCAGGCTGGCGCCGTCGAGGGCGATGAAGCCCTTGGCTACGATGTAGCGCATCAGGTCGGTAGGGGCACGGAAGCGGGCCAGCACCTGCTCCCCCTGGGGAGTGAGCGAGACGACTGCCGCCGTGCCGTCCACGTGCCCCTGGACAAAGTGGCCTCCGAAGCGCCCCGCCGGTGTGAGGGGGCGCTCCAGGTTCACGGGGTCGCCGGGGCGGAGCCGCCCCAGGTTGGTGCGCTTGACCGTCTCGGGCACCACCTCGCAGGTGAAAGAGGCGGCTTGGCGGGCGACCACGGTCAGGCAGACGCCGTTGACGGCGATGCTGTCGCTGGCCTTCAGGTCCGACAGCACCAGGGCACAGCCTACGGTAAGCCCGGGCAGGCGCGCCTCCTGGACGGTGCCCATCTCCTCAACGATCCCGGTGAACATCAGCGCTGCTCATCCTCGCCCTGTCCGTTGCTGGGGCTCCGGGCCGTGAAGCGCCGCCAGGCGCGCTGGGACCAGCCCACACGCACCACGGGCCGCACAAAGCGCCCCAGCAGCCAGGGTCCTGCGGGAGTCTTGCCCAAGACCAGCGCCAGGAGCCCGGCGAAGAGCGCCATGGCCAGCAGCACCGGGATGAGGGCCAGCAACATAGCGAAGACAATCAGCGCCGCGGCGAGGATCAGGGTCCCCAGCAGTACGCCCAGCAGGATGGCCAGGGTAAGCCCCAGAATCACCTCTGCCCTTCTCATGGCTCCGTCACCTCTTCATATACCCTGTGATCAGGATATCATCGCCCAGGGCCTCCGCGCGCATCCGATGCAGGCGCGGCGCCTCGGCGACCCGCTCGACCCCGCGTCCTCCCACCATCGTCGGCGCTTGCAGCCCCCCCACGATGAGGGGGGCGATGACGGCGTGAAGCTTGTCCACGAGCCGCAGGTCGAAGAAGGCTCCCAGGAGCGCGCTGCCGCCCTCTACCAGGACAGAGGTCACCTCGCGCCGCCCCAGCTCCCGGCAGAGCGCGGCCAGGTCCACCCGCCCGTCAGGCCCTGGCGCCCCTTCCCAGACCTGAGCGCCCGCCGCCGTCAGGGCCTGGCGCCGCGCGGGCTCCAGGGGCCCGGCCGCGGCGATGAGGACCGCCCCTTTTTCTTGCCATAGCCGCGCGCCGGGCGGTGTGCGGCCGTGGCTGTCCACCACCACCCGCAAAGGCTGGTGGGCGGCGGCCTCGCCCGCAGGGCGGGCGTTGAGCTGAGGGTTGTCGGCCAGCACCGTGCCCACACCGACCAGCACGGCGTCGCTGGCGGCGCGCAGGCGATGGGCCCAGGCCCGCGCTGCCTCGCCGCTGATCCAACGGGAGTCGCCGGTGCGGGTGGCGAGCTTGCCATCCAGGCTGACGGCCGCCTTCACTGTCACAAAGGGCAGCTGCGTGGTGATCCACTTGCAGAAGCCCTCGTTGACGGCGGCGGCCTCCTCTTGCTGCTCCCCCGCGACGACGCGAATCCCTGCCGCCTCAAGCTGGCGGCGACCCTTCCCGTCCACCAGAGGGTTGGGGTCGGCTAGGGCGAAGTGCACCTCGGCTATACCGGCGCTGATGATGGCCTGGGTGCAGGGCCCGGTGCGGCCCTGGTGAGGGCAGGGCTCCAGGACGACGTACAGGGTTGCCCCCCGTGCCGCCTCGCCCGCCTGTTTGAGGGCAACTACCTCGGCGTGTTCCTGCCCCGCCGGGCGGGTGGCCCCTTCGCCGACGATGCGCCCGGCGCGGACGATGACGGCGCCCACGGAGGGGTTGGGGCTGGCGGTGCCCAGGACGCTGCGGGCCAGCTCCAGGGCGCGCGCCATGTAGTCCACAGGCCCCTCAGCGCTTGGGGCGGGGCTTGTCCGGCTTGTTCAGGTAGAAGCGGCTGGGGGCCGGCTCGTCCTGCCCCTGGTACTTGGAGCCCAGCTTCTTGGAGCCATAGGGGTGTTGGGCGGGGCTGGTGAGGCGCATGAATGAGATCTGGGACACGGGCATGGCGTAATAGAGTGTGATGGGCAGCGGCGCCAGGTTGCTCAGCTCCAGCGTCAGGCAGCCCTGCCACCCGGGGTCTACGAACCCGGCGGTGGAGTGGACCACTAGCCCCAGCCTGCCCAAGGAGCTTTTCCCGTCCAGCCGCCCCACGATGTCGCGCGGCAGGCACACCCGCTCCAGGGTCACTCCCAGGACGAACTCGCCGGGGTGAAGGTAAAAGGGGTTGAGCTCGTCTATCATCACCACCTGGGTGAGCTCGGGCATCTCATCCCAGACGTTGATATAGCCTTGCGTGTGCTGCTTGAAGACCCGCAGCTTGCGGCCCAGGCGCAGGTCCACGCTCGCGGGCTGGACCTGCTGGCGTATGGCTTGCAACCTCTTTTCGGTGGACTGGGCGCTCTGGAACTCGTCGGCGACTACGCCCGGCGTGGTGCCGCCGTCAAGGGGCTCGATGACGATGCGCCCCTTGGCGAGCTCCTTCAGGATATCGGCGTCGCTCAGGACCATGGCCTGCTCCGGCTTTGCACTAAAAGTCTCGCCTCCTTCAATCTGGCTCTCCCCTGAGGATGCCCTCGACCATCCCCCTGGCCCCCTTCCTGGCCAGGAAGGGGGGGAATGAAAAGGAGAGAAAGGGGGACACCCCCTTTGGTCCCCGGCAGATCCCGAGCAGCGGGACTCTGCACTCCTTCTATTCCGGCAGAGGATGCCATTTTTGTTGTGCAGGGCGCCTGCTCCCCCCGCCCTACTCGCCCTTCTGGGCCGCCTCGCGCTCCCGCTGTGCGGCCTCGGCTATCTTGGGGGCGAGGTGCGCCGGCACCTCTTCGTAGTGGCTGAACTCGGTGGTGAAGCTCCCCCGGCCTTGCGTCAGGGAGCGCAGGTCGGTGGCGTAGCGCTGCAGCTCCGCCAGCGGTCCCTGGGCTTCAATCACGGTGGTGCCGTCCTCGGGCAGCATGCCATGGACGCGCGTGCGCTTGGTATTGAGGTCGCCGATGACCTCGCCGGTGAAGGTGTCGGGCACCTGGACTCGCAGGTTCACCACGGGCTCCAGGAGCGTCGGGTGGCCCTCGGACACCCCCTTCTTCAGCGCCTGGGACGCCGCGATTTGGAACGCCATGTCGGAGGAGTCGACGTCGTGATAGCTGCCGTCCACCAGGGTGGCCCGCAGGTCTACCAGGGGGAAGTGGGCCAGGGGGCCATCGGGAAGGGTGCTGCGGAGGCCCTTCTCCACCGCCGGTACGTAGTTCTTGGGCACCGAGCCGCCGACGACCTTGCTGGCGAACTCGAAGCCGGCGCCGCGGGGCAGGGGCTCCAGATCCATGACCACGTGGCCGTACTGCCCGTGGCCGCCCGTCTGCTTCTTGTGCCGGTACTCGGCTTTCACCCTGGTGGTTATGGTCTCCTTGTAGGGCACCCTGGGCGGCGCCGTCACCACGCCGGCGCCGAACTTGCGCTGCATCTTCTCCACGGTCACTTGGATATGGGATTCGCCCAGGCCGCTGAGGATCGTCTCGGAGGTGTCGGGCTCCCGGTGGATGCTGATGGTCGGGTCCTCCTCCGCCAGCCGGGCCAGGGCGTGGCCCAGCTTGTCCAGGTCGACCTTGGTCTTGGGGTGCACGGCGGCGCTGTAGAGCGGGAGGGGGAACTTGATCGGCGGGAAGGCCAGGGGATGGTCCTGCTGGGTAAGGGTATCGCTGGTGGCCGTTTCCGCCAGCTTCGCCACCGCGCCGATGTCGCCCGCCGCTAGCTGGGGAGTGTTCTCCTCGCCCTTGCCTCGGACCAGGTAGAGCTGCCCAATCCGCTCCTCTCTCTTCTTGGCCCCGTTCCAGACGTGGGAGTCGCTCTTGAGCGTCCCCGAGTAGACCCGCAGGTAGGTGAGGCGGCCCACGTAGGGGTCAGCCGTGGTCTTGAACACGAAGGCGGCCAGGGGCCCGGCGGGGTTGGCGGTCAGCTCTTCAGTCTGCTTGGTGGCCAGGTTTAGCGCCGGCACTGGCGGGACCTCGAGAGGGGAAGGGAAGAGGGCCACCAGGGCGGCCAGGAGCTCGCCGCTGCCTATGTTCTGGGCGGCGGAGCCCAGGAGCACGGGCTGTAGCTGCCCCGCACGGATGCCCTTGGCCAGGGCCTGCCGGACCTCATCCTGCCCCAGCTCCTTCCCTTCCAGGTAGCGGCTGAGAAGGGCATCGTCGGTCTCGGCGACCGCCTCCAACACTTGCTCCCGCAGCTCCTGCGCCCGGGGGAGCAGCGCCGGCGGTACCTCCCCCCCCTGGACGTCGCGCAAGGAGATGAGGTCGATGACGCCCTTGAATGCGGCCTGCTGGCCGAGGGGCATTTGGAGGGCCACGCAGCCCTTCCCGAAGCGCTCCCGGATAGCGGCCAGGGCGCGGAAGAAGTCGGCGTTCTCCCGGTCCATCTTGTTGACGAAAAAGGCCCGCGGTAGGTCTCGCTCCTGGCAGTACTGCCAGGCCTGCTCGGTGCCGACCTGCACCCCGCCGGTAGCGTCCACCAGGATGAGGGCGGCATCGGCTGCCCGTATGGCGGCCAGGGCCTCACCCACGAAGTCGGCGTAGCCGGGGGTGTCCAGGACATTGATCTTGGTATCCTTCCAGGGCACCGGCAGGAGGGAAAGGCTGATGCTTATGTGGCGCCTTATCTCATCGGGGTCGTAGTCCGAGACGGTGTTGCCGTCCTCCACCCGGCCTTGGCGGGTGAGGAGTCCCGCCTTGAACAGCAGCGCTTCCGCCAGCGTGGTCTTGCCGGCGCCGTGGTGGGATAGGAAGACCACGTTACGGATCTTCTCCGGCGAATATACAGCCATGAGCCGCTCCCTTCGCCAGCTTGCGGGCCATTCTAGCGCAACTAACAGATATGCTGCAAGGTGCAGGCGCCCGCGGTGCGCCGGCGCCTGCTTACCAACCCTGGGCTCGGGCCTGGGCCCTGGGCCGCGCCCGCCCCCAGAATACTGCCCCTGCTATACTGTCCGAAGGCAGGCTGGCCCCCCTGGGCCGGCGCTTTGGGGTGGATAGGTGTACAAGCAGTGAGCATAATCGCCCGCGACGACATCCGCAACGTGGCCATCATAGCCCATGTGGACCACGGCAAGACCACGCTGGTGGATGGCCTGCTCAAGCAGAGCCATGTCTTCCGCGCCAACCAGCAGGTGGGCGAGCTCATCCTGGATTCCAATGACCTGGAGCGTGAGCGGGGCATCACCATCCTGGCCAAGAATACCGCCATCCGCTATAAGGGCGTAAAGATCAACATCATCGATACTCCCGGGCACGCTGATTTCAGCGGCGAGGTGGAGCGGGTGTTGAACATGGCCGATGGCTGTCTCCTGCTGATCGATGCGGTGGACGGCCCCATGCCCCAGACCCGGTTTGTCCTGCGGGAGGCCTTTCGCCGCGGGCTGCGTCCCATCGTCGTCATCAACAAGATGGACCGCCCCCACGCCCGCGCCCAGTGGGTATTGCTGCGCACCCAGGACCTCTTCCTGGAGCTGGCGACCCAGGCCGAGCAGCTGGACTTCCCGGTGCTCTACACCGTGGCCAAGGAGGGCCTCGCCTCCCTCGACCCCACGCAGCCGGGGAAGGACCTGGAGCCCCTGTTCGAGGCTATCTTGCAGCACGTCCCCCCTCCGGCGGTGGACCAGGACGCGTCCCTGCAGTTGCTGGTCGCCGCCCTGGACTACGATCAACACCGTGGCCAGATCGCCGTGGGGCGCCTCTTCCGAGGGCGGCTACGGGCCGGGCAGATGGTGGCCCGTATCGCTCGGGACGGCGGCATCACCCGCCACCGGATCACCTACCTGCTGACGTACGCGGGCCTGAAGCGCGAGCCGGTGGAGGAGGCGTTGCCGGGCGATATCGTGGCCCTCAGCGGCATCGATGACATCGCCATCGGCGAGACCGTGGCCGACCCCGAGAGCCCGGAGGCCTTGCCCCTGATCGAAGTGGGGCCGCCCACGGTGAAGATGACCTTTGGCGTCAACACCTCCCCCATGGCCGGTCGGGACGGCCGCTACTGCACCAGCCGGCAGATCCGGGAGCGGCTGTTCCGCGAGCTGAGGACCAATGTCAGCTTGCGGGTGCAGGATACGGATTCCGCCGACGAGTTCCTGGTCTCGGGCCGCGGGGAGCTTCACCTGGCCATCCTGATCGAGACCATGCGCCGGGAAGGCTATGAGTTCCAGGTCTCGCGCCCCGAGGTGATCCTGGGGGAGGAGGGCGGGCACGTACTGGAGCCCGTGGAGCAGGTGTTCATCGACTGCTCCGCGGACGCCATCGGCGCCATCTCCCAAAGCCTTGGCCAGCGCAAAGGCCAGCTGCTGAATATGGTCGCCGGCGAGGGCAGCGCTACCATGCACCTGGAGTATCGGGTATCCACCCGGGGCCTCATCGGCTTCCGCAGCAAGTTCCTGACCATGGTGCGGGGCGCTGGCAGCCTTTACACCAGCTTCCTCGGCTACCAACCCTGGTTTGGAGAGATCTCGTCCGAGCGCTCCGGCGTCCTGGTGGCCTCCGAGGTAGGGGTGGCTGTGGCCTTCGGGCTGGAGAACGCCCAGGAGCGGGGCGTCACCTTCGTGGAGCCCGGCACCGATGTCTATCCAGGGATGCTGGTGGGGATGCACCAGCGGGAGCAGGACATCGCCATCAACGTCTGCAAGCAGAAGAAGATGACCAATGTCCGCTCCTCCACCCAGGAGATCCAGGAGCGGCTCACGCCGGCCCTGAAGTTCAGCCTGGAGGAATCCCTGGACTTCATCAACTCCGACGAGCTCCTGGAGGTCACGCCCAAAGCCCTGCGGATGCGCAAGCGGCTGCTCAGCCAGGATGAGCGCAGCCGGGCGCGCAAGGCGCTCCAGCCAGCCTGACCTCCCCGGCACCCCTTCACCCGGCCTTGCACAAAAACGGCATCCTGCCAGGATAGAGGGAATGCAGAGTCCCGCTGCTCGGGATCCGCCGGGGACCAAAGTCCCGACCCTCGGGATTTCTCTCCTGATTCATATGGCATGAACGTGGCCTTTGCCGTGGCATTAGGGCTCACCCTAGGTGGGGGCTTTGATTTCGCTGGTGAGCGCCGGGGTGCCCCCCCGTGAGGAAGCCGCCGCCGGCGAACCCTTAACAGTGCTCCAACGGCGGTAAGCAGGCCCAGGCCGACGGCGCCTTCCCGCCTGATCCGCGGTGGGGGCGGCCTCATTCAGACAGGAGGGGCTATGAAGTTCGGCGTATGTCTCCCCCATTACGGTCGGCCCCTGGACATGGAGGCCCTGGCCGGGGCGGCCCGCAGCGTCGAGGCGCTGGGCTATGACTCCATCTGGGTCACCGACCACATCATCGTGCCCCAGGGGCTGGACATTGTCTATCGGGAACACATGCTGGATGCCCTGGCATTCTTGAACTACCTGGCGGCGATCACGCGGCGCGTGCAGATTGGCACCAGCGTCCTGATTCTGCCCTACCGGCACCCCGTCATCGTCGCCAAGCAGGTAGCCACGGCGGACGTCCTCTCCGGGGGGCGGGTGGTCTTCGGCGCCGGCGCCGGGTGGATGGAGGGCGAGTTCAAGGCCCTGGGCATCCCCTTCCGGGAGCGGGGTGCCCGCACCAACGAGGCGCTGCAGGCCATCCTGGCCTGCTGGGGCAACGAGGTGCCGACGGTCACCGGCCGGTATTACCCGTTGGAAGGGATGGTAGCCTCGCCGCAGCCCATCCAGAGACCTCATCCGCCCATCTGGATAGGAGGCCTGAGCCCGGGGGCCAAGGAGCGGGCGGTGCGCTTCGGCCAGGCCTGGCACCCCACCGGCACGGCCCCTGATGTCCTGGCCGTAGAGTGGGGGCAAGTGCGGGAGACCGCTGAGCGGCGGGGGCGGCAAGAGCCCCTGGCCCTGACCATGCGCTGCGGCCTGCGCTGGGGCGAGCGGCCCGGCCAGCCCCCCAGGTTTGCCCTGGCGGGGAGCGCCAGCGAAGTGTCGGGCCAGGTCGAGGCCCTGGCCAGGATCGGGGTCTCGCATCTGGCGCTGGACCTCTCCCATCTGGACTATCCGCGCTTGCTGGCCTCCCTGGAGGACTTCGCCGCCAGGGTGATGCCCCAGTTCCAGGACAAGCGGCCGTCCTGAGCTGCGCTACTGTCTGGCTGGATGTCCACGACCATCCACTGTCCCCCTCCTGGTCAGGAAGGGGGTAGTATGAGAGGGAGAGAAATCCCGAGGGTCGGGACTTCGGCCCCCGGCAGATCCCGAGCATCGGGACTCTGCACTCCCCCAATTGCCGGCAGGATGCCATTGTGGAAGGCCAGGGAGAGACCATTGCCACGTCCTCCTCGCAGGGGGGAGGGGGGAGGTAGCTTTGCACAAAAAGTGTCATTCTGAGTCCCGATAAGTCGGGACGAAGAATCCGCCCTACAGGAGCGCGGACCCTTCGCGGAGCCTGTCCTGAGCCAGCCGAAGGGCTCAGGGTGACAGGCATTCGGTGGCTTTTTGTGCAAGGCCGGGGGGAAGGTTAAGAGGGGGGGACTCCTCCGTGGGGTGGCCATGATCGACGAGAGTGCAGTCCTGGCCGCTGAGGTGGCCGCCCAGGCGGGGAGGCGGGAGGAAGCTGCCCTGGCGCTTGCAGGCGCCGGGGCTAGCCTGGCAGCGCAGCAGGCAGCGCGCCTCTGGGCGTCGGCCCGCTGGCAGGAGTGCCAGGGCGACCTGGCCGCCGCGCAACTCGCTGCGCTCCAGGCCGCGAGCCAGGCCTCCGGCAATGCGGCCATATCCGCGCTGTCCTGGCTGGCCGCCGCCCGGCTCTGCCTGGCCCTGGGCGAGCCCAAGCGGGCCCAGGACCACCTGGGGCGGGCGGCGGAGACTGCCCCCGAGGGCTGGACGCTTGGCCAGGCGCTCCTGAACCTTGGCCATGCCCAGCTGTCCATCTTCCTGGGCCGCCTGGAGGAGGGGCAAGAGTTGCTGGCGGGCGCTCCGCCCGTCGTCGGCCTGGGCGCGGCGGAACTCCGGCGCGCCCAGGGCCTCCTCCAGGCCGCGTCGGGCCGCCAACGCGATGCTATAGGCGACTTTACAGCCGCCGCCGCCCTCGCTGAGGGCCTGCGACTTCCGCACCTGAGGGCGGAGGCCCTCCTGGAGGCCGTCGAGGCCGCCCTGGGGGAGGGTGAGCTCCAGCGCGCCGAGGGTTGGCTGGCCGATGTCCAGGCGACCGTCGAGGCCCTGGGCTTTCAGCGCTTGCTGGGCCACGGGCACCGGTTGCGCGGGCAGGTACTGCGCGCCCGTCGCGACTACGCGGGCGCCACCGCTGCCTTCGTGGAGGGCCTGCGCACCTTCATCCGGCGGAAAGACCGGCTGGGCGTGGCCTGCACCGACCTGGCCTTCGGCGCGATGCTGGTCCGCGAGCCCGGCGCCGGCGACGCCCGCCGGGGGCGTTTCTTGCTGGAGGAGGCGCGGGGTATCTTCACGGGTGCGGGGGCGGAGCTAGCGGCGCAGGCGGTGGTGCGGCTGCTCGCCGGCGTCTAGATGGCGGTGCCGGATTTGTAGGCCTCTACGCGCTGCTTCACGCCCTGCAAGAAGCGTCCTACTTGCACTCCATCCAGGACGCGGTGGTCGAAGGTAAGGCACAAGTTCATCATCGAGCGCACGGCGATGGCGTCGTCGCCCAGCACCACGGGGCGTTTGACGATGGCCTCCATGGTGAGGTTCGCCGCCTGGGGCTGGTTGAGGATGGGCTGGGAGGCGATGGAGCCGAAGGCGCCGGTGTTGTTGACGGTGAAGGTGCCGCCCCCCACCTCTTGAATCGAGAGCTTTCCCGAGCGCGCCTTGGCGGCCAGGTCGGCAACGGCGTGGGCCAGAGCGCCGATGCCCAGGCGGTCGGCGTCGTGGATAACCGGGACCATGAGCCCGGCGTCGGTGGCGACGGCGACGCTGATATGGACCGCCTTCAGGAGGGCGAGCCCCGCCTCGGTCCAGCGGGCGTTGACCGCTGGGTGCTCCCGCAGGGCCCCGCAGACCGCCTGGATGACGAAGGGCACGTAGGTGAGAGGCACCCCCTCCTTGGCCGCGAACGCCTCCGCCACCTCCTGGCGCAGCCTGACCATCCCGGTCACGTCGGCCTCCACCATCGTCCAGGCCATGGGCGAGGTCTGCACGCTGCGCACCATGTGCTGGGCGATGGCGCGGCGCAGGGGCGTCAGGGGCACCACCTCCTGGGCTAGCGACGGCCCCGGCGTGGCTCCGGCGGTCGGCGGCGTGGGAGCGGGGCCTGTGGGGGCCGATTCCAGGTAGCGTTCCAGGTCCTGTTTGGAAACGCGCCCGCCGAGGCCCGTTCCCTGCACCTGGGCCAGGTCAAGCCCGTGTTCGCGGGCGAGGCGTCGCACCAGCGGCGATGCCCGGCGAGCTCCCTCCTCCACCACCTCGGTCTGTTGCGCGGAAGCGGCACCCCCCCCCCCCCCCCCCCCCCCCGGGGGGGGGGGGGGCGCGCCCGGCCCCCGCCGCGGGGGGGGGG
>Ga0082335_1005190_pt1 | contig 18343 bp, 12 predicted proteins | sample Subgrocontami58m_FD_72375 | JGI IMG/M metagenome (GOLD analysis project Ga0082335, IMG submission 72375) | Subsurface groundwater microbial communities from S. Glens Falls, New York, USA - GMW37 contaminated, 5.8 m (SPADES assembly) (version 2) ... | reverse complement strand
CATCCCCCCCCCCGGCGTCAGGAGCGGCCGCGCCGTTTCCTGGCGGGAGACCATCAAATGGCCGAGCCAGGGGCTCAAGCGATGGCCGGCATAGTTCTTGGCGTCGCGAATCTCTGTCGCCGTACCGAGGGCATCGGAGACCCGTTTGGCGGTTCGCTCGTCGTTGGTGGCAAAGCTCACTCGCACATGGCAGTTGTCGAGGATCGAGTTGTTGGTGCCATAGGCCTTCTCGATCTGGTTCAACGACTGAGCGATCAGGAAGCTCTTCAGTCCGTAGCCCGCCATGAAGGCGAGCGCGCTCTCAAAGAAATCGAGCCGCCCAAGCGCTGGAAACTCGTCGAGCATCAACAGCAGGCGGTGCCGTCTTTGCTTTGGATCGAGCTTCTCGGTCAGCCGGCGACCGATCTGATTCAGGATCAATCGAACCAGTGGCTTGGTGCGGCTGATGTCGGACGGGGGCACGACGAGGTAGAGCGTGGCTGGCGCCGCACCCTCAACAAGATCGCGGATGTGCCAATCGCATCGGCTGGTCACGCTCGCGACCACGGGATCGCGATACAGTCCCAGGAACGACATGGCAGTGGACAGCACACCCGATCGCTCGTTCTCGCTCTTGTTCAGGAGCTCTCGCGCGGCACTGGCGACAACCGGATGCGTCCCGCTCGGCCCTAGATGCGGCGTCGTCATCATCGCCCGCAGTGTGGTCTCGATCGGTCGCTTGGGATCGGAGAGAAAATTGGCGACACCGGCCAGTGTCTTATCCGGCTCAGCGTAAAGCACATGAAGGATGGTGCCGACCAATAGCGCATGACTGGTCTTCTCCCAGTGATTTCTCTTTTCCAGAGCGCCTTCGGGGTCGACCAGCACGTCCGCGATATTCTGGACGTCGCGTACTTCCCATTCGCCGCGGCGCACTTCCAGGAGAGGGTTATAGGCAGAGCTCTGCGCGTTGGTCGGGTCGAACAACAGCACACGCCCGAACCGCGCGCGCCAACCCGCGGTCAATGTCCAGTTCTCACCCTTGATGTCGTGAACAATGGCCGAGCCGGGCCACGTCAAAAGGGTTGGAACGACCAGGCCCACGCCCTTGCCGCTCCGTGTCGGCGCGAAACACAACACGTGTTCCGGCCCATCATGGCGCAGGTATTCTCCACGCCAGCGCCCGAGGAGGACGCCCTCGTCGCCGAGAACACCGGCCTCGCGGATTTCTCGGGTCTCGGCCCATCGCGCCGACCCATAGGTCGTGACCCGCTTGGCTTCACGGGCGCGCCAGACCGACATGGTGGTCGCCACGACAACCGCGGCGATGCCGCCAGCCGCCGCGATGTATCCACCTTCGTTGAAGATGTCGGGGGCATAGGCATCGAATGCGAACCACCACCAGAAGAAGGCGGGCGGCTGATAGACGGGCCAGCCGAGCAGCTCGAACCACGGGTGTCCGAGCTGGGGCTGGAAGCCGAGGCGCCATGCCGTCCACTCCGTCGCCGTCCAGACGAAGGTGAGTACGACGAGGCTTACGAGGAAGATCTGGCCCCAGAGGATCTTGGTCGCATTCATGGCGACGGAGAATCAGAGGTCCCTTGAGTGATCTCAAGTTCCAATTGCCAACTTGCGTGCCACGGATACAACAGCATGGAAATCGGACGCTTTAAGGACTCCTCTAGAATCTATCTACGCAGATGCAATATTTTCTCATTTGATCTCTGCTACTTAACATCTAGCAAGGATGTCTCAATGGGTCTACGACCCCGATCTTTGGTCAATGGTCTGCGCGCCGGCTCCTGCTGGGCGTGGGCAAGCATAGGGTGGCCCGCGCCAGCGGCGGTCGTCGGCAACATTCAGAACAATTTACGTTTGGAAAGGTTCATGGAAATTCCCCTCTTGAAGGACATTCCCCGGGTAACCTTGGTTCCGGATATCTGTAGCCCTTGGGAATGTTCTATGGGCGTGGAGGCAGGGCGCTAGCGTCGGCAGCCAGGTCGGGGCGCGCCCTGCGTCTCGTTGCCGGCATAGGTCGTGTACCGACACCGTCTATGATGCTGATCGCTTCCGAGCGTCCATCGTCAGCACCAAGACCAGGCGGTCATCCCGCCAGCAAATCCCGCACGCGAGTCTCTTCGCACGACCATGAACCCTGCAAGGAACGCAATCTCATCGATCGCTTCTTCTACAAGCTAAAGCACTTCCATCGGATCACCACCCGCTATGAGCAAACCGCCAGCAAGGCCAGCTCTCTCCAGCTAACCATGGCCCGACAATACAGGGCAGGTCATATTCAAGAGGCAGGCACAATTGGAGCCGAAATCGTCGTTTGGCGGGATCAGTTGATGTGGTGGAACGGCCCCGCCGCTTCCGGCATCTGAGTGCCATGGCGTGTCCGTTTGACATGCCCACACAAACGGAGCCGTTCCATGAAGCAGATTACCACCGTCGGTCTGGACTTGGCCAAGCAGGTTTTCCAGGTTCATGCCGCCGCCGCAGATGGCAGTCCGATCTTCAACCGCAAGCTTCGGCGAGCCGAAGTGCTGCGGTTTTTCGAGAAGACACCGGCCTGTCTGGTCGGGATGGAGGCTTGCGGCAGCGCGCATTACTGGGCGCGCGAGATCAGTGCGCTGGGGCACGACGTGCGGCTGATCCCGCCGGTCTACGTGAAGCCGTTCGTGAAGCGCGGCAAGACCGATGCGGCGGATGCCGAAGCGATCAGCGAGGCGGTGACCCGCAAGACCATGCGCTTCGTGCCGGTAAAATCCGCTGACCAGCAGGCGGCTGCCGTTGTGCTCAAGACCCGTGCCCTTCTGGTCAACCAGCGCACCCAGGTGATCAACGCGCTGCGTGCCCACCTTTCGGAGTTCGGCATCATTGCCGCCGCCGGCACGACAAAGGTTGCGGGGCTGATCTCGATCGTGTGCGACGAGACGGATGTGCGCCTTCCGAAGGCTGCCCGTTTTGCCCTGATGGAAATCGCCAGCCAGATAGAGGCGTTGAAGGCGCAGATCGAGAAGCTCGAGAAGGTGATCGTCGCGACCGTCAAGCGTGATGATGATGCTCGGCGACTGGTCACCATCCCCGGTGTTGGCGCCATCACCGCTGCTTCCGTCAGGGCGCTTGTCCCCGATCCTGGCGGCTTCAAGTCCGGCCGGCACTTCGCGGCCTGGCTGGGCTTGACGCCGAAGCCGCATTCCAGCGGCGGCAAGGAACGGTTGGGGCGCATATCGAAGATGGGCAATCCCGCGTTGCGCTCGCTCCTGGTGGTTGGTGCGACCGCGGTGCTGAGGCATGCGCGGGGCAATCCAAACGCCTCCAAGTGGCTCACTGCTCTTCTGGCGCGGCGGCCTTATAGGATCGTCGCCGTCGCATTGGCCAACAAGACGGCGCGCATCATCTGGGCGCTGCTCGTCAAGGGCGGTACATACCAGGACAATGGCGCGAGCAACCAGAGAGCGACGGCCTGATCGATATGCCTTCGCGATAGACCCACACGGGAGCCGACAGAGGTAGGTGCAACAACAGACGATGATTCCAATGGGACGCAATCCCGAGGCGAGACAGGCCGTCACGTTCAATGCGCTCACAGCGCGATCAGTTGATCAGCCACTCGCGTCGCGGACTTCATCGAGGCCAGCGGTCGATGACCGCGCAAGTAGGCCGGACATATGACCGCATCGTTCCCGTTGCGCCATCGTTTGACAAAGTACTTGCCTCAGGGGCCGTTCCACATATGAACGTGCTGCATCGACGTGCGACCCCGACACTTACGAACCCTCGCGACCTGCCAGCAGGCGACGGCCGGATGCCCCAGCCGTCACAGCGCCTGCGCAACTCGCACACCTTCCTCGACCGCACGCATCGCGTCGAGTTCGGATGCCTTTTTCGCTCCGCCAACGACATGCGCTTCGATGCCCGCTTCGCGCAGTTCGTCAAACATCCCGCGGTTGGCCTCCTGCCCTGCGCAGATGACGATCGTGTCGGCGTCCAGTATGCGCGATTTGCCTTCCAACAAGATATGCAAGCCCCTGTCGTCGATCCGCTCGTAGACGACGCCGACGAGACTCTTTACCTCGCGCTTTGCCAGACTGCTGCGCAGGATCCAACCGGTCGACACACCTAGGCCGACGCCGGGCCGTGTCGTCTTGCGTTGCAGCATGACGATCTCACGCGGACTTTGCTTTGGCGCGAGCGGATCGCCGAACAGCCCGCCCGCATTTGTGAGGCTTGAATCGATATTCCACTCGTTCTGGAATTCCTTGACGTCCAGCGCCCTCGACTTGGGGGCCTCGTCCGGCCGCGAATAGCACAGATACTCGGCGACGTCGTATCCGATGCCGCCAGCACCGACGATGGCGACCTTCCGACCTGCATAGCGCTTGCCGCTTAGTAAATCGTCATAGAACAAGACTTTGGGATGATCGATCCCTGTGATTTCAGGAACGCGCGGACGAACACCGCACGCGACCACAACTGCATCAAATTGCTCGTTCTTCAGATCACGAATAGACGGCGCGGAGTTCAGCCTCAGGTCGACACCGCCTTCCGCTATCTGCCCGCTGTAATAGCGCAGCATCTCGTCGAACTCGACCTTGCCCGGAACTGCGCGTGCGAGATTGATCTGTCCGCCAACTCGATCCGCGGCCTCGAACAGCGTCACTTTGTGCCCGCGGCGGCTTGCTTCGGTCGCCGCAGCGAGGCCCGCTGCGCCCGCGCCGATAACCGCGATTTTCCGTGATGCCTTGGCCTTTCCTTCTTCGAACTCTGTCTCGCGACAGGCACGCGGATTGACCAGGCATGTGGCCCTGCGATCCGAAAAGATCAGGTCGAGGCAAGCTTGGTTGCACGCGATGCAGACGTTTATTTTGTCGGCATTTCCTTCTCGCGCTTTCTTTGCGAAATGCGGATCGGCCAGCAGCGGTCGTGCCATCGACACGAGGTCGCTATCGCCCGCAGCGAGGATCTCCTCGGCGATATCCGGTGTATTGATACGATTTGAAGCTACGACCGGAATGTTGACGGCGCGCTTCAGACGTGCGGCTGCGAAGCGCCAAGCTCCACGCGGGATCATATACGCGATAGTTGGAACACGCGCCTCGTGCCAACCGATGCCGGTGTTGAGAATATTTGCACCCGCCGCTTCGACCCTGCGGGCAAGGCGATCGATCTCGGCCCCAGTTGCGCCTTCTTCGACGAGGTCAAGCGCCGAGATCCGGTAAATGATGATGAAGTTGTCGCCAACGGCGGCACGCACGCGCTTGACCAGTTCGACCGGAAGGCGATGGCGCCTTTCTTCCGATCCGCCCCATTCGTCGACACGGTTGTTGGTTCGAAGCACGGTGAACTCGTTTATCAGGTAGCCTTCCGACCCCATGATCTCGACGCCGTCAAACCCGGCCTCCTTGGCGAGCTGCGCACAGCGCACGTAATCCGAGATTGTCTGTTCAATTTCCGCCGCCGTCATCGCGCGTGGCGAAAAACGATTGATCCGCGTCGGAATATCGGAGGGACCGAGGCACTCTTGCTGCTTCGCATAACGGCCCGAATGCAACACCTGTAAACAAATCTTGCCGCCGTGCTGATGAACGGCGTCGGTGATACGCTGCAGTTCGCGCGCTTGTGAAGGCTCAGTGAGGATTGGCCCCCCGGGCTCGATCAGGCCAGCGGAGTTGGGCGCATAGCCGCCGGTGACGATGAGCCCGATCTCGCCCTTAGCGCGCTCGGCAAGAAAGACCGCCATCTTGTGCAACCCGTTCTCCTCCATATCGAGGCGGGTGTGCATTGATCCCATGATCATGCGGTTACGCAACGTCGTTTGCGCGACTTTCAGCGGGGATAGCAGATGAGGATAAGTTAGGGTCTTCTTGCTCGTCGGCGGCGACACGAATCTAGAGCCCCATTGTAGTGGTTGCGGCAATTCTATTATATGTTAGAATACATTTATGTTGAACTCTAGCCTGATATTTTGAAATAGATCATCGCGTATTTTGCCCTCAGCGAGCAGTGAAGGGACTGCGAAGCGCTGGTGCGGCAATCTTTTGCTCGCGCAAGCCGATTCCAGACATTGATCTCAACATGACGTGTCGCGCGCGAACGCGCATTCGCCACCGTCAAGGACAAGGGCAAGTTGCACGGATCGGACACTGCGTGAGAAGTCGGCGGCACACAAATGGCCGAACAGCTGCACCGGCTTGGCTCGCTAAAGAAATGGATTAACCTGAGTTTCGACCTCGCCCTCCATGAAGGCTTGGCAAAGTGCGGCATACGATGACAATGGATCCAATCTTGTCAGATCGGCGCAGGCAAACGATGCGCACCGCCGGTTTCTGGAGTGATCAGACATTACTCGACGTTTTCCTGAAAACTGTTCGGGATGATCCAGCGCGGTCGGCGGTCACCGCTTATGAGACCACTAACAGCCGACGTACGATTTTGACTTATGGACAGTTGGAACAAAGCGCCGACCGCATCGCTGCCAATCTCTTGCGATTGGGCGTCAAACCTGGAGAGGTTGTATCGTTTCAATTGCCGAACTGGTGGCAATTCGTGGTGCTCCATATTGCGCTGTTGCGCATTGGTGCCGTTACAAATCCCGTCATGCCTATCTTTCGTGATCGGGAGATGGAATTCATGCTTTCACTGGCCGAGACGCGCGTTCTGATTGTTCCACAAAGCTTCCGCGATTTTGATCACGCAGCCATGGCAGACCGGCTCAAGATCAAAGTGCCATCGTTGGAGCACATTGTGGTTATCGGCTCGGGTGATAGTCGCGACTTTAAAGCGGTGCTGAACGTGCCGGCCAGATTGCCTGAGTCAATTACTCCCGGCTCGGCCGATACGGTAGTCCAGTTGCTTTATACATCGGGTACGACAGGCGAACCCAAAGGAGTCATGCACACTGGAAACACTCTGCTAAATAGCGTGCGATATTTTGAGGAGCGCGTTCGCCTTACGGCCAAAGACGTGGTGCTGATGGCCTCGCCGATGGCGCATCAGACCGGTTTTCTCGTCGGGTTGCTCCTGCCGCTCTATCTTGGAGGTCGCGTTGTGCTTCAAGACATCTGGAATCCAACGAAGGCGGCGGATATTATCGAAGCAGAACAAGTGACCATGACTATGGCCTCGACACCATTTCTGGCGGATTTGACCGCCGAGGCGGAGCGTCGGCCCGCGGTCTTGCGGTCCTTGCGCACGTTCGTATCGGCGGGCGCGCCTATTCCTCGGATCTTAGTACGACGGGCCACTCAAACTCTTTGTGCACATGTTATCTCGGGATGGGGCATGACGGAAAACGGGCTAGTAACCACCACCAAGCTCGATGACACACCCGAAAAGGTCTTCGAAACCGACGGCTGCCCAAGCCAGGGTATGGAAGTTCGGATCGTCAATCACGAGGGTAAACTGGCACCTGACGACGAAGAAGGCCGGCTACAAGCGCGGGGGCCCGGCACCTTTGTCGGTTATCTTAAGCGGCCGCAGCTCTACGCCGTCGATGAGGATGGCTGGTTTGAAACTGGCGATCTCGCCCGCAAAGACAAGGACGGCTACATACGCATCACCGGTCGCTCCAAGGATATTATCATCCGGGGCGGCGAGAATGTACCGGTGATCGAGATAGAGCAGCTCATGTATCGCCATCCCGCGGTCCAGGAAGTAGCGATCGTCGGATTACCTGATGAACGGCTGGGTGAGAGAGCCTGTGCCTGTGTGGTGCTACGCGAGGGCACGTCACTGACCTCGGCTGATCTGTCACGCTTCATGGCGGAGAATGCGGTAGCAAAAAACTATTGGCCTGAACGCCTCGAAGTCCTCGACGCCTTACCGAAGACGCCAAGTGGCAAGGTGCAGAAATTCAAACTTCGCGAGATCATCAGTGCGGCGACATAACGCTCACCCGATGGTCATTCTAGCTAGAACGCTCGATGCAGTCACTCAATAGTCTACAGAAACAACTCTGAGGAACCATCGATGGACTATGCTTTTACCGACGCGCATGAGCAAATCCGCGAGAACGTAAGTCGACTCTGCGCCCAGTTCGACGACGCCTACTGGCTGAAGAAGGACAAGTATGGTGGCTTTCCGGAGGACTTTTATAGGGCAATCGCCGATGCCGGTTGGCTAGGAGTTGCTATGCCGGAGGAATTCGGTGGCGCAGGTCTCGGCGTCACCGAGGCCGCGTTGGTCATGCAGACTGTGGCCGAGTCTGGTGCTGCCTTGCAGGGAGCGTCGGCGATCCATCTCAATGTCTTCGGACCTAATCCGATCGTAGTGTTCGGAACCGAAGAACAAAAACGTCGCATGCTGCCTCCCATTATCCAGGGCAGCGTCAAGGGCTGTTTTGCCGTCACCGAGCCCAATTCTGGGCTCAATACGACATCGCTGACGACTCGCGCCGAACGCAATGGCAATGGCTATATCGTGCATGGCCACAAGGTCTGGACCTCGAGCGCGCAGGTGGCAGACAAGATGCTACTGATTGCCCGGACCACGCCGCAGGACCAATGCAGGCGGGCGACGGATGGTCTCTCGTTATTTTACACCGACTTCGACCGCAAATTCATTGAGGTGCGCGAAATCGAAAAAATGGGCCGCAAAGCCGTCGATTCGAATCAGGTGTTTATCGACGGACTCAAAGTGCCGCTTGAGGATCGCATTGGCGAAGAAGGCAAGGGGTTTCAGTATCTTCTGCATGGTCTCAATCCAGAACGAGTGTTGATTGGTGCCGAAGCCATTGGCATCGGAAAGCTGGCACTCAAGCGAGCGGCTCAATATGCCAAGGAACGAGTCGTCTTCGGCCGTCCCATCGGTCAGAACCAGGCAATTCAACACCCGCTGGCGCAAAACTGGATGGAGCTCGAGGCCGCCAACTTGATGGCGTTCAAGGCCGCTTGGCTTTACGACAACGGCAAGGATTGCGGCGCTGAAGCCAATGCCGCGAAGTATCTTGGGGCGCAGGCTGGTTACAATGCATGTCTTCAGGCGGTGATGACCCATGGTGGCTACGGCTACGCCAAGGAATTTCATGTCGAGCGCTATCTGCGGGAAGTGATGATTTGCCGTATTGCCCCGGTCAGCGAGCAATTGATCCTCTGCTTCATTGCCGAGAAGGTACTAGGACTGCCGAAATCTTACTGAAAAGCCGATTCTGGTAAGCGCTGGCCGGAGAAGATCTGTCCGCTGGTCCGCAACATGATCCGGGCCGCCGAACAGGCAGACCCGCTCGCCGCACTTCAGCCGACGGCCGATTTCTCCGGCACCGAAAGCCCCAGCGTGTCGCGCAGTGTCTTGCCGGGATATTCCTTGCGGAACAAGCCGCGACGCTGCAGCTCCGGCACCACCAGGCGAACAAAATCCTCGTAAGCGCCTGGCATGTGGGTCGCGGCAATGACGAATCCGTCGCACGCCCCGCCGTTGAACCACTCTTCCATCTGATCGGCGATTGCCTGCGGCGTGCCGATAAAAGTCGGAACCTCGCGGATCGTGCCGCGACCGCTGTACTGCACGAAGTCGCGCGTCGTCGGGTTGGCCTTGCCGCTGATCTGGATCACCCGGTCGCGCATGGCCTGCAGGCCGCCGATGGATTTCAGCTCGGCGTCGGTGAACGGCTCGTCCATCGGCTTGCTTGCGAAATCGAAGTTGAGCACCTCTGACAGCAGCGCCAGAGAATCCATCGGATGCGCCAGATTGTCGATCAGCGCCGCCTTTTCCTCGGCCATGGTCTTGGTCTCGCCGGGGATGACGTAAACCGCCGGCGTCAGCTTGACCTTGCCGGGATCGCGACCGCCGGCCGCGACCTGCTGCTTGAAATCGGCGTACATTTTCTTGCCCAGCGCCAGGTTAGCGAAAATCACGAAGATCAGCTCGCCCCAGCGCGAGGCAAACGTCTTACCGCGACCGCTCTGCCCGGCCTGAATGATGACCGGATGGCCCTGCGGCGAGCGCGGCACGGTGAACGGACCGCGCGAGCGGAAGAATTTGCCCTTGTGGTCGAGGCGATGGACCTTCTTGGGATCGGCGAAGATGCCTTTCTCGCGATCAAGCAAGATCGCATCCTTGTCCCAGGTATTCCAATGGCCCAGCACGACTTCCATGAACTCGTCGGCGCGGTCGTAGCGCAGATCGTGTTCGAGATGCTCGGTCTGGCTGAAATTCACCGCCTCCGAATCGTTCAGCGAGGTCACCACGTTCCAGGCGGCGCGACCGCCGATCATCAGGTCGAGCGTGGCAAAGACGCGAGCGACATGGAACGGCTCGTAGTAGGTCGTCGAGTACGTGCCGCCGATGCCCAGATGCTGTGTCGCCAAACCCATCGCCGTCATGATGGAAACCAGGTCCATCTTCACGACTCGAATGCCATGCCGCACCGATTCCTCGTAGTCGTCGCCGTAGCGGTCGGGCATGGCCAGCCGGTCGTCGAAGAACGCCAGGTCGAACTTGCCCTCTTCGAGCGTGCGGGCGATGCGCTGGTAGTACTGCGGGGACATGAAATCGGGCATGGTCTGCGGATGCCGCCACGACGCCGGATAGTTTGAGCAGTTTTGCGCCTGCAGGAACGCCACCAGCGTCATTTGTCTTTTCATCTGCTCACCCATGACCTGACTTCCCTCTTCTCTTTGCACGGCCCGAGCGTGATTCAGCTGCATTTCACCAGCCGATCAATACCCTGCGGCAATAAGGAACAAGAGGGAATGGCGTTTCGACGCGCAGGCCTTTTCGCCATTCCCCGGTTCTCACATCCTGACTATCTATCGCTCAGGTTTACTAATTTGGCAGCTTCGCCTTCAGAGCGTCGTAATTGGCGGAGACGTTGGGATACTTCTTGCGGAAATCGGCGCTCACCTCTGCCGCCAGCTTCTCGAACTCCTCGACCGACTTGCCGTTCAAGCGCGTGGAGATGCCGCCCTTACCCACCATGTTCTCCAGCGCCTTGATGTCTTCGGCCATCGCCTCCGGCCACTGCTTCTTCATGGCGTCGGCCGTCGCCGCCAGCACGGCGTCGCGATCCGCCGCCGAGAGGCCGGCGAGCCAGTTCTTGTCGACTACGACGGCGTAGGTAAAGATTTGCATGCCAGGTACGGTGGTGGCGTGCTTGGCCATGGTGCCGACCATTTCCCAGCCGCCCGGCGAGGTATAAATTATATCGATGGCACCCTGGGCGAAGGCCGTGGCAATTTCCGTCGTCGCCATTGCGACCGGATTGGCGCCGTAGCGCGTCATCAGGTTCTGCAGCACGCGACCGCTGGGGATGCGTATCTTCTTGCCTTTCATGTCCGCCACCACCGCGATCGGCGTCTTCGACAGGAAGATGCCTTCCGAGGTGCGAGCGATCCCGAGCACCTTAAGTCCTTTGTCCTCGACCAGCGACGACATCAGCGACGTCAGCCCAGCACGAAACTCGTCGTTCTGCATCATCGAGTCCTTGACGCTGAACGGCAGGCTGATGATGCCGTAGGCCGGATTGACGTTCTCGAGGTAGTTGCTCACCGGCCAGACCATGTGCACGGCGCCGGTGCTGAGCGCGGCAAGGGCATCCTTGTCCTTATAGAGCGTGCTGGCGTGGAACACTTTGGCGTTGATGCGCCCGTTGGTGCGCTTGGTGATGTCGGCGGCCAGCGTATCCATCTGCCGGGCTTTCCAATGCGTGCCGGCGATTTCCGACGTGATCACCATGTCGGCTGCCGTCGCCACGACCGGCGTCAGCATTGCGATGGCGCCGATTGCGATCGCGGTAGCTATTCTTGTGAATTTCATCGCGTCCCTCCTCCTAAAGCCCTGTTTTCTTGTTCAAAGCAATGCCAGCGAGAGCCATGGGAAGGTGTTGATCAGCACCAGCGCGAACAGGCGAACGCCGTAGAACCGAATAACCGCCTTGACGATGCCTTCAAGCTTGATTCCCGTTATCTGGCTCATGACGAACAGGTTCAACCCGACCGGCGGCGTGATGGTGGCGATTTCGACCAGCGCCGTCATGATGACCGCGAAATGGATCGGATTAATGCCCAGAGCGGTGGCGATGGGAAACAGAACTGGCGCCGTGAGAATGATCAGCGACACACCATCGAACACGCAGCCCAGGATGAGCAGTATGACATTCGTCACGATCAGGAAGGTGAACGCATCGATCCCCAGCGACTGGACGAGATTGATCAGCTCAGTGGTCAATCCGAGTCGCGTCAGAAGGAACGCTAGAAGGCTTCCCGCCATCACGACCATGAAGATCATGGTCGATTGCAGGACTGCCTCGCCGGACGTTTCCCAGAAACCCTTCAGGTCGATCGTGCGGTAGACAATCAGAGCTAGGATGGCGGCATAGACGACTGCGAAGCCGGAAACTTCGGTGGGCGTCATTACGCCGAAGTAGATGCCACCGATGATGAAGACAGGCAGCAGCAGCGCCGGGCCAGATTTGCGCGACTGCTTGCCGAACTCGCGCCAGTCCGGCCGCTCGGTCTTAATGCCGTACTTGTTCCGCCAGGACATCCAGACAGTGGCCACCGCCAGCAACGAGGCCTCAAGAAGGCCCGGTATGATGCCCGCGATGAACAGATCGGTAATCGGCAGCTGCATCATCGCACCGATCAGGATGAAGGACAGCGAGGGCGGGATCATGATGCCCAACGTGCCGCCCACCGCCACCAGAGCGGCGGCGAATCCTTTCGGGTAACCCTCCTGTGGCAGCACGCGTGTGGCCGCCGGCCCCAACGCCGCCGCGCAAGCAACGCTGGAGCCGTTGATCGCAGCGAAGAACACTGCGGCCACGAGTAGGCTAATCGCCATACCGCCGCGGACGCAGCGCAGGATCGAGCCCAGCGTAGCGAAGATCATCTCGGCGATGTTGCCTTTGGTCGCCAGATTGCCGGCTAAAATAAAGAAGGGAATCGCCACGAGCGCGTAGCTGTCGAGCGAGCTGAAGGCGACATGAGCTAGCGTCACGGACGGCACGTTCAGCGAAAACAACAGCAGGATGGTGGCGACAAGCCCCAGGGCGACGGCGACCTGCTGGCCCGACGCGATCAGGGTGAACAATAGGACGATTGCGATACCGGTTAGCATCAGGTGTTTTCCGAGTGAGCCGACCGATAAGGATCCCGGCCTCGGAACACCAGAACGGAGCAGTAGAGGAAGTAGATGAAAAGCAGAACGGCGCCGACTAGCAGGCTGATCTTCACGATCCAGAGCGGCAGATCCATCGTCTCGCTCATCATGCCCAGGCGCTGCAGATTCAGAGTCTGAACCCACCCAGCCCACACCAGCACGCCTGAAAACAGCAGGCCGCCTAGGCAGCTTGCTGAATTGAACGTCCGCCTGAGCCAAAGCGGGCAACGCTCGAAGACAAGTTCGGTGCGAATGAAATGGCCGCGGCGCGGGGCAAGCCCAAAGACGAGGAAAATCGACCACAGCACGAAATAGCGTACCACCTCTTCCGCCCAGTGGTAGCTGGTGCTGAACAGCGTGCGCGCCGTCGCTTCCAGAAGCATGATGCTGGCGGCAGCAAGCATCAGTGCGGTGCTGACGTTCCAGAGCCAGCGATGCTCGAATGCGTCCAGCGCCCACAGCCAGCGTGGGCCTGCCGCGCGCAGGTCACTGCCGGCGCTGTCATGATCGGGAGAGGCCATTTCAGACGATCCCGCGCGATTTGAGCTCGGCAAGCTTCTGGGCAGTCAGTCCGAGGAGTTCGCCATAGACGTCCCCAGTATCGGCACCATGTCGGCGTCCAAGATGGGTGACTCTCCCCGGCGTCTTCGATAGACGCGGCAGGACCGCCGGCACGACGATCTCTCCTACCTCAGGGTGCTGGACCGAAAGCAGGCTGCCGCGCGCCTTGAAATGCGGGTCGGCGAAAATGTCGGCGATACTGTTGACCGGCCCGCAGGGAATCTCGTTCGCCAGACAGACCGCCATCAGTTCGTCGCGCGTATGCCTGCCGATCCACTCGCCGACGATGCCATTGATGAAGTCGCGGTTGTCGACCCGCGCCTGCATCGTTTCATAGGTTCCCGACGCCACCAGGTCGGCCCGGCCCATGGCCCGAGCGAGCTTTTCGAAGATCTTGTCGCTGGAACAGGCGATTGCCACCCACTGGCCGTCGGAGCACTGGTAATGGCTGTGCGGCACGATCGTCGCCGTATCTGCGCCCATGCGCTGACGCACCACGCCGAACTTTGCGAAGGCCGGCGCCAGTTCGTCGAGCAATCGGAACGTCGATTCGTAGAGCGCCACGTCGATGTACTGCCCCTCGCCTGTGCGATCGCGATGGCGTAGCGCCATCAGCGCGCCTATCGCGCCGTACAGACCGGAAATGTAGTCGCCCAGCGACGTCGATCCCGGAATTACTGGCGGCCCGTCCGACTCGCCGGCAAGGTAGGTCAGGCCGCTGAAGGCGTGGCCGATACGGGCAAATCCCGGCCGGTCCTTGTAGGGACCTTCCTGACCATAGGCCGTGATGCGCACCATCACGATGTCGGGCTTGATCGCCGCCAGATCCTTGTAGCCGAGCCCCCAGCGCTCCATGGTTCCAGGGCGGAAATTCTCCACCACGACATCGGCCTGTTTCACCAGCTGCTTGAAGAGCTCGGCGCCCTCGGGTTTTCCGAGGTTGAGCGTCGCCGTACGCTTGTTCCGTCCCTCGCTGAGCCAGGTGAGGGAGTCGCCCGTTTCGACCTTCAATCCGATGTTACGCATCGGATCGGGGAATTCCGGATGCTCGATTTTGATTACGTCGGCGCCGAATTCAGAAAAGATCGTGGCGCAAAACGGACCGGCCAGAAACGTCGCCGCGTCGAGAACGCGAATGCCCTCCAGCGGCAGCTTGGCTTTGGCGGTTTCACCCATGCTGTCGATCTCCTGCAGCTAGCGCTTGCGGGCGTCGACCAGCGCCTGCCGTTCCAGCAGTGCGTCGGCCAGCTTGATATGCGCTAGATCCACGAGCTTGCCGTCGAGCTGGATGGCGCCGTTGCCGCCTGAAGCCGCCATCGCCTCCTTGATGATCTTTGCCCACGCCAATTCCTTGGGATCGGGCGCGAAGACTTCGTTGGCGATCTCAACCTGCGAGGGATGGATTGCCCACTTACCTTCGAAGCCGAGCGCCGAGGCGCGCTCGGCCGAGGAGCGGAAGCCTTCCGGATTCTTGAAATCCGCATAGGGCCCATCCAGCGGACGCAGCCCGAAGGCGCGGCAGGTGGTGGCTATTCTGGCGAGGGCGAAATGCCAGGGATCGTTCCAGTGCAACTCGCGCTCGCCCTTCTCGTTTCTGCCATACATGCGGTACCGTGGGTTGGATTCACCGGTGAACGGATCGCGCGCCCGCATGCTGATGGTGAAATCGCCGACACCGAAGATCATCGCCTCGAGCCGGTCGGAGGCCTGGGCGATTTCCTCGACGTTGGCCAGCCCGGCAGCCGTTTCGATCAGAACTTCGATGCCGATCGGCTTCTTGCGGCCAATCGTGGCCTCGATGCCGTCGAGCAGTTGCTCGACGACATAGACATCCGCAGCCATGTTGGTTTTCGGCAGCAGGATCAGATCCAGCCGCGGACAGCGCTCGGCCACCGCGATGATGTCGCGATAGGCCCATTTGGTATCCAGGCTGTTGACCCGGACCGCCATGATCTTGTCGGCCCAGTCGATTTCGTTGAGTGCGGCAACAGCAAGCTCGCGCGCCTTGTCCTTGAGCTCAGGCACGACTGCGTCCTCCAGATCGAGGAAAATACCGTCAGCCGGCCCTTTGGCAGCCTTCTCGAAGAATTTCTCGGAACTGGCGGGAACGGCGAGCTCGGAGCGCTGCAGACGGACCTTGCGAAGCTCTCTGGCGCGGGGAAACACGATAACGACCTCCTGGCGCGCTTGCCGAAGCGCATTGGACATGGGCGGGGCAGACCAACCGTGGATTTGAGGGGCCAGCGGATCGCCTCGGACGGTTCCTCGGATTGGGCGCTTGTTTCGATCGCGCCCTTGACTGGATTGAAAACCCTAGCGTTTGATTGATCAATCGAAAATACGCTATCTATTATTCTATGAAACGTATCAATATTGGACCGGATGAACTTGAGACGTTCATCGCGGTGTCAGAACTGGGCAGTTTCCGGCGCGCCGCCGAAAAACTGGGCGTGTCGCAGCCATCCGTGACGGGACGGGTGCAGCGGCTGGAAAGCGTACTGGGCGTGAAGCTCCTCAATCGCACGACGCGTCGCGTTACCACGACCGAGGCCGGCGAACGGTTGCGTCTGCGGGCAGAGCATACGGTGATGGAGCTTCGTTCGGTCGTTCAGGAGTTCCGGGACGAGGCGACACTGCGGCGCGGCCGGGTCGCCATCGCCGCTTCTCCGACCGTCGCCGCCTCCGTCCTGCCGCCCGTCATCCGGCAGTTCGCCCATGCCAATCCCGGGGTGACACTGACCCTTACCGACCAGTTCGTCGGCCCGGTATTGCAGCAAATCAGCAGCGCCATGGCCGATCTCGCTGTCATCCCCTTTGCCGGCAAGAGTGCAGAGTACGATTTCGAGCCGCTGTTCTACGACGAATTCCTGGTGGTGGCTCCGCGGGATCACCCCATCGGTCGCAAGGGCAGGGCCGATTTCGAGGAGATTAGCCGCTACCCACTGCTCTCGCTGCCGAAGGAATCGGCTGTATGGTTCACGATGCGCGACGAGTTCGAGCGTCGCGGATTGACGTTCCAGCCGGCATTCCAAGCCTTCAATCTCTTCACGCTGGTCGGCCTCGTGGAAGCAGGGCTTGGGCTTTCCGTATTGCCGCAGATCATCGTCTCGCGCCTGAACCTGAACGCCCTAACGACTGTACGCATCAACGGCGGTATTCGGCGCCATATCGGCATCGTCACCCTGCACGGACGCGCACTGCCCCCGGCCGTCACCGCCTTCATCCGCTGCCTGCGATTGCTACGCAAAAACGACGCAGAAATGGTCTCTAAGTCAGCCGGGCGCACAATCATGTCGCGCCGTCGCCGATAGCGATATAGTCCGTGCCTATCGTGAAGTGGACGTTCTCGTATGTTGAGATCTTCAGGCCGCCCCAATAGATGCCCGAATAGAGGGTACGCCTGCGGCAACGGGAGTCGCGCATTCAAACACAAGAGGCAGCAGGAGCGCGACTACCCAGTCGCCCGTGAACAACGGTTAAGCGGTCGAACGCAAGTCGGTTTTCAATGAAGCAGCGGGTTTGCGATTGCAAGGTTGCGCGGCCCGATCCGGCTGGTCAGGATCGGCGGTGCGCGGCACGGCTTCGCTTGCAGTGGTCGGTATGTAGGAGTGGGACGAGTGGTCATGCATGAACGAAGGAGCCTATGTGCCGCAACGTCACCAACTGGACTGAGGATCCGTGGAAACCCCATATCCAGCTCACCGAGGCGAAGCGCGTTCCGCATCCACAAGTCCGACCTCTCGATCCGTCCGCTCTGGCATCAGCAGACCGACCGCATGCTGGCCCGTATCCTGGTCTGCTTCCTTGCCTATGCGCTGATGCGGCGGCGCGGCGTGCCGTACTCATCCTATGCGAGGATGAACCCTTCGTAGCCGTTGGCGGCCACCTCGTCGCATTTCTCGCGGTAGGCTGGGGCGCCCCCTGAGTACAGCAGGAAGGTGCGCTTCTGCTTGCCCGGCACGTTCGTGTTGATGCCCATGAACCAGGAGTCGACCTTGGTGAAGAGCATGCGGGACGCCAGCTCGTAGACATGCTCTGTCCAAACACGTTCGGCTTCCGGCGTAGGCACGACACTTTTATAGGTCTTGTCGCGCATGTAGCGAATAAGGTCCGTCACCCATTCCACATTCTGCTCAATGCAGCGCGGGATGTTGCAGAAAGTAGCTGCATTATGCGGGCCAACCAAGGTCAGGAGGTTCGGGAAACCTTCGATCTGGATACCAAGATAGGTTCTCGGGCCATCAGCCCACTTGTCTTTCAGTGTTTGCCCACCGACACCACGAATATCGATCCGGTCGAACGCACCGGTGATGGCATCGAACCCTGTCGCGTAGATGATGATATCGAATTCATACTCAGCGGCGCTCGTCATGATGCCTGTCGGCACGATCCGCTGAATGGGCGTCTCGCGGATGTCGATGAGTGTCACATTTGGTTGATTGTACACCTCATAGTAGTTGGTCTCGAGCGGTACGCGACGCGTGCCGAAGCCATGATCTTTTGGAATCAGCTTCTCTGCGATTGCTCGGTCCTTGACACGCCCCCGGATCTTCTTCCGAACGAACTCACTGATGGTTTCATTCGCCACGGGATCGGTCAGGATGTCGCGGAAATTTCCCATCCAGATTCCGAAGCCGGGCTCTGCATAGAGCTTCTCGTAAAAGGCCTCGCGTTCCTCCGGCGACACTTCGACTGCCTTGCG
>Ga0082335_1005188_pt1 | contig 18348 bp, 15 predicted proteins | sample Subgrocontami58m_FD_72375 | JGI IMG/M metagenome (GOLD analysis project Ga0082335, IMG submission 72375) | Subsurface groundwater microbial communities from S. Glens Falls, New York, USA - GMW37 contaminated, 5.8 m (SPADES assembly) (version 2) ... | reverse complement strand
AGGTGGGGTGCCCTCACCCCGCAGCGAAGCGCTGGCGAAGATGGAAACCCGCGGGGTGGGGGCACCCCGCCCACCACAGCCGGCCGATCCAAACGCGCCCGGAGGTCGCCGTCCACCCAACGTGCTCGACGCCGGATGCGGCACCGGCGGATTGATTCTTCGGCTGCGGGAGCAGCATCCGGACTGGCACTACAGCGGGATCGATTTCATGCCGATTGCCTGCGAACTCGCGCGGAAACGCTGCGGTCCGGACGTCGACCTCCGCGTCGCCTCGATCACGGAGCTGCCGTTCGCGGATCAGAGTTTCGACGCGGTGGTTTCGGCCGACGTCGTCTGCCAGGTCGATCACCCGGAGGTCGCGGCGCGGGAGTTTTTCCGTGTGCTGCGTCCGGGCGGCGTCGTGATCATCAACGTCCCCGCGTACATGTGGATGTGGTCGTACCACGACGACTCGTGCCAGACCAAGCACCGTTACACCCGACCGGAAATCGAGGCGCTGTTGCGCGTGGCGGGGTTCGCCGAGCGGCGCACGACGCATTGGAACGCCCTGCCGTTTCCGGTGGTGTGGGCAAAGCGGAAGCTGTTTCGGAGCAGCAAGGACACGAGCGACGTGAAGGAGTATCCCCGAATCGTGGACGCGGCGTTCGGTGGCTTGATGGCATGTGAACATGCGTGGGTCGGCGCGGGGGGACGCTGGGCCTGGGGGACATCGGTTTTTGCGGCGGCGCGGAAACCCGAATCGCCGGACGACGGGAGCACGGGACAACCGGACGACGGGACCGCAGGACAACCGGACCACGGGAGCACCGGACGAGAGGACAATCGGAGGGCACCAAGCGATGGGAATAAATGATGTCCCGTCGTCCTGTAGTCCTGTAGTCCCGTAGTCCTACCGGAGATGATTCACTACGCCGTCGCCTTCGCGCTGCTTCTGCACGTGGTGTTTTGGGGCGCGGGCACGGCGATGCTGACGATGCCGCGGCCGTGGCGCCGCTTCTGGCCCGTGCTGATGCCGGCGGCGGGATTCGCGCTGCAATCAGCGGTCGTGTGGCTGGGTGCGCAGGCGGGCCTGCGGGGCACGCAAACCTATGCCGTCGGGAGCGAGTTGCTGCCGGCTGGGTTGCTGGCCGCGGGATTGTGGACCTTCGGCCGAGGCCGCCTGGCTGGCGCGCCGGGCAGGTGGCGGGCCGCATGGAACGACCTCAGCCGATTCGGCGTGCTCTGGGCCACGGTCGCCGGCTGTCTCGCGCTCGTGGTGCTGCCGGTGGCGATCGCATCGCGCGGCCTCACCACGCTCTCGCTCGGCAGCTGCGATGCGGCTGACTACGCCGCCGGTGCACGGGTATTGATGGAGTTCGCGCCGTCCGATCGCGTCGGTTTCCTCGGGTTGACGGAGGTGGTGCGCGTCGCCTCGGTCGACAACTTCTTCGACTATTGGCTGCGCTTGAATCATTTCACGCCGTCGGCGCTGCTGGCGCTCAACGGGGTAATTCTCGACTGCGCGCCGCACGAACTCGCGACGCTGCTTACCGCCGTGCTGCTCGCGAGCACGCTGCCGCTCGTGTTTTGGTCGGCGCGCGCCATCGTCGGCTACAGCGCCGGCGTCAGCCTGGTGATCGCGGCGTTGTTCGGGGTCAGCCCGATCATGTGGTACGTCGTGGCGCACGTCTCGCCCGGACAGCTGCTGGCGGCGCAAGCGAGCGTCCTGCTCACGTGGGCGGGCGTGGCGTTGTGGCGCGGTCGTCTGACGACGCGACGCGCGGGGCGGTTCGCCGGCGTACTCGCGATGGGCTATTGGCTGGTTCTGGGGAGCTATAATTTTTTCCTGCTGGGGTGCCTCGTGCCGGCGGTTGCGATCGTCGGGGGCCAGGCTGTGGCGGGCCGGGCCTGGCGGCGGCTCGGGCTCTGGTTCGCGATGCTGCTCGCGCCGCTCGTCGCCTGCGCGGGGGTGTTTTTTGATCGCATCGCGGGATTGGCGGAGCGATTCACGCTTTTTCAAACCTACGATTTCGGCTGGCGCATCCCCGCGCTCACGGCCGAGGGCTGGCTCGGGATGGTCTCCGGACCGGAATTGCGGGCGTGGAATTTGTTCGGGGTGCGCTGGGTGCTGTCCGCCTGCGTGATTGGGCTGCTCGGCTGGGCGGTGCTGCGCGCGCTGCAGCAACGCCGCCGCGCGGTGTGGACGGTGCTCGCCATCACGGTGCCGGTGCTCGCCGGTTACATTTTCCTCCAGGCACGCGGCGCGCGGCTCGGCACGAACGCGAGCTACGATGCCTACAAGCTCTTCGCGGTTTTTTATCCGTTGCTGCTGCCGGCGTTTTGCTGGTGGGTCACGCTGCGGCGCAGCGCGCGGCTGCACGAGTGGCTCTTCGTGGTCAGCGTCGCCTCGGTCGTTGTCGCGTTCAACGTCGTCGGCGCGGGCATGTTCTTCTGGAAAATGACGCGACCGCCGCTGATCGTCGATGGCGAGCTGCGGCAATTGCGGAAGATCGAGGCGATGGCCGACGTGAAGTCCGTGAACCTGCTGATCCCGGACATGTGGTCGCGGCTCTGGGCGAACTCGTTTTTGCTGCGCAAACCGCAGTATTTTCTGACGCACACGTACGAGGGGCGACGCAACACCCCGCTGCGCGGCGAGTGGGACCTCGAGGGTGGCGTCGTCCGCGTGAAACTGCCGGGCGACGCGTGCCGCCAGATCACCCCGCGGTTTGCGCTGGTGGACACGCGACACCGGCGTTTCGTGCGGGCTTTCGTCGATGAGCGACTGGATCGCGGCTGGCACATCGAGGAACGCGGAGCCGGTGACGAGCGTTGGCGGTGGACGAGCGGCATTGCCACGCTGCAATTGGAGAACCCGCACGATTCGCCGTTGGCGATCGATTGCCTGCTGGACGGCTGGAGTCCCGTCCGGCGGTTCGTGTCGCTCACGCGCCTGAGCGGCGAGCCACGTCCGCCCGTTCCAGTCACGATGCAGCGCACCACGCTCCGCCTGCCGGTGCTTGGGATTCCGCCCGGCACCTCGACCCTGGTGCTCGACCTCGATCCGCCGGCGGCGCCCGCGGAAAACGATCCGCGACCGCTCGGGGTCTGTGTTTTCCGTTTCACGATCATTCCACGCGAGTAGCCCGCCGCTCCACCCGCGTGCCGCATCCGCACAGTGTAACGTAATACGTTACACTGTGCGGATGGTGCGGCGCCAGGTGAGGATTGGAAGCCGCGCCCCCTCCAACCGCAATCAACCCATGTGCTGGGACGACCTCCGGTGTCCGACCCGTTTGTCACGTAATTCGCGACAAACTCGTTCGCCGGATCAATGCAGTGGCCCGCGAATGCACGCGAATGAGGTCATCGAGAGAACTCGCTCGATTGAAAGGTGAAAGCACACCGCGCAAACCATGTCCGGTCCTTCCGCTCCGAAATCCGCGTCAATTCGCGTGATTCGCGGGCACTCTTCTGAAGTTTTCCGGCTCAGTTTCTCCTTGGCGCGGGGCGCGGCGGCTGTGTTTGCTCGAAGCGTTCCATGCGAGCTGCGAATTTCCGCCGCGTTTTTTCCGGCAAACGCGTTCTGATCACCGGGGGCCTCGGTTTCATCGGCTCCAACCTGGCGCGGACGCTCGTGGCGTTCGGCGCGCGGGTGTCGGTCGTCGACAGCCTGGTGCCGGAATACGGCGGCAACCGGCGGAACCTCGCCGGCCTCGCGCAAAAGGTCCGCGTGCACATCGCCGACGTGCGCGATTGGCCGCGGCTGCCCAGCCTCGTGCGGGGGCAGGACTTTCTCTTCAACCTCGCCGGGCAGACCAGCCACATGGATTCGATGAGCGATCCGCAGACGGATCTGGACATCAACTGCCGCGCGCAACTCGCCATGCTCGAGGCGTGCCGGCGGCACAATCCCGCGATTCGGATCGTGTTCGCCAGCACGCGGCAAATCTACGGCCGGCCCGATTATCTGCCGGTGGACGAGACGCACCCGTTGCGACCGGTCGACGTCAACGGCATCAACAAACTCGCGGGGGAATCGTTCCACCTGCTGTATTCCCGCGTGCACGGGATCGCGGCGACGGCCCTGCGGCTGACCAACACCATCGGACCGCGCATGCGGATCAAGGACGCGCGCCAGACGTTTGTCGGCGTCTGGATTCGCCGGCTGGTCGAAGGACAGTCCTTCGAGGTGTGGGGCGGCGCGCAGCTGCGCGACTTCACCTACGTCGACGATGCCGTGGAGGCGTTTCTCCTCGCGGCGGCCCGACCGGAAGCGATCGGGCAGGTGTTCAATCTCGGCGGGCCGCCGGCCATCACCCTGCACGAACTCGCGGAACTCCTCCTGCACATCAACGGCAGCGGCGTCTTCCGCGTCCGTGAATTTCCGGCCGACCGCAGGAAGATCGATATTGGCGATTACTACGCGGACGATCGATTGATCGCGCGCAAGCTTGGCTGGAAGCCGCGCACGGATTTGCGGACCGCGCTGACGCGCACGCTCGAGTTCTACCGAAAAGAGCTGCGGCACTATGTGGAGTGAGGCTTCGCTGTGGCGCGGTCAACCTGACCGCGGCGGAGCGATGAGATATATTGCCCGACCTGCGCGGTCAGATTGACCGCTCCACTCGCGGACCACCGACCATGACGCTCGTGACCCCGCGCGCGCGCGGATAGCCCCGCCGCGAAACCATCCTTGCGCCGCCGGCGGCTTTTGCGGCTAATCTCGGCGCAATGGCTGGTCCGGCTCTCAGCTTCGTCATACCCCTTTACCACAGCGCGGAGACGATTGGTGCCGTCGTGCATGAGATCGAGGCGCTGCCGATCGAGGGCGGACACGAAATCGTGCTGGTCCACGACGGCAGCGGCGAAGCCACCAGCCGCGTGGGCCGCGAGCTCGTGCGGCACGCGAAGGTGCCCATCACGCTGATCGAGCACGCGCGCAATTACGGCGAGCACAATGCCGTGCTGACCGGATGGCGGCACGCGCGTGGCGCGCACATCGTCAATCTCGACGACGATGGCCAGCATCCGCCGACCGAAGCGGTGCGATTGTGGCAGCACGCCAGGCAGAACGGACTCGACGTCGTCTTCGGCCATTACGAGGAGAAGCAGCACTCCCGCTGGCGGAATTTCGGCAGCTGGTTCACCAACCGGATGACGGACTGGGCGCTCGACAAGCCGCATGGTTTCTACCTCTCGAGTTTTCGCTGCGTGTCGGCGTTCGTGGCGCAGCAGGTGGTGAGCTACGCGGGGCCGTACCCGTACATCGACGGTCTGTTGCTGCAGGTCACGCAGCGGATCGGTTCGATTCAAGTGCGGCACGAGCCGCGCAAGGCGGGCGCGAGCACCTACACGTTTCGCCGGCTGGTGCGGCTCTGGCTGAGCGCGTGGATCAATTTTTCCGTGCTGCCGCTGCGCGTCGCCACGGTGGCCGGGCTGGCCATCGCGCTGATTGGCGTGATCGCGCTCGTCGGCGTCGCGTGGTTGTGGTGGAAAGGCATCGGCCCGGCTTCCGGCTGGGGCTGGATCATGGCCTCGCTCCTGATTTTCTCCGGCGCGCAGCTCGTGATGCTCGGCCTGATCGGCGAATATGTCGGCCGGATGTTCCTCGCCGTGAACCAGCGGCCGCAATCCGTCGTGCGCGAGGTTTTTGCTTCGCAAAAACCTTAGGTTTTCGCTCCGCGAAAACCTCCAAACATTTCCTCCCAGCGCGCGAATTCGCCGCGCAGGCCGGCTTCGACCGCCAGCACCGCTTCCGCCGGCGGCGTCGTTCGCACGTGCGCGAGGAAAGCCCAGGCGGCGATCGCCAGCCGGTATTCGCGGGAACGGGGGATCAGCAGCTGTGCGGCGAGGTAGTCGCGACACCAGGTGCGCGTGCCGTCGTCGGCGGCCGCGACGAGTTCGCGCGCCCAGCGGCGGGCGAGTCGATAGGAGTTCTCCTCGTCGCGCAGTTTGCGTCCCGGTGACGAGCTCACGTGGTGGCACACGACGCTGCGCAGCGCGACCACATTGCGGCGGCCGGCGGCGCGAGCCCGAAAGCAGAGCTCGATGTCTTCACCGCCGTTCACATAGGCCTCGTCAAAACCGCCGAGGTGTTGCCAGAGCGAACGCTCGATCAGCAGACATGCCCCGGTCACCGCCGGAACGTCACGGATCCGGCGAATCGCGCGGTACGCCAGCGAGGGCAGGGCGCGCGCATGCACGGGTTTCCCCGTGATGTTCACCACGAGTCCTGCGTGATCGACTTCGCCAGTGCTCGCGTCGAGCTGGACGTTGCCGACGACACCGGCGCGCTGGCGCAACCGGGCATGCGCCGCGAGCATCGGCTCGAGCCAGCGGGGCAGCAGCACGAGGTCGTCGTTGAGCAGCACGAGAAAATCGCCGCGGGCGGTCGCGGCCGCGCGATTGTTGCTCACGGCGTAGCCGAGATTTCGTTCGTTGAGCAGCACGCGAATCGTCGCGTCGTGCCGGGTGGCCAGCCCGTTCGACGGGCTCAGGGTTTGCAACCCGTTCGACGGGCTCAGGGTTTTCAACCATTCGCGGGTGCCGTCCGTGCTGCCATCGTCGATGAAGATGATCTCGTGCGCGAGCCCTGCGGGCAGGGTTGCCTGCAGGCTGGCGAGCATCCCCCGGGAGAGCGCCAGGCAGTTGTAGAGCGGAATGATGAAGCTGACGCGCGGACGGAGGGATGGAGGCACCGAGGGAGTGAGGGACTGAAGAGAAGACATCGCGCCGCGCCCGCGCACTTAATCCCGCAATCCCTCGTTCGCTCAATCCCTTATTCCCTCGGGCCTTCGTCCGCGATTCGCCGCAGGTACGCCGCGTAGGATGACTTGCCGAGCCGCGCGATGTTCGCCTCGAGCGCGGCGCGGTCGATCCAGCCCTGGCGCCACGCGATTTCCTCGAGGCAGGCGATTTTCAGGCCCTGCCGGTTTTCGATCACGTTCACGAACTGCGCCGCATCGATCAGTGAATCGTGCGTGCCGGTGTCGAGCCACGCCGTGCCCCGGCCCAGCAATTCGACGTGCAGCTCGCCGGACTCGAGGTACAGCCGGTTGAGATCGGTGATCTCGAGTTCGCCCCGCTTCGACGGCTGCAAGGTTCGCGCCCGGCGAACGACGTCGTTGCCGTAGAAATAAATCCCGGGGATCGCGTAATTGGATTTTGGCTGCGCGGGTTTTTCCTCGAGCGAGAGCACGCGTCCGTCGGCGGCAAACTCGACCACGCCGTAGCTCGTCGGGTCCGCGACGTGATAGCCGAAAATCGTCGCGCCGTGCGCGCGGGTCCCGGCACGCTCCAGCGATTTCACGAGATCGTGCCCGTAGAAGAGGTTGTCCCCCAGCACCAGCGCGGCGGGCTCGTTTTTGAGGAAGCCGACATCGCCGGCAATGTGAAACGCCTGCGCGAGCCCCTCCGGCCGCGGCTGTTCGGCGTACGAGAATTGTAGTCCGAGATTGGCGCCATCGCCGAGCAATCGGCGGAACAGCGGCAGATCCTGCGGCGTCGAGATCAGGAGGACTTCGCGAATGCCCGCGAGCATCAGCACCGAGAGCGGGTAGTACACCATCGGCTTGTCGTACACCGGCATCAGCTGCTTCGAGACCGCGATGGTCAGCGGGTACAAGCGGGTGCCGGAGCCGCCGGCGAGGATGATTCCTTTGCGTTGCACGGAAGTGTAAGGTCTAAGGTGTAACGTGTAAGGTCATGCGCCGCCGCCGAGGCTCCGGATAAGCGCGTAAAGTTTGCCGCCGACTAAACGCGCATCAGCGCGTAGTTGTACGGCTCGTTCCGTCGGGATGTACCCCAAGTCTTCTGCCAAGTACAGCTGGTTACGAGTTTCGCCGGCGGAGCCTTTGGAGTAGCCGAGAAACTGAATGAATTCACTGCGGTGAAGACGTTCGGAACCTTCGGCAATGTTATTTGAAATCGAGTTTGCAGCGTCCGTGATTTGGTTTCGAAAGTGATAGTCGCGGCAGTGATCCAGTTCGCGATAGATCGCGACCGAGAATTTTCGAGCGAGCTGCCACACCTCGAGCTCTTCAAACGACTGGTAGGCCATGCGAGCCTTTTGACTTTAAGACCTTACACCTTAAACATTAATCTTTAGACTCACCGCTTCAAACAGTGACTCCCAGCCTTTCTCGCGCGTAGCGCTTGGCGGTGATGTCGGCCGCCCATGCGCGGTGCTGCAGATACCAGTCGACCGTCTTTTCGATGCCCGTCGCGAACGACTCCCGCGGCGCCCAGCCGAGTTCGCGCTGAATCTTGGCGCAGTCGATCGCGTAGCGGCGGTCGTGGCCCGGCCGATCGGCGACGTGCGTGATCTGCGCCGCATGGGATTTGCCGTCGGCGCGCGGGCTCTTGCGATCGAGCAGCGCGCAGATGGTCTGGACGATGGCGATATTCGGCTGCTCGTTCAGCCCGCCGATATTGTACGTCTCGCCCACGCGGCCGCGCTGCACCACCAGCCAGATGGCCGCGGCGTGATCCTCGACGTACAGCCAGTCGCGAACCTGCAGGCCGTCGCCGTAGACGGGCAGCGGCTTGCCCTCGAGCGCATTCAGAATCACCAGCGGAATCAGCTTCTCGGGGAAGTGAAAGGGGCCGTAGTTGTTCGAGCAATTCGTCGTCAGCGTCGGAAACCTGTAGGTGTGCTGGTAGGCCCGCACAAGGTGGTCGCTCGCGGCCTTCGAGGCGGCGTACGGCGAGTTCGGGGCAAAGGGTGTTTCCTCGGTGAAGGCTGGATCACTCGGGCCGAGCGTGCCGTAAACCTCGTCGGTGGAGACGTGGAGGAATCGAAACGCATTCTTCTTCGCTTCGGGCAATTTGGCCCAGTACAGCCGCGCGGCATTCAGCAGCCGGAGCGTGCCGACGACGTTGGTCTGCACGAACGGCTCCGGGGAGTCGATCGACCGGTCGACGTGCGACTCCGCGGCGAAATTCACCACCGCGTCGATCGCATGCTCGCTCAGCAGCCGCGCGACGAGTTCGGCGTCGCCAATGCTGCCGTGGGCGAAGACATACCGCCGATCGCCCGCGAGATCGGCGAGGTTTGCCGGATTACCGGCGTAGGTCAGCGCGTCGAGATTGACCAGCCGGCCGAGCGCCGGGTCTTTTTCCGTGAGCCGCTGGCGGATGAAATTCGAGCCGATGAAGCCGCATCCGCCGGTGACGAGAAGGTTCACGCTGAAGTTGAGAGTTGAGAGCTGAGAGTTGAGAGAACGAAGCCGCTCACGCGGCTGCGCGTGCCCAGCGCTGCAGGTCGCGCGCGACCGCCTCGTGCACCTCGGTCATCGTGATGCCCGCGTGCGTCAGTTTGCCCGAGTCCATCACGCAATTCGATCGCGGTGTCTTCGCGGCCACGTGCATGAACTCGTCCTCATCGCGGAAGAACACGAAGTCCTTGTTCGAAACGCCGCTGCGCTTGATCAGATCGACCACCTCGTGGGTCGTCACCCGGCCGGGGTTCGTCACGTTGTAGGTGCCGAACGGCACGTGTTTTTCCCAGCAGGCGAACGTCGCCGCGCAGAACTCCTCGAGTTGCGAGATCGAGTTCGTCGCCTCGAGCAATCGCTGGTAACGCAGGAGTTTCGTGAGGTAGTTGCGCGGATTGTCGACGTGGTTGAACGGGATGCGCAGCCGCCAGATGTACACCTCGGGTTTTCCCGCGAGCACCTCTTCGCCGAGGGCCTTGCTCCCGCTGTAGAACGAGCAGTTGTTCGTCCGGAAAGTGAAGTTGGGCGTGTCCGTTTCCGTGAAACCGCTGCCATCCGGCCGCGCGCCGGTGAAGATGCAGCCCGACGAAACATGGCCCCACGGTACCCGGGCGTCGGCACACGCCTCGGCCACGATGCCCGGCAGCACGGCGTTGCCGAAGAGGCACTCGTGCTTGTGCAGCTCGCAGGCGTCGACGTTCGGTTTGCCGGTGTAGCCCGCCGCGTTGATCAGAAACTCCGGCTGGTCGCGCAGCAAGGCCGCGCGGAGGGTTTCGCGGTTGGTGTAATCGATTTCCGCCCGCCGAAGGTTGCGGAAGGGGATTCCCCGACGCGTCAACAGCGCCTGATAGGCATGGCCGACGTAACCGGAACCTCCGAGCAGGTAGATCATGGAAAAAGGCCAAGGGACTAAGGGACCAAAGGACCAAGGGACAAGAGCGGAATGTCCTTTGGTCTTTTGGACTCTTGGTCCTTTGGTCTTATTTGCGCCGGTAGTCTCCGCGGCTGAAATACTTCTCCAGCCAGACGTAGGCGCAGATGAAGAAGTACCGGCTGCCCATTTCCTTGATCTTCAACTTCGCGGCGCCGTGTTTGCGGTTTTGCCACGAAATGGGCGTAATCGCATAGCTGTAGCCCCGGACAATCGCCTTCAGCGGCAGCTCGACGGTGAGGTTGAAATGCGGGGCGAGAAACGGCCGGCAGCCATCGATTACCGTGCGGCGGTACGCCTTGAACGCGTTGGTCGTATCGTTCAGTGGGATGTGGAACCCGACGCGAACGAGCGCGTTCGCAATCCGGTTTACGAACAGCTTGACCCGCGGATAATCGACGACCTTGCCGCCGGCCATGAACCGGCTGCCGAAAGCGCAGTCGTGCCCCGCGTTGAGCAGCCGCCAGTATTTCACCGCGTCCGCCGGCGAGTCGGACGCGTCGGCCATCATGATGACCACGGCGTCACCGCGGCTGTGGTCGAGTCCCCAGACCACGGCGCGGCCAAACCCGTGCGCGCCGCCGGCATTTTGGGTCGGCGCGAGCGTCGGGATCTTCTGCTTCAGCTCCTGCAACACGGCCCAGGTCCGATCGCGGCTGCCATCGTCGACGACGACGATTTCGTGCGGCACGCCCTCCGCGGCGAACGTGCGGTAAATTTCGCCGAGCGTTGGCGGAAGCGATTCCTCTTCATCGCGTGCGGGAATGACGACGGAAAACAGCGTGAGCGGCGGGGCGGGAGGCATGGGCTAACGAGGCTTCGCCTCGGACCAGGGACCAAAGACCAGAGACCAGGGACTCCCAGCACCGGGTCCCAGTAGTGGGAGCGAGCTTGCTTGCGACATCGTGATCCAAGGTCGCGAGCAAGCTTGCTCCCGCGATTGAAGCTGCGGAGCCGTGGGATTCACAGTGGCGCGGAAACCTCGAGCCAGTCGGGATGCGCGCGGGCGTGCGTCGCGATTTCCTCGAGGATCGCCGAAGTCGGAGTTGCCGGCCGCCATTGCCAGAGCCGGCCAGCTTTCGCGGAGTTCAGCACGATCCACGGGATATCGAACGGGCGCGGTGCCTGGTCGGCGCCCACGCGGTGCGGGCCGAGGTGGGCTGCACACCACTCCGAAAGCTGGCGCAGCGACATCGCCGATTCCGCGCCGCCCGAGAAATTCGCCACGCGATCTTCGGACGCGAGTTTTGGCGCCGCCAGCTGGCGTTCGAGCGCCGGGACAAGATCGCGCGGATGCAGGCAGTCGCGCACCTGGTAGCCGTTTCCGTCGAACCCGATGTACTTCAACGGACGCTGGCGCAGCCACGAATTGATCCAGTAGGAAAAGATGCCCTGATCGGCCCGCCCGAACTGGCCCGCGCCGGCGAGCACGCCGCAGCGGTTGATGAAGACGGGCAGGTTGAACGTCTCGCCGTACTCGAGCGCCAGCGCCTCGCTCGCGAGCTTCGTCGCGCCGTACAGCGAAACGGGCGCCGCGGTGGCGAACGTTTCGTCGACGCCCGCATCGCTGATGCCGGCGGGATGCGTCGTGTCGGGCGCCGGCCGATACGCGTTCTTTTCCGCGACGATCTTCAACTGCGCGAGCGGCGCGATCGAGTAAACGCGGCTGGTGCTCAGCAGCACGAATCCGGCGCGGTGCTGCTTGCAGAACTCGAGCATGTTCACCGTACCGCCGAGATTGTGCTCCACGAGTTGACGCGAGCTCGTCCGTCCATCGACGCCGGCGAGCACGCTGGGGTTGGCGGCGGCGTCGATGACCCAATCCACCGCCGGCAGCGACTCGAGGTCACTCGCAGCGCGCAGGTCGCCGTGAAACAGCCTCACGCCGCGACGTTTCAGCTCCGCGCGGTTCACTTCGCTCCCGGGCCGAATGAAATTATCGAATCCGCAGACCTCGTGCTTCGCGCCGCTCTCGCTGAAAGCGCGCGCCAGCGTGCTGCCGACAAACCCGCACACGCCTGAGATTAAGATGCGCATTCGGAAGTGAAAGTGAAAGTGAGAGTGAGAGTGAGAGTGAAAGTGAAAGGGAGGGTGAAAGTGGAGGGAAAAGTGGAAAGGGGAAGGTACTTGGAAAAATCGGGAGTTGAGGGTTGAGAGTTGAGGGACTCGGCTTTCTTGCTCTCAACTCTCAGCTCTCAACTCTGGACTTTTTCGAATGAGCCAACTGCGCGGCGACTATAAATCGGTGTGGAACTCCCTCTCAGGCTCGAAGGAGGAGGCGTATCGCTATGTGTCCGGCTACACCGACGAGAACAAATTTCATGCGGATGCGGAGGACACGGTCGACATCCTGCGCGAGACCGTCGGCGTGCGGCCGGAGGATGTTTTTCTCGAGATTGGCTGCGGGGTCGGTCGCGTGGGTCGCGTCCTTTCGCCCTTTATCAAGGAATGGATCGGCTGCGACGTCTCGGCGAACATGCTGCGACTCGCCGGCCGCCGCCTGCTCGGGTTGCACAACACGCGACTGCAGGAGATCTCGGGTTACGATCTTCAGCCGATCCCCGACGCGTCAGTCGATGTCGTGTACACGACCGTCGTGTTCATGCACCTCGAGGAATGGGATCGCTACAATTACGTGCTCGAGGCGAAGCGCGTGTTGAAGTCGGGCGGGCGGTTTTATTGCGACAATGTCGATCTGGCGTCGCCGGCGGGCTGGGCGGTGTTCGAAGAGAGCCGGCTGCGTTTCCCGCCGAAACAGCGTCCGTCCCAGATCTCCAAATGTTCGACCCAGCCGGAAATCGAGGCCTTCCTTCGACACGCCGGTTTTGCCGACGTGCACGTGGCCGGCCGGCTTGACTTCTGGGTTTACGGGTGGGGCACGAAGCCGGCGGAGCAGGGGCGTTGAAGGTGGACGGCGACCTCCCGTCTTCGCCCTCCGGGCTACGACGAGGCGAGCAATCCATGGCGCGCCGAAGGCTCGGCGAAGGCGGCCGGGCGCCGGCGAGCGCGGGTCCGGCCCAATCGAGAACGCGCCCGGTCGCGTTCCACCACCGATTGAAACTCCCGTTCGCTTAATTTCCGTTCGGCTTCTCCGGCTGCGGGCTGGGCGGCGGCTGCGCCGGTGCCGGCGGCTGCTGCGTCGTCGGCTGCGCGTTACCTTCGGCCGCCTTGCGTTGGGCTTCCTCGTAAGCCTTCCGCTGCGCCATACCGATCTCGAGCAAATCGCTGACGAGCATCCGCGCTTCCGTTTCCGCCTTCGCCTGCGATTCAGGCGTGGCCGGCGTTTCGGGTTTCGGCGGTGGCTGCGGCGCCGTTGCTTCGGCCATGGCGGGGGCGGCTGCCGTCGGCACGGTTGGCAGCGGCGTGACGGCCGGTGCGGGCGACGCGGTATTGGGCGGCGGAATATTGAAGCCTGTCGGCATCGGGGCAACGGGTGCGGGCGTGGGCGCGTTCGCGCTGCGGGTTCCCTTGCGCAACGGCAGCGTCTTTTCGACGCCGTTCAACTTCACGACGACCTGCTCGCGCCGCGCATCGTAACGCAGCACCGCAATGCCCTCCTTCGTTTCGCCCTCGGCGATCCAATGGCTCTTCTTGGCCGCCTTGTCATAGAAGATGAGGTCGGTGCGTTTGCCGACCTGGCTCACACCGGCAAACTCGATGTTTTCCTGCGGCGCGGCCGCGGCCGCCGCCGGGCTGTTCGCCGAGAGAAACGGGTTCTCCTTGAGCAAACCCTTGTTCGGGTTCGATTCGGCCGCCCACGCCGCCGCGGCAGCAAGCAAAGCGAAAAAGCTGGAGCAGGCGGCGGACCTCATGGCGTGGGTTTGACTCTCAAGACGATGCGGGGTGCCGACGGCTACGTCAAATGCGAGCTAAACACGACGTCATCGTCGATTGCACCTACCTGGAGGGCCCGCCTCCGTGCGGGCCGCGGACGACACGGAGGTCGTCCCTCCAAGTTTGGCCAATTATTAATGACGCTTTGCCCCATCAAGGTTTACGCGCCGCGAGCATCAGGGCGCTGCCGTGGACGTTGGGATGTTGTTCGGTCCTGAACTCGGCGAACCCGAAGTGGCGCAACGCCGAGACGATCTCTTCCTTCTCCATCCAGTAGCTGTAGACATCGCCGCCCCCACAGAAACCCTTCCAGTCCAGCGACGGCCCGTAGTTGAACCGGTGGACCGTGTGTTTGAAGCCGGCGGTCTCCATCTTCAGGACCTCGGAAAACTTCGCGCCCGGCACGGGGTTCTGCGCCACGAACCCGGCATCGTAGAAGACCGTCCAGAGGAACAGCGTCTGGCAGCGCCGCGCGAGCAACTCGAGCAACTCGACCGGATTGGTGAGGTGGTACAGAATGCCGCAGGCGATGCCGACCTCGAAGAACTGCTCGGTGTGCCGCAGGTATTCGAGGCAGTCGCCGAGCAGGAAACGCGCGCGCGGCATGCCGAACGTTTCCTTCGCGATGAGGCATTTCAGATAGGCCCGCGCGTTGGCTTCGATCGCGGTGATCGACTTCGCGCCGAGCCGATCAAGCAGGTAGGTGTGGCCGCCCTCGAGCGGGCCAAGTTCCAGCACGGCGCGGTTGGCGACGCCGGCTTCGACGCCCATTTCGATCAACTTGTGGTGCGCCCAGGCGATCCGCGGATCATCGAATAGCGGCGTCGCCCCGGCCTTGAGCTCCGGCCGGCTGGCCGGCGGCTGCGACGACCACTCGCCGGCGAACAGATCGAGCGCGTTTTGATCCGACGGTGGTACGCCGAAGAAATGCTTGAATTCCGACATGTGGTTTTTGCTGCGCAAAAACCAAGTTAGGTTTTGCGAAGCAAAACCTATGGCATCTCGTAGATCTCGATCAAGCCAACGCCGGTCTGGCCCTCGAAGCCGCTCAGTTTCGCGGTGTAGCTGCCGGGCTGGAGTGTCATCAGCATCACCGAATCGAGCCCCGAGTTGCTGCGGCGCTCCTGCAGCGCAAACGCCCCGACTTGGGCTGCGGCGCTGCGCAGCGTTGCCATGTAGGGCAGCGGCGAATCCCAGTCGTCGTTTTCCCGCAGCAGCCGATCGCCCTGGTACACCTGCAGCAGCGGATCGCGCAGGGCACCGCTGACATTGAACGGCGCGTTCGCGAGGGTGATGCCGACGCCGCGAATCAGAAATGTCTTCGGCCCCGAGCCGCTCACGACCAGACCGGCAATGAGCACGTCCTCGCCTCCGTTCACCTGCCCGCGTGTCGCGATGTTCACGAGCTTGCGCGTGCGGGCGGTCGCCGGATCCGGATCGGCGTCGTAGGCCTCGACCAGCGCCACACCGGTCGCGTTGTTCACGCCGTTCACGATGGCGGTGTAGCTGCCGGGGGCGAGCGTCGTGAGCACCGCGGCATCGCGGCTGCCGCGCTTGAACTGGAACGCGCCCAATCGCGTCGACGTCCCAGTCACGGCGGCGACGTCGTTGCCGGTCTCCCAATTGTCGTTTTGCGCGACGATGCGGTTCTGGCCGTCGAGCAGGCTGAGCGTGGGATCCCCCAGCGCGGTGGCCACGCCGAAATCGCTCAGGGCCGGGCCGGCGGCGCGAATCAAGACATTTTTCGCCGTCGTGCCGCCAATCACGATGCCGGCAATCAGCACGCTGTTGCCGGTGCCGACGACGCCGCGCGTGGAAAGATTCGAAATCATCGTGTCCGCCGACGAGGTCACGGTGTTCGCCGCCAGGATCACCGTGGTGCTCGAGAATTCGCCCACCTGACCCGTCACCGTGGCGATGTACGTCCCGGCATCCGCCGGTTGCACCGAACCGATCGTGTACGTCGCGCCGGTCGCCGCCTTGATCGTCTCCAGGTAGGCCGCGTTCGCCGGACGGAAGTACCACGTGTAAATGTACGGGCTGGCGCCGGCCGTCGGCACCGTCAGCGTGAACGTCTCGCTCGCCGCCAGCGTCCGCGTGGCGGCCGAGTCGTAGAGCGCGCGCACGCCGGCGATGTCATCGGACTGCACCGTTTCGAGCGAACTCACGGTGCTGTCCATGATCGCGTTCACCGATTGAAAATGCGCCGAGGCCTGGTCGGGATGATCGAGCCCGAGCACGTGGCCAAATTCGTGCAAGGCAACGCGGCGGAACTCGGTCGTGCCGCTGCGCAGGCTGCCGCGGTAGGAATTCCAGGTGCGGTTCGAGTTGAAGATGACGTCCTTTTCCGTCGAGGCGCCGGTCGTGTTGCTGCTGCTGCCAAGCGTGACCGCCAGGGTGCGCGAGTCGAACGCCTCGCCGTAGATATCGTTCCGGAAAGTCACATTGTTGATCCGGTTGCCCCGCGCGATCGCGGCGGTCGAGTCGCGGACCACGGTGAACTTCGAGCGGACCAGGTGCTGGTTCCATTCGTTGAGCGCGGATTCCGCCACGGTGGCCCAGTCCGCCGAGCCGTCGATCAACGGAGTGGAGGGCGTGCCGAGCTGCAGTTGCATGACGATATTGCCGTCAGCCCAGGCGGAACCAATCAGATCGAAAGCGCGCCCGGATGGCAGAATCGCGAGCGCGGCGGCGCCGAGCGCGAGGCGCACGAGGAGAGGGCTGGACATGGCGGGGACGGGAGCCGCGTTAGTTGGGCCTGGCGCGCACGGTCGGGCGCTGGACTTCCGAGGCGATGCTCGACTCGAAGGCGGCGGGCGTGAGGGGGCGAGCGGCCGCGGCGGCCCGCACCGGCGCCGGGAGTTCGTTCATGGGCAGCTCGACTTCAGCCACGTCGCTGAGCGGTGCCCCGTTGTCCCGGGCGACAAAATCGCGCGCGGTCGCCTGGTCGCGCAGCACCTTGTAACGGCCGTGCATCACCGCGACGAGCGGGCAGAACTGCACGCCGTTCTTCTGCACGAACACGAATTCCTCGGCGCCGGGCGTGAACTTCGGCATGCCGGACACGACGAGACTCTCGTCGCCGACCTTGCCGCCGAGAAATTCCAGGACGACTTCGCGCTGGGGCGGCCCCTTCAGCACCTTGTCGACGGCGAACGTGACGAACGTCTTGATCACGGTGCCGCTGCCGTTGGCGCGGTCGACGCGCCGCGCTTCCACGCTGGACACGCGGCCGCGGTAGATCGCCTCCGCTTCGTTGACCAGTTCGGGAAACGTCGGCGGCACGACGCTCGTCGCGCGCAGCGCCGGCGCGAGCAGGCCGAGCGCGCCCAGCAGCAGGAATGGGAGTCGGATTTGCATGGCGACACGAGATGCGGGGTTCAGGGCCCCGCAAGTCTTCGGATGCGGTTCGACGCCGAATCTCCCAGAGAGTTTCACGGAAATGGCCGCTGACAAACCGGGAGCTGGGTGGAGAGGCTCCCTTAAACGGGAGTGTAACGTATTACGTTACACCATTGCGAGGGCGGGTTTGCGGGCAATTGACAAATTAGTTCGGCATCACCGGCTTGGATTGCGCTGGCGCCAGGATTCGACGATCTGCCGAATCGTTTCCTCCAGCGACTGAGTGATATCCCAGGAGGGGTAGTGGGCGCGCATCTTGCGGAGGTCGCTGTAGTAACAAATGTGGTCACCCGCGCGGGCCTGTTCGACATAGGTGTGAACCTGCGGCTGGCCCGAAAATTCCTCGGCGATTTTGAACGCCTCGAGCACCGAGCACGAGTTGTCCTTGCCGCCGCCCAGGTTATACACTTCGCCGGCGCGCGGCGCGGCGACAAAGGCCGCCATGAAGCGCGCGACGTCGAGCGAGTGGACGTTGTCGCGCACCTGCTTGCCCTGGTAGCCGAAAATCTTGTACTCGCGGCCCTCGAGGTTGCACTTCACGAGGTAGCTCAGGAAGCCGTGCAACTCCACGCCGGTGTGGTTCGGGCCGGTCAGGCAGCCTCCGCGCAAGGCGCAGGTCGGCAGCCGGAAATATCGGCCGTATTCCTGGACCATGACGTCGGCCGCCACCTTCGAAGCGCCGAAGAGCGAATGCTTCGACTGGTCGATGGTGAACGTCTCCGCGATGCCGTGATCGTAAAGCGGATCGGCGTAGTCCCACCGCGTGGCCAGCTCGCGCAGCGCGATCCGGTTCGGCGCGTCGCCATAAACCTTGTTCGTGCTCATGTGGACGAACGGCGACTCGGGGCAGCCCTGCCGCGCCGCTTCGAGCAGGTTGAGCGTGCCGACGGCGTTCGTATCGAAGTCGTCGAACGGGATCGCCGCCGCGCGGTCGTGGCTCGGCTGCGCGGCGGTGTGGACAATGACCGACGGCTTGACCTCGCG
>Ga0082335_1005187_pt1 | contig 18356 bp, 10 predicted proteins | sample Subgrocontami58m_FD_72375 | JGI IMG/M metagenome (GOLD analysis project Ga0082335, IMG submission 72375) | Subsurface groundwater microbial communities from S. Glens Falls, New York, USA - GMW37 contaminated, 5.8 m (SPADES assembly) (version 2) ... | reverse complement strand
AGGTGGGGCCGGTTCTCCGAACCGGCCTGAGTTTCATGGTGCAATTCACGCTGAAACCCAGGCCCGCTCGGAGAGCGAGCCCCACCTGAATAGTCCAAAACAATCAAGCCGCTGGTATTACAGCCGCTTTACCTTGAAGCTGCGGAACTCGACCGGATCGTTGTGCCCGGCGAAACCAATGTAGCCCTTGGTGTGGTCGAGTCCCTTCGGCGGATGGGCGATTTGCGAGCGGTCCAGCTTGTCGAGATCCACGTCGAGGATCTTGGTGCCGTTGAGCGTCACCTTGATCGTCTGCCCGCGCACCTCGATCTCCTCGAAATTCCATTCGCCCACCGGTCGCAGGTAGCCGTGCTTCGCGCCCACGCAGTGATAGAGGCTGCCATGATACTGATAGGGCAGCAGCGGTTTCGTCGGATGCGCCGCGTTGTAGCCGTCGCTGTCGATCACTTGAATCTCGAAACCATCGGCCGCCGAATGACCGCCGAGCGGCGTGCGCAGCGCAATACCGTTGTTGCCGGCGGGCGGCAGCTTGAATTCGACGCGGATGATCAGGTTCTCGTATTCCTCTTTCGTCAGGAGGTCGCCGCCCTTCTTCGGCTTGCACACGATGGCGCCGTTACGGACCTCGTAGCTGTCGACCGCGCCCTGCCAGTTGCTCAGGTCCTTGCCGTTGTTGAGTTCCTTGAAACCCTGCGCGTCGCGCGCCGCGAGCGTCTTGTTCGCCTCGTCGGCGCCGATTTCGCGGATGTAGACGTTGCGCCAGCGAATCTCACTGCCGTGGGTTTGGAGCTGGATCGGCCCGCGCGGGAACACCGGATCGCGCATGTAGCCGTTCGGCAGCTTCTCCGATTTCTTCGGCGCCTTCTTGTCCTGCTTGCCGTACGCGAGGTATCCGGCTTTCTGGTTCGCGAAGAAGTTCTCCAGGACGGCGTTGTCCACCACCACCACGCCGTTGAATTCGACGGTGACGCGCTCCCCAATCATTTTTATCTTGAAGGTGTTCCACTCGCCGAACGGTTTGTCCATTTTCCGCGACGGATCCTTGCCGGGTGCGCCCTTGCTGTTGTTCCAGAGGCCGCCGGAACCCTTGTCCTGTCCGAGTCCGCGCGGATCGCCCTTCGTCGTGTCCCAGATCTGCACCTGCGGCACGCCGCGCAGGTAGATGCCGCTGTCGCCATCCGGCAGCGCCTTGTAATCGACCCACACCTCGAAGTCGCCGAAATCCTTGTCGCTCGTCAGATAGAGGCCGTGCCCGTCGTTCACGAGCTCGCCTTTCTCGACCCGCCAGTGCGCGTTGATGTGTTCCGGACCCTGCTTGCCTTCGGGCAGTCCGCCGACGGTCGACTTGCGTTTGTACTCCGCCCGCGCTTCGGGCGTCATTTTCGCGAGTTCGGTGGGATCCTTGGTCCCCCAGCCGTACCAGCCGGACAGATCCTTGCCGTTGAAGAGCGCGGTGAAACCGGGCGGCGGAACGTTGTTCTGGGCGGCGGAGGCCGTGGCCGTCAGCGCCATGAGGAGCCAGCACGAGAGGAGGAGGCGGAAATGTTGGGTGGACATCACGCCGCGAGCAGAGCCGTCCGTGGCCGGGGCGACAAACCAATTTACGGGAGACCGCCGGATTTGGGTGTGAGACAAAATTCCAAGCCGCCGCGGCCGGTTACCCCCGCTTCCAGCAACTCGCCGACGCAAAAAAACGACAGGGGGGCGGAAAAAAAGCATTTCGAGACTCCACGCCCTGCAGGCGCGCGGGCTTACTCACTCATCCGGCTCACCGCCATCGCCCCTCCTTCTCCGCCGCCGCGATTTCCGTCCACGATGGCGCGTGCCAGAGGTAAAGCTGATCGAAGGTCGAGATGGCGCCGAGCCAGTTGCCGTCGGGCGAAAACTCGGTCCAATAAAAATTCGAGACCGGCGCCACCAGCGTGAGCACGTGTTCCCAGCCATCCGTTGCGAAGAGCTGCACCGCCTCCGCCCCCGTGGTGCCGGCCAGGAACCGCCGGCCATCCGGGGAGAATTGGACGCAGGTCACGCCATAAGGAAAATCGCCGAGCTGGGTGACCTGGCGAAACGCGCTCGTCTCCCACACGCCGACGTCCCGGACGAACATCGCGGCGTAGAGGCGCCCGTCGGGTGACAGGCCGCCAAATTTCACCGGCCGTGGAAGTTTTTCCCGCCGCTGCTGGCCGCTCGCGAGATCGATCAGCGAGATGGATTTGTCGTTGCTGCGCGTCAGCCACCATCTCCCGTCGGCGGTGAGCTCGTGTTTGAGCGCCGTGAAGTCGGCATCGGCCATGGGCCACGATCGCACGGTGTCGCCGGTGGCGAGGTCGTATTCGCGCAACCCGCGCAACGCCGCGTTCGGGCCCTCGTAGCCCACGAGCACGTGCGTGCCGCGGTCGAGAAAACCCGCGACCGAGAGCGCGGTGTCCGGCTCAGGCCACACCCGCACCCGCGCGCGCTTTTCCCAGTCCCAGATCTCGACTTCACGCGCGGGTCGGTGGACGACCAGCAGCGGAGCTTCGCGCGCCATCAGGCCGGCGTAGTTCAAGACGCGGTCGATCGGGCCGAGGTTCAGCAACGTTTCCTGGTCGCGCCAAGCCGGGCCGTGCCGGCGCACGACCTCTCCACCCGGCGTCACCGCGATCAGCGACTTGCTGTCGGCGGTGAAGCGCCAGTTCCACACGAGCCCGGGCACGGACATCGGGCTGGAGGATCGCGGCGGCGCGTCCAGGTCCCACGAAAGAATCCGACCTTTCGCCGTCCCGCTGACCAGCGTCCGATTGTCGGGCAGCAGCGCGAGCGAAACCACCGCTGATCTGTTGCCACGCAGCGTGCGCAGCAGCCGGTGCGCGTCCGTGTCCCACACCCGGATCACCTGGTCGTCGCCGGCCGAGGCGAGCCGGTGGCCGGGCAGGAACAGGAGCGCTTTCACCAGGGAGCGGTGTCCGGAAAGTTCGCCGAGGGGTGCGCCCGTTTCGACATTCCACAACCGGATGCCGGGATCGATTGGGCCTTCCGCCGTGGCGAGAATTTTTCCGTCGGGCGAGAAGGCGAGCCGGTCGATTGCTTCCTGGGCAACGATGGCGCTCCATTGCTCGCGTCCCGACGCGAGCTCGATCACGTGGACCCGGGTCCGGCGCGATCGAATGGCGGCCCACCGCAGGTCGCGCGAAACCGTGGAGTAGGGCCAATCGGCCTCCGCGACCCCGGAGCAAGACGCGAGCCTTTGCCCGTCGGCGACGCGCCACGTGTCGAACCGCCAGGGCGAACCGTTCTTGAAACTCACGACCGTCTGCGCGGATCGCGAATCGTTGACGGCGGTCGCGACCGTCTGCTCGGGCCGCGTATCGTTGATGGCGGTCACGAGCGTTTGCTCGTCCTCGGAAAAATAGACGTCCTCGCAATGCCCGTCGATCGGCCACTCGCGGACGACTTGTTCCGCGGCGATGTCCCACAACCGAAGCGACGGCCGGCCCGTGCCCTGGTCGATCGCGGCGGCCACGAGCGCGGAGCGCGGCGCCATGGCCGCGGCGTTGACGGTTTCGCCCGGGAACAATTCACGGCGCTGTCCAGATCGGAGATTCCAGAGCGACGCGCGCGCATCGCCGACTGAGATGAGCCACCCGCCATCGGCCGAAGCCGCGAGTCCGTTTAACAGAGCGATATCCGACCGAAAGCCGGGCACCTGGCCCACGACCGACGTCTGCTCGCCGCGGCACTGTTGCCACAGAAAACGCCACTCCCAGCCGCGGAGGTCGGGCTCGCCGGGATTGGGTCGCTGGCGATCGAGCAGTGCAGTCGCCCGGCCCATGTTGCCGCCGGCGAGCGCCTGCTGGGCGAGATTCATGTCGGCGGCATAGCCCCGTCGCCTGGTGGCGAGTTCCTGCGTCTCGGCGAGCTGGCGCAGGAGGGACTCAGCGGCTTGGGCTTGCTCGGCGGTTTTCCGCAGTCGCGATTGCTCGCGCTCGGCGCGCGTAGCGCGGATGGCCTGCCACGTGCTCACCGTCACGCCGAGGGCCAGCGCGCCGGCAATGAGAGTCGCAGCGGTGACCGCTAGCCGGTGGCGGCGGATGAATTTTTGCAGGGTGTAACTCGCGCTCGGCGGCCGCGCGGTAACCGGCTCATGCCGCAAGTGGCGCTGCAAATCGAGCGCCAGCGCCGCGGCGGATTCGTAGCGGCGCGCGCGATCCTTTTCGAGACAGCGCATCACGATCCAGTCGAGATCGCCGCGGAGCTCGGCGGCGTGGGAGGCCGGTGCATGTTGTAGGGCGGGGTCTCCCGACCCCGCCGAACCGGCGCCCGAAACCACGGCGGGGTCGGGAGACCCCGCCCTACAACGCGTTCGCACGCGCGCGGAAGGTCGCAGCGGCTCCGCGGTGCGGATGCGTTCGCGGATCTCCTCGACGCTCGCGTGCTCGAGTGTGCCGCGCTCAAATGGCGTCTCGCCCGTCAGCAGTTCGTAGAGCAGCACACCCAGCGAGTAGATGTCGGAGCGCGTATCGATGTCGGCGCCGCCGCCGAGTTCCGCTTGTTCCGGGCTCATGTAGGCCGGCGTGCCGATGAACTGGTGCACGGCGGTGTGCAGCGTGGCGTCCGTCAGCCGGCCCTGGGTCGCTTTGGCGATGCCGAAGTCGATGACCTTAGGAGTGGCGAGTGAGAGTGACGGTGAAAGTGACGCTGAAGGCCGGATGGCTCTTGCCCTTTCACTTTCACTCTCACTTTCACTCCCTACCACCAGAATATTCGACGGCTTCAGATCGCGGTGGATGATCCCCTTCTGGTGCGCGTGCTGCACCGCCTCGCACACCGCGATGAACAGCTCGATCCGCTCGCGCAGCCCGAGCGCGTGCTCATCACAGAACTTTGTGATCGGGATGCCGCGCACGAGCTCCATCACGAAAAACGGCCGCCCGCTCTCGGTCGCGCCGCCGTCGAACACCCGTGCGATCCCGGGGTGATCCATCAGCGCGAGGGCCTGCCGCTCGGCTTCGAACCGCGCGACCACTTCGCGTGTGTCCATGCCGAGCTTAATCACCTTCAGCGCCACATCGCGCCGCACGGGCTCGCGCTGCTCCGCCCGCCACACCACGCCGCACCCGCCGGCGCCGAGTTTTTCGAGCAGCGTGTAGCGGCCGATCGTGTCGCCCGGTTTCTCCTCGGCGAGCAACGGCACGCGGGCGTTCAGCGGTTGCGCGAGAAATTCCCCCGCATTATCGGCCCCGGCAAGCAACGCTTCGATCCGCCTGCGCAGGGCAGAGTCATCGCCGCACGCCGTCTGCAAGAACGCCGCGCGCGTCGCTGTGGACTGCGCGAGCGCCTGTTCGAAGATCGAGTCCTCGCTCACCGGCTTCACCGCCATCGCCCCTCCTTCTCCGCCGCTTCGATCTCCGCCCACGACGGCGCGCGCCAGACGTGAAGGATGCCGGAATTCATGTTCGACGAGCCGAGCAAGTTTCCGTTGGCCGAAAACTCCGTCTGCCAGAAGAGCGAGCCGTCGCCATCGAGCGTGAGCACATTCTCGCGACTTTCCACATCCCACAGCTTCACCGCGTCGATGCCGGCACTGCCCGCAGCCAGCCGCTGGCTGTCGGGCGAAAACACCACCGACTCCGCAGCGATCATGCCCCCGGGGAGGCGCGCCACCGGCGCGAAGGTCTTCGCATCCCACAAGGAAATGGCATTCCCCGGCCCGGTGGTCGCGATGAAGCGGCCGTCCGGCGACATTCTCGCGTTGCTGCCGCCCGGCAACGTTGCCCCCACCTGCGTGCCCGTGGCGAGATCATGGACCAGAATCGCACCGCGAGCGTCAGGAATGAGTATCCGGCTAGAAATGAGTATCCGTCGTTCGTCCCCGGAAATGATCATCCGCTGTCCATCGGGCGTGAAACCCAAAAACTCGGCCGGCACGGTCCACGACCTGGTTTGCCTTCCGCGCGCCCAATCCCACTCCGTCACGATCTCGCCAAAGCGAAGGACCAGCCGTTCGCCGCGTTGCAGGAACTCGATCGGATCCGCCGGGCCTCTCGGCGTCTCGAAACTGCCCATCCGGATTCCGCGTTGCCAATCCCACACGCACACCTCGCCCGGCCGGCTCGTCGTCGCGAGAAGTGGCGCGTCCCGCGCGAAGCGATGGTGTTGCCAGCGGCGCTGCAACCCCTCGCTCCGGTCGGTGGGGAGATACTCGGCGCCAAGTTCGAGGCGCGTCTCGCGGTCTGCGAGGCCAATGCCACTCCACCGTTCCACGCGTCCATCGTAATCGATCGACACCACGGAACCATCCGGGGCGAACGACCAGGCGGTCACGGTCTTCGGCAGGCGCGCAAAGGCGCCTTTTGCCCTCACGGCGGTCCGATCCCAGAATAGAACGTCGCCCTCCTTGCCCCCGCTGATGATGGTTCGCTGATCCGGCAGCAGCGCGAGGGAATGCACTTCGTCAGTATGGCCGCGCAACGTCGTCAGCAACCGTCGTTCCGATACGTCCCACACCCGCACCGTCTGATCACCGTTGATCGACACCAGCGTCCGGCCATCGTCCCAGAAGGCGAGCCGGCGCGTGAAGCTGCGCTGGCCTTCCAACCGCCCCACCTCGCGGCCCGACGCGACGTCCCACAGCCGAATCGTCGATTCGCTCCACGCGGCGCCGGACGCGAGCAACGTTCCAACGGGCGAAAACGCAGCCGACAGCACGACCTCATCGGCCGCCTTGGCCGTCCAGCGGGTTTGTCCCGTGCGCAGGTCCACGACCCGCAGCGTGTCCTGGTTGCGCCCCTGCACCGCACACAGGCTCGCGTCGCTCGTCATGGCGAAGAGGGTGATGGACGACCGCGCGGCATTGTTCGGCGCCGGGTAAGCGGCGAGCAGCGTGCCGTCGGTTACGCGCCACAAGCTGATTTCGTTTTGTTCGCCCTTACCGGTGGCGATGAGCGTCTCGCCATCCGCGGAGAAGGCCAGGCCCCCGCATTCGTTGCGCAGGGTGATCTCGCCGACGGATTTCTGCGCGAGCAGATGCCAGAGCCGGACGTGGTAGCGCCCCTGCGCCCGCCCGGGGTCGTCGGTACCATACGCCAGCAGTGGTGCGCGGGAACTGAACGCGGCACAGGCGAAAGCCGGTAAGCGCGACAGGCGAGTTTCCGTGCGGGTCCGGAGATTCCACAAGGAAAGCTCCGCGGTTTCCGCCCGAGGTCCCCCAGACCCCACCGCCAGCCACTCGCCATCGGGCGAGGCGGCGAGGAAATTAACGATCGAGGGTTTCTGGCACAGTCGAAACACCGCATCACTGCGGCAAAACTGCCAGTGATAGCGCCATTCCCAGCCGCGCAAATCGGCTTCGCCCGGCTGCGGCCGCTGCCGGTCCAGGATTTCGCGAGCAAGACCAAGGCGATCAGAAGCGAGCGCCTGCTGGAGGAGGTTCATGTCGGCGGCATAGGCGCGGCGACGCATGGCGAGTTCCTGCGCCTCTGCCACGCGGCGGAGAAACGCCTCGCTCGTCTGCGCCTCCTGCGCCGCGATGCGCAGTTGCGATTGCAGCCGCTCCGCGCGACTTGCCCGCACCGCCTGCCACGTGCTGACGATGATGCCGAGAACGAGCACAGCCGCAATGGCCGCCGCGCCGGCAAAAGCGACGCGGTGCCTGCGGATCAGTTTTTGGAGCGCATAAGCCGTGCTCGGCGGGCGGGCCGCGACGGGCTCGTGGGCGAGGTGGCGGCGGAGGTCGGCCGCGAGCGCGTTGGCGGACTCGTAGCGCCGCGCCCGGTCTTTCTCGAGGCAGCGCATCACGATCCAGTCGAGATCGCCGCGGAGCTCGGCCGCGTGGGAGGCCGGTGCCTGTTGTAGGGCGGGGTCTCCTGACCCCGCCGAACCGGCGCCCGAAACCGCGGCGGGGTCGGGAGACCCCGCCCTACAACGCGTTCGCACGCGCACGGATGGCCGCAACGGCTCCACTGTCCGGATACGCTCCCGTATCTCCTCGACGCTCGCGTGCTCGAGCGTGCTGCGTTCGAACGGCGTCTCGCCCGTCAGCAGTTCGTAGAGCAGCACGCCGAGCGAGTAGATGTCGGTTCGCGTGTCGATGTCGGCGCCGCCGCCGAGTTTCGCCTGCTCCGGACTCATGTAGGCCGGCGTGCCGATGAACTGGTGCATGGCGGTGTGCAGCGTGTGATCGGTCAGCCGGCCCTGAGTGGCCTTGGCGATGCCGAAGTCGATCACCTTGGGGTAGGGCGCGACCGCTGGGCGCGCCGGAGCCGTTTCCATCGGCGGGCCCAGCGGTCCCGCCCTACCTGCCACCAGAATATTCGACGGCTTCAGATCCCGGTGGATGATCCCCTTCTGGTGCGCATGCTGCACCGCCTCGCACACCGCGATGAACAACTCGATCCGCTCGCGCAGCCCGAGCGCGTGCTCCTCGCAGGATTTCGTGATCGGTGTGCCGCGCACGAGCTCCATCACAAAATACGGCCGCCCGCTCTCGGTCGCGCCACCGTCGAAGACCCGCGCGATGTTCGGGTGATCCATCAGCGCGAGCGCCTGCCGCTCGGCCTCGAACCGCGCGATCACTTCCTTTGTGTCCATCCCCAGCTTGATCACTTTCAGCGCCACCTCGCGCTTCACTGGTTCGCGCTGCTCGGCGCGCCACACGACCCCGCAGCCGCCCTCGCCGATTTTTTCGCGCAGCGTGTAGCGGCCGATGCGCTCCCCGGTCTGTTCACGCGGCCTCACCGCGGGCGGCGCGATCAGCGGCGCGGCGAGGAAGTTTTTCGCCTCGTCATGCCCGCGCAGCAGCGCCGCGACACGGGCGCGTTGTGCCGTGTCGCGGGCGCACGCGCGGTCGAGACACCCGGCGCGTTCGTCGGCCGGGAGCGCGAGCACGGCGTCGAAGATCTCGTCGTCGCGGGAGTCGGGCATGGAAAGGGCCCCGCCCCGGGGCGCGGGGCGCCGGCGGATCCTTGGTTACGGCACCTCGTAGATCTCGAGCAGCGCGATGCCGGAGGCGTTGCCGGCGCCGTTGACGATCGCGGTGTAGGTGCCGGGCGCCAGGGTCACGAGCAGCGCCGCGTCGGCCGAGCCGGCCGCGAGCGGAAAGGCCCCGCGGCTTGCGGCCAGCGCAGAGAGGCTGGTGGTGCCGGCCCAGTTGTCGTTCGAGTCGATCAGGGTCTGGCCGCGGTAGAGCTCGAGACGCGGATCGGCGAGGTTGCCGGTGACGCCGAGACCCGCGAGCGCTGCACCGACGCCGCGGATGAGCACGGTCTTGCTGCGCGGCCCGCCGACGGAGAATCCGGCCACCAGCACATCGGCGCCGGTGCCGACCCGCCCGCGGGCGGCGAAGTTGTCCGAGGGCGGCACTGCCGGATCGGCGAGTGCGCCGATGTCGATGCGGACGAGGCCGGTCTTGGTGGCGTCGGCGCCCGGGAAGAAGTGGCCGTTGTTGCACACGAAAACCGCTCGGTCTGAACCGCCGCGCCCGAACGCAACCGCGGTGCAGGTGACGAGCGGGCCGCCGGCCGCGATCGTGGAGATGCGGCCGTCTGGCTTGATGACGGCGATGCGGTTCTGGATGTTCAGCGCGGCGTAGATGTCGCCGTTGCTGTCCAACGCGATGCCGTCCATGGACGCGAGCAGTTCGTTCTCGATCACCACGCTGTGCGCGCCGGCGGTGCCATCGGGATTGACCCGGATGCGCACGAGCCGGCCGGGCTGCGTGACGGCCACTATGACATCGCCCTGCGACGTAACCACGATGCCGTTGGCGCCGAGCGCGGGGTTGGGAAACAGCGTGGGCGCCGTGCGCGGCTTGAGCAGCGCGTCGGTGCTCCATTTCTGGAATGCGCCGGCGGGCGTGACGCGGTAGACTTCATTGGTCCCGCTGTCGGTGACGTAAACGTTGCCCGCCGCATCGAGCGCCAGGTCGTTGAGCGTGTTGCTGCCGGTGATCTCGGCGAGCCGGTTCATCTCTCCGGCTGGTGTGATGCGCCAGACGATCCGGGAGCCACCACCGGCCGCATAGAGGTTGCCGGCGGCGTCGAATTTCATCCCGAGCGGCCGCGCGGCCGCGCTGGCGGGCAGCGTGGCGAACGTGGACACCGCACCGGCCGGCGTGATGCGCACGACGCCAGCGGCGACGCTGAGGTAGGCATTGCCCGCGGCGTCGACGGCGAGGCCTTCGGGGATCTCCGTGCTGGGGAGCAACGCCACGACGGTCGGCGTCTGGGCGGAGGAAAACGCGGCGAGGTGCGTGAAGAGCACGGCCGCGGCGATGTAGCTGGAGCGTTTGTTCATGTGGGGTGGGTTATCGGGTAGTGGAAGCCGGCGGAATGCCGGCCGCACCGCTCAAAACGAGAAACGGGAATCGGCAGTGACACGATGGAACAGTGATGAACAGTGATGAGCCGGAACGGAGCGAGGGCCGGTACAACGGCGCAATGCTCTTCGGGCCGCTGCGCAGCGCCTCGTTCCGGGCGCGCAGCGCCCCATCCCTGTGGCGGGCGTGCGCAAGAAAGCGAGCACGCGCCGACAGGGCGTGTCGTGGACACCGCAAAAGATTCGTCGTCGCGGATCATCGCGGCGGCGCCATGGGTTTGTGGGAAAGCAGGGGTGAAAGGCTGCCGGAGCTGAAAATCCGACAAGAAAAAAAGGCCTGGCCCGCAACGTGGCAGGCGAGGCCGAGCACCGCAAGGCAGCGTTGGCACTACTTCGCGGCGACGATTGATGCAGCCGTCTTGCTTTCCTGCTGCGCGAGGAAGGCGCGGACGGGCGCGCTGTCGCAGAGCCGGATGAGCGTCACGCGATCCTTCGTGAATGCGACGACGAGCGTGTCACGATTTTCCGGATTCGCGACGTTGACCCGCAGCTCGACGGGCCGCCGGGCCTGGAAATCGAAGTAGACCCAAACATCGGGCGAAAGCTTCGCTGACGGCGCCCCGAACATGTTGCGCACGGTTTCACGGTTCATGCCACGCTCGATGTTCGGCCGGCCGGTGAGCGGAATCGTGTCGGCGGATGGCGCGCCGGTGTTGGTGGCGAAGGCGGACGTGGAGAACGTCGCGGCGAGGAGGAGGGAGCTGGCGATGAGCAGGTGGGATTTCATGTTGGGATAGTGGGTTCACTTCCCAACGCGGAATTCCCCGGCCCCAAAGTGACACGCCGTAGGTTTTTTCTGCGAAAAAACCTAGCGCTAGGATTTCGCCCCCGGCGAAATCCTCTTCATCTCGTTGAACAGCCAGGCGCGCGCGTATCCCCAATCGCGCTTTGCCGTGCGGCTCGAAATCCCCATCGCGTCCGCGGCTTCCTCCAGCGTGAGCCCGACGAAGAAACAATGCTTCACAATCTCCGCCTTGCGCGCGTCGTGCGCGGCAAGTCGCGCCAGCGCTTCGTCGAGCAGGATCACACCGGCGTCATCGAGCTGGGGTGCGGCCACGTCGAAGCCGGTCTCGCTGGCGCTCACTTTCGCCAACGCTCCGCCATGCCGCTGCGCTCGGCGGCGGCGCGCGTTGTCCACGAGAATCCGGCGCATCGCCTCCGCGGCGGCGGCGAAGAAGTGGGCGCGGTTCTTCCAATTCGGCTGCATCTCGCCGCCGAGCCTGAGCCATGCCTCGTGCACGAGCGCGGTCGCCTGCAATGTCTGCCCGGGCGATTCCCGCGCCATTTTCGCGGCGGCCAGCTTGCGCAGCTCGCCGTAGACCAGCGGGAGAATCTTGTCCGCCGCCTGCAGGTCCCCGGCCTCGGCGCGCTGAAGCAGCAGCGTGAAATCGCCAGTGGGTGCGTCGGGCGATTGCGGATGGTCGCTCATGGGCCGGGGGCTGGAACGCTTCACCGTCCACCACGAACGTTCAACGCCCAAGTAAAGGCGCGCAAAAACCAAAAGTGCGCGTCACGCGAAGCCGATCGCTGAAGCGTCGCCCTTCGGGGAAAACGTAAGCGAGCGGGCGCAGGATCGGCTTGCCTGTGGCGACCGAACATGAGCGTGAGACTGAGAAGGCCGCGAATGTTGATCGTTCTTCCTCGTCGTTGACTATCCCGCCGTCGGACTCACCGCCGGACAACGGCTAGCCAGTCATCGGCACCGGGCGCGCTGAGCGTCGCGCTCGCGCCGCCGCGGATCTTGCCGGCGGACTTAGGTGCGCCGCCTTCGCGGGGATTGAACCAGCTGAGGGAAAATTCGCCGCTGACTTTCGCTAGATCGAGCGAAGCGGTGCCACCCTGCGGAAGGTAGACGAGGTAGAATTCGCCGGGCTGGGCGAAGCAGTAGACGGAGTTGTCGTGCGCGGTGTTGCCGGCGAGTTCGTCGGCGTTGGTCATCTTCTCCAGCGGGATTTTCTCCCGCGCAAAGAACTCGAGCGCGATGCGGCAATAGTCCCAGGAGCGGTCGCGACTGCGAAAATCCTCGAGGAGTAGATCGTTTTCGGCGAGTTGGTATCCAAAATAGTATTCCACGCCGCCACCACCGGCCATGAAGTTGCCCCAGAGCGTGTTTTTGCGGATGTCGTGGAGGTCGTAGCCAACGTCCTTCCCGTTCCTGTCCTTGCCAGCGTAGCCCTGGTAGCCGGGATCGGGCGGGACACCGAGGCTGGCGGGATTCTGTTCATCGTTGCAGACGACCCACGGCCGGCCGGCGGCCGCGGAGGCGCGCACCCACTTCAACGTCTGCTGGTGCGCGGCCTTCCAACTGTTTTGCGCGGAGGCGCCCGTGAGCACCGACTGCGAGCCGAGCAGCGCCTCGTAAACTTGATCCTGCTGATTCGGAAAACTGTGGATCACGATGTGATGATGATAGGGGTCGGTGTCGGCGATGAACTGCGCCATGGCGCGCTGTTCCTCGGGGGACTGGGTGTTTTCCTCGCCAAGGTTCCAGTTGAGCGCCAGGGCGTGGCCGAAGCGGGCGATCAACTCGCGGAGGTAGAGCTTGCGCTCGGGCCCGGTGGCGCCGCCGTCGAGTGACTCCGGGAGGAGGCCGGGTTTGCGCTGGGCCCCAATGCGGTTGTCGTCGTTTTCGTTTTCCTGCAGCTTGAAATGGAGGAACAGGCCGAGCTTCGTCGCGTGGTCGAAGACGATGCCCCACTGGTCGAGCTTGGAGCAGTCATAGTGGGACTTCTCGTCGCGGGCGACGAAGGGCCAGACGTTGTCGCCATCGCCCGCCGCATTGTAGGTGAGAAACGAAAACGAGTTCGCGCCCTTCGCCGAAAGGTAGTTCAGCGCGCCAATGAGACCCTTGCCTTTGCCGTTCCGCCACGACGGATCGCCGGGGCGCCAGTCGCGGACGTGCGGTGACCACGTTTTCAGCGGGACGTTCTGCTTGAGCGCGATGGTGTCGTCGAAGTCCGAATACGCGAGGAGCGTCTCGGGGGCGTCGGCGCCGGCCTTGAGGAAGGGCGTGCCGCTGCCGGCGTGGCGCAGGTAGTGGCCGCCGGTGTAGGTGAGGCGGCCGTGCGCGCGGAAGTCGCGGCCGGATTTGTCGGTGCGCGCCACGGTGAAGCTGCCGCTCTTGCCGTCGAACGGCGCGAGCGCGGTGCCGCCGCCGTTCATCGCGACCTCCGGACCTTGCGTGAACGCGACGCGGTAGGACCACGTGCCCGGCTTGTCGGGCGAGAGGTGCGCGCGCCAGATTGTGCCGGCGTTGGCGGAGGTGTTCGCGGCGTTGCCGTCGGCCACGAAATAGCCGGGCACGACGTAGCGCGGCGCGCCGGATTCGTGCGTGAAGGTAACGTCGAGCCGCAGGTCGGTGAAGGGATTTGGCGAAGCATCGCTCTCGGCGGCGAACGGGCCGGCGAGTTCGAGCGTGACCTTGTGCCATTGCTTGAGTTCGCCCGTGATTTTGACCGAACCGTTGCCCGAGGGCTGGCGCGCGACGGGTTTCATCGCGGCGGCGCGCTGCGCGGCGGCGAGTTCAACGCGCGCGGCCTCGAGGCCCGGATCGGTTTCGTTGGGACCGAAGCCGGCGCCGGGCTGGGCGCGCGCCGCGGTGGGTGCGGGCGCGGGAGGCGTGGCCGCGGGAAGAGCGACGGACGCGACGAGCGCGACGATGGAGAGAAGACGTGCGATTGTGTTCATGAATGTCAGGCGGAGCGAAGCTGGCCGACGAAGTCGGCGAGGGCGGTGTCAGCGCCGACGTTGCCGGGGAAGACGACGTAACCGAGGCCGGGGAATTTCGCCTCGGGGCCGAGACGCCAGACGGGGACGCCCGGGAGCGCCTGCCCGAGGACCACCGCGCGGCGGACGCCGAGGCCGCGGGTGGCAGTGTCGCTGGAAGTGATGCCGCCTTTCGCGATGAGATAGCGCGGAGCGACGGAGAGCTGGCGGATCAGTTGGATCAACGCGTCGGAGACGCGGCGGTTGATGGCGAGGCTGGCCGCGGCGTTGGCGCCGGTGATGAGCTGGCGACTCGTGTAGACGACGGTGTCGCGGCCGGCGGCGAGCGCGGCGTTCAGCGCGCCGGCGGTGGCGGCGAGCGCGGGCGCACGACGGGCATCGTCGAGCAGCGCGGCGACGTCGACCCCGATGGGTGTGACCTTGGCGGTGGCGAGCAACGAGGCGAGTTGGGTGGTGGTCTTCGGCACGTGGGACCCGACGAGCGTGAGGCCGCCGTGAGCGGTGGGCATACTGAAAGCTGCGGGGGAAAGCAGGGCGTGCTGGGGAGATTGGCCGATGCGGGCGGCGACAAATCCCGCCGCGGTGCGATAGAGGAAACGCGAGCCGGCGGCCTCAGCGTCAAGCGTCGCGGCGGCGAAGACCTCGATATCTCGCGGCGCGGCGGCGTTCACGACACACACGGAGCCGTGCGGGAGGGCGCGGAGCTTTTCGGCCACTGCCACCGGGCCGCCGCGGCGGATGACCTCAAGGGAGATCGTGGCGACGTCGCTGGCGCGGGTGCGACCGACCGTCTTCTCCTCGACGTAAGATGGAAGGTGCGAAGTGCGGTAGCCGAACGCGGCATCGCGGGCGAACGGCGTGGCGGCAGCGGGGACGAGCCGGTCGCCCTCGGCGACGTAGTGCGTGTCGCCGAGCGTATAGCGTCCGCCGGCCTCGAAGTAGGGCGTGAGGATCGTGGCGTCGAAAGGCCCGAGCGTTTCGGCGAGCGTGTCGGTCTCGATCGGATAGTGGCCGCGGAGCGTGGAGTCGCTGCGGCTGGCAACGACAAAGGCGCGACCCGTCGCGGCCGACGCCGCGCGGAGGTTGGCGGCGAGCTCCCGGTGGAGCGCGCGCGTGGCGGCAGGCGTGAGGCTGCGGGAATTGGTCAGGATGTAGAAGCACGCGGGCGCCGCGGCCAGTTCCGCCGCGAGCGTGGCGGCATCCCACGCGGTGACGACGGCGACGTCGCGCACGGTTTGCGTGCCGGTGGGGTCGTCGTCGAGCACGACAAGCGTGCGGCCCGAAGCCGCGGCGGCGGCGGCGTTGGCCGGCAGCACATCGTGCGGCCACGCGGGCGGTAATGCGGCGAAGGCCGCGGCCTTGGGGAGCGAAACAGAATCAGGCACCGGTGATTTCAACCTGCACGTTTTGCGTGCGGGCCTTGGCGAGAAAGAGCGCGCGCTTGCCCTGCGTGCCCTGGTGCGGCGGCGGCGTGGCGGGGGCAAGGCCGGCGGCGATGATTTCGGTGTGAGACGCGGCGACGTTGTCGACCTTGAGACAGAAGTGGTGCAGCCCGGGGCCGTGCTGTGCGAGCCAGGCTTGCAGCGGATGGTCGGGCGTGAGCGGCTCGACGAGTTGGAGGTGAGTGTTGCCGAGGTCGAGGTGCGTGAGGCGGACCACGCCGCCGTTGACGACCTCGCTGCACACGACGGGAAAGCCGAGTCGGTCGCGCCAGATCTTCAGGGCCTCATCGGTGGACGGCACGCAGATCGCCAAGTGGTCGAGGCCGCCGTGTTTGATGTTCATGCGGTGAATTGGGACGGAGCAAATTTCCAGGTCGATGGCACCGGGAGCGGTTCGGTGGATTACTTCACAAGTTTCAGCCGCGGATCGGTGAGTTCGAAGGCGCCGCTGACCTCGCGCGGCAGCCGGAAACGCAGAGACGCCTGATCCTTGATCGCAGCGCTGATCTCGAACTCGAGGCTGTGCTCCTCCCACTGCGCGGTGAGAGGAATCGACTCTTTTCTCGCGACGATGCTCGAACCGTCGGCCGCATCGAAGTCCGCGGAATCGGACACCTCGAAATCGACCGATTGCCCAGGCGTGCCGCGGATGCGGAACGCCACGCGGTAGCGGCCAGGATCGAGTTTGACGCCCTTGCCCAACGAATAGCGGAGGCTGGAGCGACGGCCGAACTCCCCGGCGACGCGGATAACGCGCTGACTGGCGGCGCCAGGCACCGAGCTATCGAAACGGACTTCTTTGTCCAAGTCCGGGGGACGCCCCTCGAGCGTCCAGGAGCGCCACGGGTTGATGAGCTCGATGTTCGGATCGGCCTTCCACGGTGTCACTGCTTTCACGGGCGGCGCGGGAGGCGTCGTGACCGCCAGAAGCTTTTCCGGCACCTTGTAATGAAGGCTGTCGTCGAAGTCAGGACGGTCGAACTGCACATTCGTCAACGCGGCCTGCGCGGGCGGGACGCCCACGCCGATGAAACCCAACGGATGCCAGCCTCCGCGGAAGTAGTTTTCGATGGCGAAGCGCGCGCTGGGCAACATCCCGCCCTGTCGGTCAAGGATCGCGAGGGCGACGATGTATCTTCCCGGCTTGATGTCCGCCGGCAGGGCGGCGTGGCCTTCCACCTGATACGAGACCGCGGGATGGCGATAGACAAAGGCCACGCTGTCCCAATCCTCCCCGGGCAGCCAGTGGCGGATGTCTATGCCGTTTAGCTCGGCCGACCAGGCGGGTTTTTTCGTCGCCGGATCGAGCAGCGCGACGGCCACGGGCCAGTCGAGATAGAAGGGCGCGCTGCCGGTGTTTCGCGCGGTGAGCTTCACCGTCATCTTCGCGCCCGGCTGCACCGCGAGCGGGTAGCTGACGGAATCGAGCACGAACCGGTAGCCGAAGACTTTTTGCAGCTCGGCGGCGCCCGCGAGCGCTTCGCGGTCGGTGTCGGTGTAGCCGCTGATCCAGCCGAGGTAGCTGGCGTGATAGCGGCGGATCTTGTCGGTCATGTAGTGCCGGTAGGCCGGCACCTTCATCGTCTCGTCCGGCGTGCGGCCAAAGGTCTCTGCCGGCTTCGCGCTCGCGCGCTGCTTCTGCCAGTTGTATTCCACCTCACCTTCGATCGGGGCGCGCTTCCAGATGTCGGGATACACATTTGTGGCCTGCCAGGGCAGTTGATCCCTTTGGCCATCGGGCGGCTCGCGCGAGAGGTTGGCAAAGGTGTCGTAGTAGATGCCAAACCCGGCCGCCATGAACTCCGGGTCGGTGTGGCGGACGAGCACGGGCTTGTGCTTGAAGGCCTTTTGGAAGGCCTCGGTCAGCAACCGCCGCTGAGCAGCCGTGGGAGCCGGACTATGATGCTCGCCCCAATAACCGATGAGCCCCATCTGCACGGCGAAGATGCGCGGGTCGTTGTCCCAGGCCTCGCCGAGCTTCGCCTCCAGCCGCTGCAGCCTGACCTGAAATTCCGGGCTGTCGTAGTCGAAGGTGTGCAGATCGGCGGGCCAGTGTTGCCTGCCGGGTGACCCATTCCAGTCGAGATAAACGCGGGGCACGAGTTTGACGTTCAGATCCTCGAACCGCTGGCCCTTGGTTTCGGTAATCCGGTTGGTGTGGGCGATGATGTGCTCGACGGTATCGTCGGCGCCGGCCTCGATGTCCTGCCACTTGATATAGATGCGCTCCAGGAGCCCGTAGCCATCCTTCTTGTAGCCGCGGTAGCCTTTGAGGGGATTGTTGATCCCACCTTGGAACTCGGGCGGGGTGACCGTGACCCAGCCGTCGCGAACCGATGTCGGGATCAATTGCGACGGCGGTCTGTCCTGCGCGAGGACGCTTTCCACGGAGAAACTCGCACAAAACAACCGCGCGAGGACGGGAAGGTGGCGGAATTTTCTCATCGTGCTCCCAGCGGCTTCCCCGCGAGTTCGATGTCTTGCTTCACCGCGGGCGTCAGTGTCGCCCAGGAGAACGGCTCGCGCGCGTTGGAGAGAACCGGGAGCCGATTGAACTTCCCGCCGAGCGTAGCGAGGCGTTCCCAATGAACCAACGCCCGCTCCAGCGCGGCGATGGCGACCGCTTGCTGCTTGGTGTCATTTTTCCCCCGCGCGGTCGCGAGGGCCACGCCGGCACGCAATTTTTCGGCGAAGTAGCTGCCGTAGGCCACCCACGCTTCGACGTCGGTCAGTTCGCACTCCAAGGTCGGCGACGGCTTCGTCCTCGAACGGATGGCGGCTACGCGCTGCGTCGCTTCCGTGCCATCGCGATCGAGCTGGGCCGCGAGCGCGAGC
>Ga0082335_1005182_pt1 | contig 18374 bp, 11 predicted proteins | sample Subgrocontami58m_FD_72375 | JGI IMG/M metagenome (GOLD analysis project Ga0082335, IMG submission 72375) | Subsurface groundwater microbial communities from S. Glens Falls, New York, USA - GMW37 contaminated, 5.8 m (SPADES assembly) (version 2) ... | reverse complement strand
AAGGAATGCAGATGCCGCTGCGCCTATTATAGCAGCCTCTCCGAGCCGCATCATTACGTCCCCTGACTTTTCTATTGTCACTTGCCGTAGTTTCACACCCAAAACTTAGAGAAATCAACCGCCAAAGTCAACCATCGAATTCATTGGAGGTCTGAAAGCCGGATTAGTTCCGATTGGGTCGGGGCTGGTTCGGGTCCACCCTCCGGAGTGAGTATCATGCAGGCGGGCTGATTTTTTTTTGTGAATTCGTCTGCAAGCTGGGGGGAGTGTAGGTATAAACAGATGTAGGTTGATTTTCAAATCGCCTCGAACTGCCACATCAAAGCCAGCGGAGCCCAGCCATGAAGAAGCGAGCAACCATTCTTGTTGTGTTGATAGCCCTCAGTAGTATCACGTGCAAGAAAGACGAACCTGGTCCGACCCAACCTCCAACTACGGGAACGATTCAAGGCAAGATAACAAACACAACTGGTGACACATTGGTTGCGGGTGCAAACGTCACGACCTCACCAGCCACAAGCTCAGTCAGCAGCGACGCCCAGGGAAACTACACTGTTCCCAACGTGCCACCTGGCCAATACACTGTAATGGCAACGAAAGGTGGATACAATCCCGGGAGTGTCAATATCACTGTCAGTGCCGGGAGAAGCACGACGGGTGACATTCATTTGGGAATCGTTGCAGGCAACAATCCGCCATCCATCCCCACGTTGCAGTCTCCGGCCAACGGTGCAACCAACCAATCTACAACTGTGACATTGAGCTGGACATGCAGCGACCCGGATGGCGACCCGCTTACCTACGACGTGTACTTCGGTATGACAAATCCGCCCACGATCATTGTCTCATCGAACCAGAGCAGTACGAGCTTAGTGCGAAGCGCACTCGATACAGCGTCGACGTACTACTGGAAAATCACTGCGAAGGATAACCGTGGTGGCTCCAATACCAGTATTGTATGGAGTTTCCAAACTGTGAGTCGTTCCACATTTCTTCCTTTGGAATTTGCAAATTGGAAATGCTACATAGGTCCCAGACAGCAATATGTCTCTCCTTCTTTAGGGGTTTACGAAAAAGTTGCTGACGGGCTTAAGATATACGGTAGCGGTTATAGAGGAGGGGCGTTGCTTCATCCCACACCTCTTTCACAATATCCGATAGCCAACAAGACCATTTACATCAAATGGAAAGCTAATGGTGGCGGTGATTTCATGGGGTGTGGTCCAACAATCTTCACAGACTCAGTAACTTGGACATTCCCCTACTACCCAACAAATCTTACTACCCACCATTCATACTTGAACTCTTATGTAATCACTAACGATCTTTGGTATTACACAAGGATTTTTCTTACAACCACATCATATACTGCGACCACTGCGACAGGAAATTATGATAACCTTGGCGGCGCAATTGTTCAAACAAAAACTGCCACACTTGATCGTAACTACACGTCTCTTGGCTTTGGCTTGTGGGATACTTATGCTGGTACTACTCCCTATGCTATTCTGGGCGAGGCAAGGATTCAATGAGACGATGACGGCAACTAAAAGCTATGTGGTTCGTTCTTCCATGCCGTCTGCAAGAAACCCACTGTGTAAGTATATCAGGATGATGAAGGGTTCTGTTCTTGGCCGAGAACAGGCATCCAACCACAAATCACCTCACCACCATGCAGAGGAGAATCATATGAAGAACCTCGCTCACGTTTTCGTATTGCTTCTTTCTTGTTGTTCAGGACTTCTCGCGGGAGAAATGTCAGGCTCGCTCACTTCCTTCGGCGGTGGTCCTGCTTTTGCATCCGGAGATAGCATCGGTACTGGTTTCAATCTCTTCTTCAACTACGGCGGTGTGGTAAACGAGTACGTCGCAATGCGCGGCGAGATAACGTATTACAGCTTCTCAGTTGAAACCAAGTATGACGTAGCACCGGCTCCCGGATCACGTTTCGTATCGAGTTATGACGGCACAAAATTCGGCGGCGGCTTGCGGTTAGATCTGCTTGGCGGGAGTTTTTCGCTCGCCGACAAATTTCTTGCTTACGGCATTCTTGGATTTGGAGTAAACGTCGTAGGAGGCAGCGGCGACTTCAAGTCAACAGTAACATTTGGAGGCACCTCAAAGAGCGATTCGAAGTCCGTTAGAGACAATGCTGAAGTCAGCGCGGCGGTTCGCATCGGTGCTGGTGGAGGTTACAGATTTTCAAAAAGTATTGCCATCATCGTGGAGATTAAGTATGAGATCATTGACAAGTTCAAGTATGTGCCGCTGCGGATTGGGTTTTCGTTTTTGCCGTAGTTATGTGAAACGGCAACATTAGGAGTCATTTTATGAAAGAACAATATTATAGAATCCATGTTGCATTATCTCTGCTTGTCGTTGTGTTGATAAGCGCTTGCAAGAAGGACACATCAACAGGCCCAGAGAATCCCGAAACCCGAACCACATTTACGAAAACTTTTGGAGGAAGCAGTACTGACTATGGCAAGTGTGTTCGCCAGACGACCGATGGCGGGTTTATTGTAGTGGGATGGATGGGAACTTATGGCGATGCGTATCTTATCAAAACCGATGTAAGCGGCAATCTCATATGGCAGAGAACTTTTGGTGGAAGCGGCAGAGACTATGGGGAATCCGTTCTGCAAACGAGCGACAGCGGATTTGTTGTGGTGGGCATGACAGGATACATGATTCCCGGTGGTGGTGGTAATGTTTACCTCTTGAAGACCAATGTGAACGGGAATCTCTTGTGGCAGAGAAGCATTGGTGGAAGCGACTTTGAAAAGGGGAACTCCGTGCAACTAACGAGCGATGGGGGATATATTTTGGCTGGCCTTACCAAATCATTTGGTGCGGGAGATGCTGATGTCTATCTCATCAAGACCGATGTAGGCGGAAATGTACTTTGGACAAAGACATTCGGGGGTAGCAATTACGATGAGGGCAGTTCCGTGCAGCAAACGACCGACGGCGGATTCATAGTGGCGGGTAGTACTAATTCGTTTGGCGCGGGGAATTCTGATGTCTATCTCATCAAGACCGATGCAACTGGAAATGCGCTTTGGACGAAGACATTTGGTGACAGCAGTTATGATTGGGGTGGTTCTGTTCAACAGACGACTGATGGCGGGTTTATTGTCGCAGGAAGTACACATCTAATCAAAGCCGATGTGAATGGGAACCTGGTGTGGCAGAAAACCTTTAGTGGAGGCTGTGCATCTGCTCAGCAAACAAGAGATAACGGATTTATTGTAACAGGGGAGACATATCTTAATGCGGGGAATGAGGACGTCTACCTCTTTAAGACCAATGCGAGCGGGGATCTCTTGTGGCAAAAAGCATTTGGTGGAAACGGAATTGACTTTGGCGCTTCTGTTCAACAGACGACTGACGGCGGTTTTATTGTGGTGGGCAGCACATTGTCTTTTGGTGCGGGAGAGTCTGATATCTATCTCATCAAGACCGATGCGGGCGGGGTTGCGGTCTCACCCCAATGATACGATTATGAACGGTAGTATGGAAGCCCTCGTGGACAGAATCTGGCTGCCGCTTCACATAACAAGCGTGTTTACGACGCTCACTTTTTTAAAGAAAAATTATTGAGTTCGCTCAAAGCCGTTTGCTCCATTGTGGTAATGAGTTACTACAGATCGCAAACGGGACGGCGTAAACACGCCAAACGATATGCCGGCTCCACTTGTCAAGTCTTCCGGGGCCAAAGTTGAAACATCTGATAGATGATGTCAAAATAGTTTGAATAACCAAGCACGGGATATGGTATGTTTCCTCCAAAGCGTTACCTGGTTTCTCTCTTATCGGTGACGCTGCTATTTTCCCTCGAAGTGAGCGCCCAAAACTTCTGGCAGCTCTCCACTGGTCCTATTGCTGGGCGAGTGGGCTCTCTCGCTGGCAATTCAAGTGGCAATATGTTTGCCGGTACCTGGGGTGCTTACATTTTCCGCTCAACAAACAACGGTGCGAACTGGACGCAGGTCAGCGCGGGCTTGACGAATCAGTATGTCATTTGTCTTGTCATCAATGTCAATGGGGATATTTTTGCAGCAACTGATCCCGTTGGTGTCTTTCGATCGACGAATAACGGAGGGAGTTGGACCCAAGTTAGTGCGAGCTTAACCGCGTTGGCTCTTGCCGTGAATTCAAGTGGATTTGTTTTTGCAGGCACTTTGGGATCAGGGGTGCTACGCTCAACGGACAATGGGGCAAATTGGTCACAGGTGAACATGGGTTTGTCGGATCTGTATGTTCAGTCCCTTGCCAGTAATTCCAGTGGATACATTTTCGCGGGAACCCTTTCAGGCGGCGTCTTTCGCTCAACGAATGCCGGGGGTAGTTGGACGCAGGTTAATAACGGATTGCCAATCGGTTTCGTTCAGTCTCTCGCCACTAGTGTGGGTGGGCAGGTTTTCGCCGGAACTATTGGCGGTGTATATCGCTCAACGAACAATGGGGGAAGTTGGACACAAGCGAATGCAGGTTTGACCAATACCCTTGTATCGCCCCTTGTTATCAGTTCAAACGGACACGTGTTTGGAGGGGCTGATGCTTGGGGGTATGGTGTGACCAGCGGAGTCTTCCGTTCCACCGATAGCGGAGGAAGTTGGACGCAACTGAATAGCGGTTTGACGGACACGTCTGTCTGGTCTCTATCCATCAATCTGAGTGGTTATCTTTTTGCTGGAACTCGGCTCGGCAGAGTATTCCGCAGCGTGAACCCAATCACGAGCGGAGGCCTCGCTGCACCCAACCTTCTTTCCCCAGCCAACGGCGCAACAAACCAACCTCTCTCTCTCATGCTCGATTGGTCCGAGGTGAGTGGTGCAACAAGCTACAGGGTTCAAGTGGCAACGGATGCGGGCTTTACCTCACTCGTGTCAGATGCGAGCGGCCTGACGGCATCTCAGTATACTATCGGTGGGTTGAGTGGCACCACTATCTATTATTGGCGGGTGAACGCAACGGATGGGACATTGACTAGCGCATGGTCTGATGTCTGGCGCTTTACAACCAGTATTGGTTTGTCTCCGCCTACTCTCTTATCACCCGCAAATGGTGCAACAATTCAAGTCTTGAATCCTACTCTTGACTGGTCTGATATTACCGGAGCCACAAGCTACAGACTTCAAGTGTCTACGAGCGTCAGCTTTATTTCAACCGTCGTTGACGTGAGCGTTTCTGCCTCTCAGCATAATGTTTCTGGCGTCTTAACCAACAACACCACGTATTATTGGAGAGTCAATGCAACCAACGGCACGACAACAAGCCTGTGGTCAGATGTTTGGAGCTTCACAATCGGCGCACTGCAAAACGAGTTCCTGATACTGGATGCACGCGACAGCCTGATCAGGAATAAAGAGTTCAAGTTCTACAATATCAGGAAAGGACTCAACGGAACATTTATCGAAGTCTTCAAGGGTGCTGCCACGACTGATTCAGACGGCAAAGTGAGATTCAATCCGGCGTGGTTTTTCCCGGGAGATACGGTAAAGGTTGACAAAATTCTGCACGTTGAAACTTCCAAGCCGAGGCACACAATAAAGATAGACAACGGGAAGTTTATGGATGCCATTGGGAATCTTTCTTATGACGCTTATAGGAACGCCCAACCACAGACGATTGTAGTCGATCACACAACAATAATGTACATGCTGAGTGTCTCTGTGGAATGGGATGCCGACGCTGCATTCTTTCAGAGTTTACGCGACGGAGTCAAGTACATGTCTAACTATCTCTATGACGTATTCGATGGACAATTATACATTAACTCCTTGGAGATTCATGATCAGAAAGAGAATTGGAACAATGCTGATATCTGGATTCACGCGAACAACGACTTTGAAAGCTACACAGACCTTCTGATTGATCATGTCTCAAAATTACCAAGGATCGTGTATTCCAATCTACGTTTCGATAATAGAAAGCTAACATATAGCCTTTATCCGTACGAATGGAAGAAGAGGAATACAACTGGCACGCTGATTTATGCACCATCTCGCGCCTTAGCACATGAATTCGGCCATCACGGGATTGGTTTTCGTGATGAGTACTGGACCATATTACACCAGAGAGTATTTCCCAACGCGTCAGGCGACAATCCCTATGACTTTGGATTCATGGACGAACCCATCGAAAGAGATATTCCAGAGAACTCTGAAATGTCGTCCGCTCTGGATTACGCTGTTTTTGAGCGCAGAATAACTGAGCAATGGAGACGCTGGCTTGGCAAATCATGTTGGGAAGGCTTCCAATCGAAATATGAGAACACATACGATGGCATTTTTGCTCCGATAAGAATTCCTCAAATTCAGCCGGACGCTGGTCCGAATAATGATTTTAATAATCTTCAATATGATGTCGGAGAGCTGTTACAGTATAGACCCTTCGACTCAGACAATCGCTCCTTCACATTAGAAATCCAATGCCTCAGAGGGAACACTGGATATTCGCTTGACGGAGTGAAAGTTCTTCTAAGAAAACCGACCAGGTCGTCAGCATGGAAGGAAATCGAACAAGGATACACTGACCTCTACGGTCGGATGTATGTATTAGGCACTAACATCAACGACCACATAGTGTGTACTTGGGAGAATTATTCTGCTGATGTGACAGTGTTCCCCACGGATAGACTTATTATTTTCTTGAGACCGACAAATGGTAACTTCAGATTGGTGAGTTTCTCCAGCCTTCGCCAAAATGGGAGTTTGGAATTGAGTCTTTTTGCTAATAGGCAATTCATCAATCCACCCCAATTAGAGTTGGTATTGCCCGGTGACTCATTGAAACATTACACCTTTGCTTTAGAACAGAACACAAATAGATACTTTGTGAACATACCAGATTCAATTTCTAGTTCCGGTCTGTTTGCTGTCACAGCTTACGATGATTCTCTGAAACCCTTCCCTATTAGTCTGGCCTATTCGATTTCGGATTTTTCAAATACCATCCATAGCAGTGACGGCAACGGATCCCTTTACTTGGATAGCGCCAATCACTCCCTAACCAAGATTGCAATATCAACGAGTAGCTTTCCCGCAAGTCAGGAAGGCTTAGAGTACGTCGTGGAGCGCGGAGGAGACATCTACAGTATCTCAGGCATCCCTGATGTTTCTTCTCTTTCTGGGACCAACTTGTTGTCAATCAGGTACTCTAAATCTGACATCCAGAACCGATCTAAATCTTCTCTACGGATTTTCTACTGGGACGAGTCCCAGCGCAAGTGGAAAAAAATAGGCGGAATCGTTGACACATTGAGAAACGAGGTCACCGCCCAAATCAACTCCTTCGGGACCTACGCTGCCTTCACCACAAGTGCAATCTCAACAGATCAGAAACTTGATAATAACAACGTCTTTTTCTATCCGAATCCATTCAACCCTGACAAAGGAATTGGAAGGTTTGTCTTCGGAGTCGGGAAAGCTGGGAATGTGACAGTCAAGATCTATGATGTTTCAAACACTCTGGCAAGGACTCTTGATGGTGGGGGCTTTTCACCGGGAACTTCCTACGAAATGAGCTGGGACGGACGGAAAGGCGACGGTCAGTTCGTTGCCAACGGAGTGTACTTCTACGTCATCGCGTCCGAAGGTGCCGAACGAGGCGTGGGCAAACTAGCAGTCCTGAGGTAACCTATGAGACTGCAACATACTCTTTCGATCTTTTTCGCGCTGAGTCTTACCAGTCAGTTCCTTCTCGCAAGTGATGAAACAGGCGGACAGTCAGGCGCATTTCTTCGCCGCGGCGTTGGAAGTCGTGCACTGGCAATGGGCAATGCCTACACAAGCGTCGCAAACGACGCAAGCGCCTTGTATTGGAATCCTGCTGGCCTTCCTCAGATTAAGAATGCGGAACTGCTCGGCATGTATTCGATTCTTTCATTCGACCGTCAGCAGTTGTTTGTTTCTTTTGCCAACAGTTTCTCGGATGCGTTCACGTTGGGAGTTGGCTGGTTTAAATTCGGCGTCACAAACATAGACGGAAGAGACGCGTTCGGCAACCCAACGCAGAAGTTCGACGATAGCCAAAACAGCTTCATGCTCTCGCTCGGCAAAGCATTCGGCGATGTCGCGGTCGGTGTGACGGGCAAATACCTGAACCATTTTCTGTTCGATCAGTCGGCCACGGGATTCGGTGTGGATGTGGGGACGAACATCCTCTTTTTCAACACAGTGCGTGTTGGCTTGGTTGTGCAAGACATCGCTGGACAACTGAGATGGAACACGGAGAGTAGTCTTAAGGAAACACTGCCGCTGACAACCCGCGCAGGGCTATCAGTGCATCCCGATTTTGTCCCAGTGGTCATTGCTGCAGAGATTGTGAAAGTTGGCGGAGCTGATCCGGTGTACAGGGCTGGTGGCGAGTGGAGCATTGTTGAGTTCTTCGGCGTTCGGGCTGGCTATGATAGCGAGAACGTTGCGTTCGGCGGCTTTGCCCGGATGCCTGGCGAAGCATTCAGCGTGCAGGTCGACTATGCCGCTACACGTGATGTACTGGAGAACCAGTTTGTACACCACGTATCGCTGAGGCTGGATTTCTAGAATTTGACACACAACTTGTGGAAACGATGAAGGCGGTGGGGATGAAGTAGGCCACACCCGCCTCCCTATCCCGCCATTCCTGTAGGCTTGTTCTCTTCTTAGACGAGATGAACAGGATTGACCGGATGATTTGCCCAAAGGGTCGGGAGAACCGGCCCGACGCAGGCGGGCATCGCGACCTACAGCTTTTCGTCTGCGCCGAGCGGAATGTGCAGGTATATTCAAGGTTAGCAGGGTTCGCCCAACTCCACGCATCAACTAACAACCATCAATCAACCAGGAGGAAATATCATGAGAAGAACACTCATACTTCTTGCGCCGATCGTTCTCTTTGCGGGGCTCTTTCTTTTGCTTTCTCAGGCCGTGATCAGCCTGGAGGGCGATCCGCAATCATCGTCCCCAATTCTCTACCAACCGCACAAGTTGGCCGACTTGACTTATTCTAGTTTTCCTTTTTCTCCCCAGTACAGTCAGGCCGATTCGAACGTACAGGTCGTCTATCGCTGGCCGTTCGGCTGTGCCTACGCTGTCTATGCATCAGGGCAATACCTGTATGCGGGATTCGGTGCAGGCATTCGCATCTACGAAGTGACTTCAGGGGGCAATGCAACGCTCGTCTCGCAAATCAAGACACGGTCTCGTGTCCTGAAGATAACGAAAGCCGGCAACTACTTGTACGTTGCCAACGATGGGGACGGACTGACGATCTGGAACGTCAGCACGATTAGCAATCCGGTCCAGGTATCTCGCGTTTCGACCACGTACGGCGCGCAGGACGTCTTTGTGCAGGGAAACTACGCCTACATTGCGGACGGTTGGTACGGCGGATATTTGGGAGGATACAGCTATGTATTTGAGGGCCGGTTCATGATTGTTGACGTGACGAACATCCAGAGCCCCGTCGTGCGATACAATCAACCTGTGGGCGGGGAGATGACCGGTATGCACGTCCGTGGCGCCTACGCTTTCATTACATACATTTGGTACAGCAGTTGGGACGGGACACACGAGCAACTCAGAATCTACGACATCTCAGACCCGGCAAACCCCGCTCAACAAAGCGACCTCGACGTTGGTTCGCCGAGGAGTTACACAGACGACTTTGCAGACGCCACAGTAAAGGGGAATTACGTGTTCAGCGCTGTCGGGACAGCCGGAGTGAAGCATATCGACGCTTCTAACATCCAAGCTCCAGTGATTGTTGGAACGATCCCGCTGAATGGGAAGCTTACGTTCCGCATGGAGCAGTACGACACTACGCTCATTGCGGTCCTCAAAGACAGCACCGTCGTTACGATTGGGATGAGCAACCCTGCAACACCGGGTCGCCCCCGCTGGGCGAACTATTCCAGCCCGTTCAATTCCGACGCATGCTACAATAATGGCTATATCTTCGTTGCATGTGGCGCAGATGGTGTGCGGATTCTTGATGCCACTACGTTGAACCAACTCAACCAACTCAAGTATAGTCAAGCATCTGGCGACGTGTTGGTCGATGGTAACAGCCTCTACACTACTGACGGCATCTACGGGGTCAGGATTTTCCAAGCACGCGCTGGTAACTTTACATATATGGGGCAATGGGTGCATCCATCTGGCCTATCGATCGATCACATTGCCAAATACAGTAACTACTTGTACGTCAGCCATAGCTCTGGGGTGAAGGTGCTCGATATTTCCAATCCCGCGTCACCTACTCAAGTGGGGTCCGTGCTCGCCTTGGGTGAAATCAACGATCTCACAGTCGCCGACGGTAAGCTCTACGTCGTGCAGAAAGAGTATGGTCTGAGAGTGTATGGCCTCTCGACTCCCTCGGCACCCAATCTTCTTGGCACTTTCAATCCTCGCGGACGGAATTGGCGATGTAGAGTGCGGGGCAACTATGCCTATGTGGCCTCGGATTCGGCGGGAGTTCGAGTCATCAATGTCGCAAACCCTGCAGCGATGTATGAAGAGGGATTCTACGATCCGACTGGCATGGTGTACGATATCGCTTTGGAAGGCAACTACGCCTTCGTGGCTGCGGGGACCCAAGGCTTGCTCGTGCTCGATATTTCCAATCCTGCTGGCCCGTACATGCTCACAAGCATGGGAACAACGAATCCAGCCATCGGCGTCGATAGCCGCAACTCGGTTGCGTATGTGACGACGAGCTACGACCGCTTGAACATTTTCTATTTTGTCGGCGCTCGACTCAGCTTGGCAGGGTTCCACAGGCCCGCAAACCTCAGGAACGAGGTGTTCTGGGGAAATGACTTTACCCGCCCAGCGGTCGATGCAGGTGACTACGTCTACCTCGGATGCGGCGCCCTTGGGCTTGTCCAGATCTCTACGCCAATCAGCTCTGTCGAAGAAATCGGTACCGGCAACATCCCCAATACGTTTGCGTTGCATCAGAACTACCCGAACCCATTTAACCCATCGACAACAATTCACTTCGACCTGTCGAAATCAAGCCACGTGAACTTGAGAGTCTACGATGCGACTGGTAGAGAAGTGGCGACGTTGGTGAACGAGCGTCTCGCTTCTGGCAGCTATCAGACAAAGTGGGATGGTGCTGGTTTGGCAAGTGGAGTTTATTTCTACCGGCTTGAGGCTGGAGACTTCCATGTTGTGAAGAAGATGATCCTGGTGAAGTAATTTGACAGGTCACGATGAATACTGGAGACTGGGGGCCAACTCCTCCCAGTCTCCAAGCACCAACCGAGCAGAAATCATGCAACTTTCATCTCTCGGCTTTAGATTTCCAGCTCGGCTCATCAAGGCCGAGTGGACGCAGACGATCGCTGTGGTGGCAGTCAGCATCCTCATCCGCAACCTGCTGGAGATGTATCTCAAGAATCCCGGCGGCTGGGTGCTTTCGTCGGCGGACGATTTGGTGAACTGGTGGGTGCACTTCCCGCTTTTCTATGTTACGGTATGGCTTGGGGGCGCTCTTGGATTGGCATTGTTACTTGAAACCAGCTTCAGCCGAACCGCTCGTCTTGCTGCATACGGAGTCCCCATCATCATCATCGGGCCGCTGGTTGACTGCCTCAGCGTCGGCGGTGGAATCCCGTACCTCTATGTGAAGTCTCCGGAAGCAGCGCGCGCAGCGCTGCTGAATTTGTTGAATCCTGCAAGCGATCTTTTGACATTCGGTATTCCACCCGGGCCACGAGTGGAAGTTGGCATCGCAGTCGTGGCTGCACTCTTCGTTACTTGGTCAGTCGCTCATGGCTCACCTTCCGGGAGACTTCTAACGAGCTTGGCAGCGAGCGCGGGTTTGTACCTGTGGATCTACATCCTCTGTTGTTGGCCGGCGTTGCTGAACGCGCTACGAAGCGAGCAAGCCTTCGCTGGGTTTGCCCCCACTTCATACGCCTCGGTGTATGCAGTTACCAGTGCTGGAATATTGGGTATCGCTCATTCGATGGCTGGGGCGCAGAATATTGGAGTCCTCATCCGCTTCCTCCGCCCCAAGCGACTCATTCATTATTTGCTGCTGACTTTGCTGGGGTTCGTCATTCAAACAAAGGAAAACCCGCTCGTCGCCCTCTCCCCCACCGACTCCATGATGCACATAGTGAAGGCTCTCGCCGGTCTTGCGGCACTCGTTCTCGTCTTCATCTCAACAACGATCTTGAATGACTTCACAGACGGGGTGGAGGACCGCCACAACAACAGGAGCTTTGTCGGTGACCATCCTGAACTGCACTCTCAGCTTTTCACGCTTGTGTGGCTCAGCTTTGGCGTCGCACTTGTTCTCGCATTCACCGTCAGCTTGTGGGCCATGAGCACCGTGTTCATCTGGTTTGCGCTTAATGTGGCCTACTCGTATCCTCCGGTTCGGCTGAAGCGCTGGGCCGTGACATCGCATATGACGATTGCGATTGCCTCTTCGTTGGCACTGTATTATGGTGCTTCACTGGCCGCTCAGTCGGCGGGCGGTGTGAGTCTGCCTCCAAGATTCGGACAAGCAGTCTTCCTGCTGAGCTTCCTTGGTGCGTTCATGAAAGATCTGCCGGATGAAACTGGCGACCGGCTTTCCGGCATTGGCACATTACCGGCTGAGCTGTCTCCAGTGAAGCACAAGATGCTCTATGCCGTTCTCATGAGCGCGTGCTACATCGTGCCTGCGGTGATGTTCTTCGACGTGACGCCGTACGTTTGGCTGCTCGGCGTGCCGCTGGTGATCAGTCTGTACTTCATAGTGAAACGACCGAACGAGAATACGGGAGTGCTGGCTCTTTATTACACGAGTCTGGCAGCATTTATTGTAGCACATGTGATGCTGGCGTGATCACGTTGTTCACTTCTACCATCTGCAAGCCGGCAATTACGTGGCAACGAAGAAGCTTTTGCTTTTGAAATAGCATCAAATGATCAGACCTGTGTGCGGAAAAGGCAGGTATCACCAGCCCGTAGACGCTTATTCTAAAAGCCGAGTTAGCCTCAAAGAAATCGGGACTGGTTGAGCTTCAGATTTTTTTTGGAAAGTTTTCTGCAAGAGGGGGCATGTGCAAGTATAACCAAGCAGACCACTTGCCACCAGAGGAGGACTTTGCCTATGCGAACACTCTCAAATTCGCTCATCCTTGTAACTCTTTTTTCACTTTTTGTACCAAACCCATTGCGCGCCCAATGGGTCCAAACGAACGGACCCTACGGCCAATCCGTCTACTCGTTCGCGGTGAGTGGCACTAATCTTTTTGCGGGGACTTCTGTTGGCGGCGTGTTTCTTTCGACGAACAACGGCACAAACTGGACCCCCGTCAACACAGGATTGGGTTCCTTCCCGTTTGTCCGGGCTCTTGCAATCAGTGGCACGGACCTATTTGCGGGGCTTAATAGTGGTGCTGTCTTTCGTTCCACCAACAACGGTGCAAGCTGGACTGCGGCGAGCGGGGGCTTAACTGACCCGGTTTTTGCCCTTGCGGTCAGCGGCGCGAATCTTTTTGCAGGGACTCTATTTGGTGGCGTTTTTCTTTCCACCAACAACGGCACAAACTGGACTCCAGTCAACTCTGGTTTAGGTTCCTTCCCGTTTGTCCAGGCTCTTGCAGTCAGTGGCACAAATCTCTTTGCGGGAACCCAGACTCAGACTGCTGGTGTCTTTCGTTCCACCAACAACGGCACAAGCTGGATTTATTCAGGAGTCAACCAAAGTGTAGATGCCTTCGCAATCAGCAGCACGAATCTCTTTGCGGGTAGTTGGCAAGGTGTTTATCTTTCTACCAACAACGGCGCAAACTGGACCGCTGTCAATTCAGGTTTGACCAGTCCATATGTCCAAGCTTTAGCAGTTAACGGCACGAACCTTTTTGCAGGGACCAATACAGGAGGGAACAGTGGCGGTGTCTTTCTTTCCACAAATAACGGTACAAGCTGGACTGAAGTTAGCACTGGCTTGAACTATATGAACATATTGTCTTTAGCAGTCAGTGGCACGAATCTCTTTGCGGGTACTGGTGATGACGGGGGCGTTTGGCGAAGGCCGCTGTCGCAGATGGTTTCCGTGGAGGAAAGACAGAGTGTCCTCCCCGCAGGCTTCTTCCTACAGCAGAACTACCCCAACCCCTTCAACCCGCTGACAACAATCAAATACGATTTGCCGCGGGAATCATTTATTACGCTGAAGCTCTATGACATCCTCGGCAGGGAAGTCGCAACGCTCGTGAACAAAGAAGAGCACGCGGGGTACAAGCAAGCGACATGGGACGCCGCCAGATACGCGAGCGGCGTGTACTTCTATCGGCTGCAAGCTGGAGATTTTGTGGCAACGAAGAAGCTGATCTTGCTTAGATAAGGCAAGTGGATCACGGGCTTGCACAGCTTTTCCAACTCCACCCAAGGTTCTTGCAACGCAAAACGGAGTCAACGCTCGAAATTGTGTAGCTGGTTGTGGCTTTGTATTTTCGATCGGATTCTTTCTGCAAGAGGGCGCGACTGCATGTATATATGGAAGGACTGCTCGGACATTCTAAAGGAACCCATTGATGAAAAAGCTCATCATATTATTCCCGGCATTCAGCCTCATTATCTCGCTTGGACACGCACAAGAGAAGTACGAAGGGCTCGGGTGGGCATGTGTGGGAGTCACGGTACCTTCGGGTAACTATTCCGACGCCCTCGATAACGGATTGGACGTAGAGGTCAATGCAATTCGTCCTTTGGGATCGAATGTGGGGGTAGGCTTTAGCCTCCGCTATAGCCAGCTCTCCTACAAGAGCAGCGAGTACGACGGCCCCTATAAGCTCTTGCTTAGCAATGGATACCTCGCACTTGGATCATTCGACCCGAGTTCGCGCTTCGTGTTTTGTGGTCTACTTGGGCTCGGCATGCATTTCACATTCAAGTCGGAGCGGAAACCGACGTACCTCGGCTATCCTTACTACCCCACGCAAGGCACGGAACCCAAGAGTGGCTATTGGCTCGGTGTGGAATTCGGAGGAGTAGTCGGATACCGCTTCTCCGAGCAATTCGGTATCTGCGGTAAGATACAATACGATATTCTCACCAAGTTTGTGGAAGGATCAAATTACTTCTCGGCAAAAGTCGGTCTCATGCTTTCATTCAGAGCATTCTCCCGCAAGTGACCTTGACCCACTATGCACGCATTGTTCAGAAGGACGTGACTTCATGCACCAGTCATGGGAGGATCGCTGTGCATCCCACTTTACGATCCATCCCCACAAGGAGCAATTTTGGTCTTGATTTTCAATTTCGAACTACATACAGTGCATATGCGAAATTTGCCATTCTGTTTGCTCCCAGCCGTGGGCGGCTATGCTATCATCCTCAGTTCCTTGAAGACGAATCTTCCTAACAGACCGTTCACACGGACAAGGATGGAGTGTGCACTGGAAAGATCGTTGCTCGTTATTTCTCTATTGACATTTTGATCTTGAAATGCGTTGAGTGCAATGCAGGAACCGAAAAACGATAAGAAGCTCCGCTCCACTTTGGCCCTGTCCTTTTCTATTGTGAGAAGTCAAGTCACGATGATATTGCTCCTGGTCTCGCATTCCTTCTTCGGCCAGTGCAATGCTTTTTCACAGGATGAGACATCTGCCACCAAGGCGACCGATTGGAGGTCCACCAACGGACCATACGGCGAACATGTGTTCGCATTGGCAATCAACTCTCGCGGTTATGTGTTTGCTGCGACCTCCGACGGCGGTGTGTTCCGTTCTACCGACAACGGCTCGAGTTGGACTCCTATCAATGGTGGCTTGGCAACGACTAATACCTACAGACTGATTATCGGAAAAAATGAATATTTGTATCTCGGCACGTGGGGGAGAGGTGTTTCCGTTTCAACCGACAATGGCGATACATGGGTCGAGATCAACAAAGGATTGATCGAGCTGTACATCTCAGCGCTCACAATGAATGGCCAAGGCCATTTCTTCGCGGGAACGTCGGAAAACGGCGTGTTTCGCTCCACCGATAATGGAATGAGCTGGAAGAAATGCAGCGCTGGTTTGCCCGATGCACGCATCAACGCACTTATCGGCCATCCGAAGGGAGACATGTTTGCCAGCGTCAAAGGCAACGGCGCGTACCGCTCCACCAATGGTGGCGATAGTTGGACGGAGGCCAACAAGGGGCTGACGAAATTGGACGTGTATACATTTGCTATCGATTCAACTGGCGATGTGTTCGCCGCTGCAGATGGGACTGTGTTCCGCTCATCGAATAACGGCTTGACATGGACCGGACTCAGTCTGGGATATAAGTTTACGCCCGTTAACGACGTTTCTATCACCGCACCGAGGCACTTGTTTGCAGCCACCGAAGGGAAAGGAGTATTCCGATCAACAGACAATGGGGTTACATGGACGGAAATGAACGCGGGTCTGTCTAAAACCCGCATCTACGCCCTTGCCGTTGACTCCGGTGGATATCTGTATGCAGCCTCGGAGTACGGCGCAGTTGTTTTCCGCAGCGCACAACCAATATCATCCACACATTCCAAATAAAAGTTGAACAACCATCAACAAGAAAGGAACAAGCTATGAAATCTGTATGGAAACATCTCCAAGCCGGTTTTTTGGTGTTGTTGGCATTTATGCTCTTGTCAGGATGCGGCGCGTCCAAGGGAGTAGTCTACGAGATGACTGAACCGACGCCGGAACCTGTCGGGATCAAAGGCCTTAGCTCAGATGACCAGATTGTGGAGATGGTCGACTACGCAAATGGCAAAGCAGCCGAAAGGAATCAACTCCTTGTTGTCGTGAAGCGTGATCGTGAGTACCACTTGGGCTCACTCGATTTCACCAGCGGGACAGTCAGCAATCTAACACCTTTGCAGCAGTACGACCCTCAACATCCTCTGTACTGGCAAAAATTGGAGGAAGAGGAGTTGAGCGGATTGGGGAAATGTTGGGGGACCTGCATGTCAGCCACTGCAATTGGCGGGACGACTGAGAAGTACGGCTTTTACGCAGAGAAGGAGTTCTGGGGAGACAAAGATCATAAGGTGACCATCTCCTACCAATTCAAGAAAGAAGAAGAAACCCGTAGCGGATGGTACACCTCCACGACATACACAACCACGCAGGCGAAAGCTACAGAGAAGTTTATCATGGGTGATAAAGTGGAAGAGGCGAACCAGGTGAGCGGCTACTGGGGCAACTTCCGAAGCAACGGAAATGTGCGAAAGGCCCGCTACTACCCAGTCGGATCTGAAGACTACTACTTCGGAGCACAACCGGATCTGCCCGAGCAAAGCGAGTTCGTCCGGTTCTTCGTCTATTACCCCAACAACAATAACATGTCGGGCGCGCAGGCCGATTATCGTTCATCAAAGCCGTACGTCGACGCAGGTGTCATTCGGTCGGGTGCTCTTGTGGGCATTATCGTTGGAAAGCCAGGGGAATACATGCTGAAGAGATTCTCAGCCCCCGACTTTGCAAAGGCGATCAAGCTCCATCGAGCTGTCCAGGATTGATATGAAGTTCCTGATCGTGCTGATTGTTGTGGCTGTCTCCATCCCTGAGTATTGGTGCTCGGGACAGGTTAGCCCCGAGTACCAACACTTTTATGGCTCAATGATGCGTGATCCCGACAGCTTCAATGCTCAAGTTATGCCTTACACACAAAGCATGTTTCAGGACATGGTGGTGATGTACCAGAGTCTGTCCCAAAGAAGTCAAAGGCGATGTCAGTTTACTCCGTCGTGTTCACGCTATTCGTATCTTGCAATTGGGGAGTACGGACCGTTCGCTGGAATTCCACTCACATTGGAGCGACTGTGGCGATGCACCGAGAGCGCTTCAGGCAAGTACCCGATGTATGGCGAATATCTCTTCGACCCCCCTGTTCGGCTTTCCTTGTTTACACCGCTCTCCTCTTCGGTCGCCCCGGCGAACGATGACTATATCGGTTGGCTGATGAAGAATGAGGAATGGCAAGAGGCATATCAAAAGGCGCTTGAGCAGGAATTCACTGCACCGGAATCGCAACACCGGCTGCTTTTGGCAAAGCTCGCGTTGAATATCGGCAAGCCTGACAAAGCGCTTCGTTGGCTTGATGCCGAGCCGGGGTCTGATCCCGCCTTTCTTCGAGCAATAGGATACTACCGTCTTGGAATGTTCAGCTTCTCCAGAAAGGAAATCGAAGCAAGCCTTCCTTCAACCAAACCGGCGGACCCTGAAGCTGCAACTCTATGGCTTCATTCTTATTTGCAGGAAGACCAGAACACTCTTGACGGACGTTCGACTGTAATGCTTGCATCGCTTCAAGGCCGTTCCGATTACGCTTTCTTGACGCAGAGCTTTCTTGACTTCTCAAAACAGCGTGATCGTTCCCCCGTTCTCAGTCTTATCCAGTCAGCCA
>Ga0082335_1005179_pt1 | contig 18381 bp, 13 predicted proteins | sample Subgrocontami58m_FD_72375 | JGI IMG/M metagenome (GOLD analysis project Ga0082335, IMG submission 72375) | Subsurface groundwater microbial communities from S. Glens Falls, New York, USA - GMW37 contaminated, 5.8 m (SPADES assembly) (version 2) ... | reverse complement strand
CGGGGGGGGGAGACGTCGGAGTACCTCCGCGCGCTGGACCGGATTCCGGATCGGCTCGCGCCGAAGCGCGCCCGGACTGGGAAGGCCCGCCGCCGATGAGAGGCGCGGGCTGGACCGAGTGCCTTCTGCGCGCGTACGGGCAGGCGTTCTTCTGCGCGAACCCGCTCTCGGGGGCGCTCTTCGCCCTCGCGATCTTGTCGGCCGACCCGGGGACCTTCGCGAGGTCGCTCGTCGGGCTGCTCGCAGCGACCGCCGTGGCGAGGCTCCTGCGGTTCGACGTCGCGCTCGTGAAAAGCGGCCTGTACGGGTTCAACGGCATCCTCCTCGGCCTGTACTGGGGCGTCTTCCGCGAGCAGAGCTGGACGGGGCTTGCCGTCCTCGCCGCGCTCGCGGCGGCGAGCCCGATCGTCGCGGCGGCGTGCGCGAAGGGGCTCTCCAGGCCGTCGGTCGACCTGCCGGCGCTCTGCCTGCCGTCGATCCTCTTGATGGTCCCGCTCCTCCTGGCCGTGAAGGACGTCCCCGGTTTCGCGACGGCGCCAGGGTATCTCGTCTGGGAGTTGGACAAGATCGACTACCGCGTGATGGACCGCCTCTTCCACTGGGGGGACCTGGACGGGAAGGCGGTGTGGAGCGCGATCTCGTCCGGGGCGGCGACGAAGATCCTGCTCCTGCTCGGCGTGCTGGCGCACTCCAGGATCCTCGCCGGCATGGCGGTCGTGGGGCTCGCGACGAGCATCGCGGCGGGGTGGCTCCTCGGGGGGAACTACGCCGTCTGGAATTCCGCCCTCCACTTCCACGTCTCGGTCCCGCTCGCGATGGCGCTGGGAGGCTTCTTCGTCGCGTTCAATCGGTCGGCGGTGCTGCTCGCGATCCTCGCGGTGCTGGTCGGGGCACCGGCGTGGCACGGGATCTCGGTGGCGCTTCTCGCCCTTGGCCTGCCCGCCTACGGCGTCCCGTTCACCGTGATGGCGCTGGGAATGCTCGCCCTCCTGCGCTGGCTCCCGGCGGCCGCGGAGAGGCTGGGGCTCGCGCGCATCCCGCTCGCGTGGGTGGGGGACCCCGAGGAGTCGGCCGTGTGGAACCGCCGCTTCCGCTTCGCCGACAGATTCTGGAGAGAGGTCCACGCGCTGCGCGGGTCGCCGGGTGCCGACGTCAACCGCCTCGTGGAGATCCTCCTCCGCTCGCGCCGCGTCGTGGCGATGACGGGGGCGGGGGGGAGCACGGAGTCGGGGATCCCCGACTACCGGACGCACGAGGGGGCCTGGAAGAAATACGACGCGAGCCCCTTCCGGTACGAGGCCTTCCTCGCGAGCGAGGAGTCGCGGCGGCGCTACTGGGAGATGAGCGAGGACTTCTTTCACATCGTGAGGAACGCCCGCCCGAACGCGGCGCACATCGCGCTCGCCGAGCTCGAGCGGCTCGGGAGGCTCGAGCGGATCGTCACGCAGAACGTGGACAACCTGCACCAGCGGGCGGGGACGTCGATTGCGCGGGTGATCGAGCTTCACGGGAACGAGCTGTCGGTGTCGTGCCTCAAGTGCGGGAAGAGGTACGACCGCGTCGAGGTGCACCGCTGGATCGAGGGGGGCGTGGGCGTGCCATACTGCCTCGCCTGCCAGGGGGTGCTGAAGCCGGACTCGACGGCGTTCGGGCAGCCGATGCCGCTCGCCGCGAGCCAGGCGGCGCTGGAGGCGGTCTCGGGGTGCGACTGCCTCCTCGTGCTGGGGACCTCGCTGGAGGTGCAGCCGGCGGCCTACCTGCCGTGGAAGGCGAAGTCGGGCGGGGCGGCGCTGGCCATCGTGACGAAGAGCCCGACTCGCTACGACATCCACGCGGACGTCGTGATCCGCGCGGACATCTCGGACGTCATGCGGCGCACCGTCGCGCGCCTGAAGCTGCTCCTTCCCCTGATGGACGGCGCGGCGGCGCGGTAGCAAGAAGTGTCACCTCCAGCGACAATCCGCGTCGCTTCTTGCTCCCGGACGTGAACCCCCGCAATTCGAACGACCTCGCCCCAACTCCTGATGGGAGAGGGGCGGCGGCCGAAAGTGGCTCCGCCTCCTGGGCAATTCATCCGCGCTGGTCGCTCAACGCCAGCAACCGCGCCTCGGACTGGTACTTCGAGAGCATCCCCTACGGCAGCAGCACGGCCGGCGCGCACTACGACTCGTTCGTCGCGTTCAATCGGACGGCGGGGGCCGACTCGATGGTGACGATGCCGCTCCTGGGCTGGGTCGCGAGGCTGGGGCCGAACCGTGGGTACCTCGCCAGCTTCTCCATCGCCCGCTACGGCGCCCAGACCGATCGCGACCCGTGGTTCCTCGATGCCGGCAGTGGCGTCCTCCTGTCGACCAGGCAGTTCGTGACCGGGAACAATCCCAACGACGCGAACACACCCGCGAGCTCAGCCTTCCAGCGGCCCTGGGTCCAGCACCTCGTCGACCAGTGGGGCCGGGCCTCGGCAGGCGGCGTCCGCTACTACCTCATGGACAACGAGTCGAGCATCTGGCACTCCTCCCATCGGGACGTGCATCCCGTGGGCGCGAGCATGGAGGAGATTCGCAACAAGGTCCTCGACTACTCCGCGATGATCAAGTCGGTCGATCCGACCGCGCAGGTGGTCGGACCGGAGGAGTGGGGGTGGAGCGGTTACTTCTATAGCGGCTACGACCAGCAGTACGGGGCGGCGAACAACTGGCAGGAGCCGTACCCTGACCGTGCCGCGCACGGCAACATGGACTACGTGCCGTGGCTGCTCGACCAGATGCGTCGCAGCGAGCAGGCGACCGGGCGGCGCCCGCTCGATGTGTTCAGCCTGCACTTCCACCCACAGGGCGGCGAGTTCGGAGACGACGTCAGTCCGGCGATGCAGCGGCTCCGCAACCAATCGACCCGAGCGCTCTGGGACCCGAACTACCGGGACCAGAGCTGGATCGGGACGCCGGTGAACCTCGTTCCCAGGATGCGCGACTGGGTAAACGCGTACTACCCGGGCACGAAGCTCGGCTTGACGGAGTACTCCTGGGGCGCCGAGGGCGACATGAACGGCGCGACCGCGCAGGCCGACGTCCTCGGAATCCTCGGACGCGAAGGCGTGGACGTGGCCTGTCGCTGGACGATGCCGGACCCGAGCACGCCCACCTACAAGGCGATCCAGATCTACCGCAACTACGACGGGAGCGGGTCCCGCTTCGGCGACACGAGCGTGCAAGCGACGGTCCCGAATCCCGATGCCCTCTCCGCGTTCGCCGCGGTGCGGGCCTCGGATGGGGCGCTGACGGTGATGGTCGTCCACAAGTCGTCTGACAGCTCCGTGCAGGCCACGATCAACGTCTCCGGTTTCGCGAGCGCCGGGCAGGCGCAGGTCTGGCAGTTGACCTCGGCGAACGCGATCACGCGTCTCGCCGCGATCCCGGTCCAGTCTTCCCGGTTGACAGCGATCGTACCGCCGCGGAGCATCACGCTCTTCGTGCTGCCCGTCTCGAGCGGCCCGGCTCCGGCGTTCACCTCCACGGTGACGGCCACTCCGGCGCGCGTCCTCCCGGGGGCGAACGTGTCGCTGCTGACCCTGGTGACCTGCACCCGCGACGCCCTCACGAACGGGATCGTGGAGGTGGAGGTGTACAACTCGGTCGGGACCCGGGTCGCGCGGCAGGAGTGGGTCGCGCAGAGCTTCGTCGCCGGCCAGAGCCGGAGCTACTCGTGGGTGTGGGCCACGGGCTCGAATCCGGTAGGAACGTACACCGTCATGACCGGCGTGCTCACCTCGGACCGGTCCTCGACTCTGCACTGGAACAACCGCGCGGCGACGATCGTGATCACCCGCGACCCGGCGCAGTACAACTTCGAGGCGGGGACCCAGGGCTGGAGGTCGTCGGGCGGGATGGTCGTGGGCCTCTCGAGCTCCGGCGCGCAGGCGTTTGCGGGCCTGGGATCGCTCGCGGTCGTCTTCAGCGGGAGTTCCGGGCAGACGCAGTATGTTTCGGTGGCCGCCCCGGCGACTCCCGCGGGAAGGACGATCACGTTTCACGTGTGAATTCCAGCGGACAGTCGGATTTTGTCGATTCAGCCCTACGCGCTCCAGGGGGCGGCGATCGCGACGCGGTAGGGTGCGCCGTCGGCGCACTGCGCCGGCAGCGACCAAGCGCACTGACCCCTTCCGCGCCGGAGCCTCGCTGGGCTCGGCCCTGACTTCAGGCGCAGTCATTCTCATCACGACACATCTGGGACCGCCCGGGGATCCCGATGCGGTCGTAGGGAGGTTCATTCGCGCGCTGCGGGACCACGACCCCGGCCGCGCGGTATGCGAGGTGGCCGATGGTCCCCTGACCCCCCCGGGGATCGAGAGGCTCCTGGCGCGAAACCCGCACATTTTCAACAGCCAGGACTGGACCGTCTCGGGTGTCGAGTGGGAGTCTGCAACCTTAGGGACATTTGGCAGCGCGCTCGTCTCAGTCAAGGGACTGGACGGAAGGACGCACGAGCTAGGTGTCGCGCTTAGGGCAGAGAGGGACGATGTCTGGGGCATCGTGGGGAAGTGGAGGGTCGCGACTCTCACCTCGGCTGCGCTTTCACCAGCACCGCCTCCGTTGGCGGTTGCGAAGACCCGTGTCTGGCGAGATGCCAAGAGCGGGAACTGGGATCGTGTGCGCGGGACCTTCACGATTGGAGGCCTGGATGCCGCGTGGACGGGCAAGGGCTGGCGGCGTGAATTCCAGATCACTGCCAGTCTCGGGGGGAGTCAGCCCCTCTCCCTGAACCTGGAGCCCTCCGGGAGGCGCTCCTTCTCGGACCCGACCAGAGTGGACTCGCCCGTCCCATGCGAGGTCATCTTGGAGGTCCCGGTGGGGAGCACGGATGGGAACCTGGAGTTTCAGGTCGAGGACTTCGCAGGCGGCCGAAGGTACTCGTGGAGCGTCCCCATTCCGCCCGATCGGCAGATCCTCGTGCATGACTGTTGCCGTGGCGCTCTGCCGCCCGCTTCGCGGGCTCGGTGCTCGCCTGGTGCGCTAAGTAGCTCGCACAAAGTCTTCCGGGATGACCTGCAACTGCAATTCAGCGAGCCTTGGAGTAGCGCGCGCAAGCGCGCTGTGGACTAACGCCCGCAAGGGCGTTAGGACCACGACTGACAGCCTTGCGGCTGTCAGTCCACCGCGCCCTTGCGGGCGCGACTCCAGGAACCGCGTGGTCCGGATCCCGAAGGACTTTGTGCGAGGTGCTTAGTGCGTGGGCACCGGGGAGGCCGTGAGGGCCCGCTCGATCGCGCGCATCAGCCACGGCCGCGGCACGGGGCGGCGCAGGACGTCCCTGACGTGCGGCACCGTCGTGAGGCGCCGCGCGAGGCCCTCCACCGGCCTGTCCACCAGCACGATCACCGGGATCCCGTGCACCCAGGCGATGGTCGTCCCGACGCCGATCGCGTCGCTCTGCCCGTCGTCGATCACCAGGATCAACAGATCGGGCGCCATCGCGCTCGCCTGGTGGATCGCCCCGGCGTTCGGCCTCGTCCCCTCCGCGCCGAACCCCGCCAGGCGGAGCGCCGCCGCCAGCGACTCCCCCTCGCCGGTCCCCTCGTCGATGACCAGGACCTTCCGTTCCATGGGGCACCTCCATCTCGAATTCGGCTACACGCGAAGCTCGCCCGCCGCGCGCCGGACCAGGTCGCCGAGCTGCAGCAGGTCGAGGGGCTTCCTCAGCAGGCAGTACGCCCCCGCCTCGCGGGCCTCCTGCAGCACCTTCCAGTCGGGATAGGCCGTGATGAGGATCACCTTCGGCCCGCTTCCGTACGATCCGAGCAGCGACGACGTGTGCACAGCGCGGACGACGTCGAGCCCCGTGGCCCCCGGCAGGCGGAAGTCGCAGACCACCGCGTGGTACGCGTTCCGATCGAGCACCTGGATCGCGTCCTTCCCGTTCGACACGGAGTCCACCTGCATTCCCGTCATCGTGAGGAACTCGCGGATCGCGTACCGCATCTCCGTGTCGTCCTCGACCACGAGGACGCGGATCTGCTTCGTCGCCGTCGGCTCCGTGCGCTCCATCGGTCTCGTCGAGGTGTTCATCTCGGGGATCCTCATCGTCCGTCCCGTCTCTTCGGCAAGGGGGCTGCCAAGCGCGGAACGGGTCGCCCCCGCGGCGGGTCAAGGACTTGCGGCGCGAATCCGCCTCGGAGTTCGCAGCCCCGCGAATGACGGTTCGCGAAACTGCGAATCCCCGAGCCTCTCGGGCGGGGCGCTCGGTACCGGCAGCGGACTTGTGTCCGCGGGGTGGCTCCTCGCGCATGGCGTGACGATTGCATTCCTGCGAGAGGCATCGAACTCTGGAGGCGTGCCGAACCCGTTCGCCGTAGAATGTCTCGGATCGAAGAGGCATCCCGGATGCGAGAGTTCGGCTGGCTGGTCGCTGCCCGCGGCATGTGGGCGGGATTCCTCGCCCTCGCGGCGCTCCTCGCCTGGCTCCACCACTCCCTCGAGTCTGCCTGGCCGCTCTTCGCCCTCTGCGCGGCGATGGGGGCCTATGACGTCGTCGGGGCGCTGGCGACCTCCCGCCACCCCGAGCGGATGAGGCGAATCGCCCTCGCGACGCTGTTCCTCGACCTCATCGCCTTCACCGCGTACCTCCACTACTCGGGCGACATCGAGAACCCGTTCGAGGAGTGGTATTTCCTCCCCGTCATCGCAGGGTCGGTGATCGTCTCCAAGCGCGCGGGGTACCTCCTCGCCGGGGTCGCCACGATCCTCTTCGCGCTCATGGTCGCCATGACGGCGTATGACGCGATGCCGGTCCACCTCCAGCACCACCACCTCTCGCTGATTCAGAGCGTGAACATCCACGAGGAGGTCGACCCCGACACGAGCCCCGGAGGGTCCGTCTATATCGTGTCGCACCTCATCGCCCTGCTGGTCCTCCTGTACGGCCTCGCGTTCGGCTTCGGGTCGCTCGCGGAGCGGATCCGCGAGAAGGAGCTGCAGCTCGCGCGGGAGAACGAGCGGCTCGACCTGCTGATGCGGACGCTCCCGGTCGGCGTGGCGCTCGTCGAGCGGGATGGGACGGTGCGAATGGCGAACCCCGCCTCGCGCGCGCTGCTCGGCGAGGTCGCGGGGCGGCCCCTCGCGTCGATCGCGGGGTGCGCGGGGGTCGCTGAGCGGCTTGCGCAGATCGGGACGGAGGCCGCGACGTTCGAGACCGCGAACGAGGGGCGCGTGCTCGAGCACTCCCTCGCCCGCGCGAGCGTGGAGGGGCCGATCGTCTGGGTCTTCCGCGACATGACCGACCAGCGGCGCCTGATGGCCCACCTCATGCACTCCTCGAAGATGGCCGCGCTCGGGCTCCTCGCCGCCGGCATCGCGCACGAGATCGGCAACCCCCTCTCCTCCATGTCCGCGATCCTCCAGATCCTCCGGATGCGGCCCGAGGCGAATGACGTCCCCGACCGCCTGCGCGCGCTTGGGGGCCTCGTCGAGCGGATCGACCGGATCGTCCGCGACGTGATCGGGTTCGCCCGCCCCTCCCCCCGCGAGCGCGTGCGCGTCACCGCGCAGGAGGTCGTCGAGGGGGCCCTCCAGGTGTTCCGCCTCCACGACAAGGGGAAGAGGGTCCGGCTCGAGGTCGCCCTCCCCGAGGAGCCGATCGTGACGGACGGCGTGAAGGACCAGCTCGTGCAGGTCGTGCTCAATTTCCTGCTGAATGCCGCCGACGCGCTCGGGGAGGGAGGCACGATCCGCGTGGGGGCCCGTGCGCGGGAGGGGGAGATGGAGATCTGGGTCGCGGACGACGGACGCGGGATTGCGGCCGGGGACCGCGGGCACCTGTTCGAGCCGTTCTTCACGACGAAAGACCCGGGCCAGGGAGTGGGGCTCGGGCTCTTCGTGAGCGACTCGATCGTCCGCGCGCACGACGGGCGGATCGAGGTCGAGTCGGCGCCAGGGCGCGGCTCCACGTTCCGCGTCGTGCTTCCGAGCGCGCGCGAAGAGGCGGCCACATGGCGAGGGTGATGATCGCCGACGACGAGCGGGAGTTCCGCTCCGCGGTCGCCCTGGTGCTCTCTCGCGGAGGCCACGAAGTGCGGGAGTGCGGGACGTCGGAGGAGGCGCTCTCGGCGATCCGGAAGGAGGCGTTCGACGTCGTCCTCACGGACCTGCGGATGCCCGGCGTGGGCGGGATCGCGGTGCTGCGCGAGGCGGCCGCGCGGTTCCCCGACGCGGTGCTGATCGTGCTGACGGCGTACGGCTCGCTGGAGTCGGCGATCGAGGCGCTGCGGATCGGCGCGCACGACTTCGTGCTGAAGCCGGTGAACCTGGAGGCGCTCGCGCGGAAGGTCGACTTCCTCGCGGGGCACCAGGCGACGATCGCGGAGAATCGCTTCCTCCGAGGGGCGCTTGGGATCGACGCGCCTCCGACGGGGCTCGTCGGCGAGAGCGCGGGGATGCGCGAGGTCAGGCAGCTCATCGACCGCGTCGCGGCGACCGACACGACGGTGCTCGTCACGGGGGAGACGGGGACGGGGAAGGAGCTGGTCGCGCGGGCGATCCACCACGGGAGCCCGCGGGGCGCGCTGCCGCTCGTCACGGTGAACTGCGGGTCGATCCCCGAGGCGCTCCTGGAGAGCGAGCTGTTCGGGCACGTGCGCGGGGCGTTCACGGGGGCGGACCGCGACAAGCGCGGGCTCTTCGAGGTCGCGGGGCGCGGGACGATCTTCCTCGACGAGATCGGCGAGCTCCCCCTCCCCCTCCAGCCGAAGATCCTCCGCGCGCTCGAGAACCGCGAGGTGATGCGCGTCGGGGGGACGACGCCCGTCGCGGTGCAGGCGAGGCTCGTCGCCGCGACGCACCGGGACCTGCGCGAGGAGTCTTCCCGCGCGAGGTTCCGGCAGGACCTCTATTTCCGCCTGAACGTGTTCGAGATCCGGATCCCTCCGCTGCGGACGCGGCGCGAGGACATCCCCCGGCTCGCCATCCACCTCGTCGAACGGATCGCGGGGCGGATGGGGCGCGTTCCCCCCTCGCTCGACCCGGGCGCGGTCGCAGCGCTCGCGGCGTACGAGTGGCCGGGGAACGTCCGCGAGTTGTCGAACGTGCTCGAGCGGGCCTTGCTGCTCTCGGACGGCCCGCGGATCGGGGCCGAGGCGCTGCGCGGCCTCGCGGGGGGCGTCGAGGCGGCCTCCGACGACCTGCGCACCGCGCGGCAGGCCTTCGAGAGGGCGCACATCCTGCGCGTGGTGGAGAAGCACGGAGGCGACAAGCGGCAGGCGGCGAAGGCGCTCGGGATCGACCTGTCGAACCTGTACCGGAAGCTCGAGGAGTAGTCCTCGGCTACCGGATGAGCTGCAGCTTCTGGATCATCTCGGCGATCGCGTGACGTCGCGCGACGATCGGGCGGACGTCGCGGACGAAGTGCGTGGTGTCCTTCGAGATTCCCTCCGGCACGACGAGCAGCTCCCGCGCGGCCGTGAGCAGCGCGTCGTCCGCGCTTCCCCTCGTGCGCTCGACCTCCGCCCTCAAGATTGCGAGGTACTCATAGTCCTCCACCCCGTCCCGCAGGCACTCCCAGCGGATCGACGGGATCGGCGGCTCGACCACGGGCCCCTTCCCCCCGCGCGGCGGATAGAAGAACCTCCCGTCGCCATTCCCCCACGGCTGCTTCGTCCCCTTCGCCGTCCCGGTACCGCTCACGTAGCTCATCGGGTCGGCCCACGGGTCCTGCGGGGAATCGGGGAATGCCGCGTCGCTCGTCCAGTAGTTCGTCTGCCAGATCAGGATCCCCTGCACCCCGTACTGCCACGACTGCCACGCCCAGAGGCGCATCTCCGCCGCGGGGTGATCGCTGAAGAGCCCCACGTACGGCGCGCGCGGCCCCGTGCAGACGTACCACCAGACCTCGTCCCCCGCGCGGGTCCGCTCCTTCACCCCCTCCGGAGTCCACTCGGGCGTCAGGCCGCACCACAGGTCGACGTGCCCGACCAGCTCCTTCGCGGGCTGCTCGGTGAGGAGCCGCTTCACCCGCGGCGCGTGCGTCTTCAGCCTCTTCATCCCCTCGATCACGAACGGGTAGTCCTTCGGCTCCGGCTCGTCGAACCAGTAGACGTACGCCTTGTCGAGCCACTTGTGCTCGCGCAGGTGCTCCTGCAGCTCCCCCGCGTATTCGTGGAAGAGCGCCTCGTATTCGGGCGACCCGACCTTGTGGCCGAGCAGCTCCCCCTCGACGTGGTCGTGGTAGCTTCCGCCGCCCATCCCCTCCACAGGGAGCGAGAAGGCCGAGAACCCCAGGTCGTCGAGGCACCGCTTCGCCGCGGCGTCGAACCCCGTCCAGTCGACGCGCGCGTGACCGTCCTCCTCGCGGACGACGATCGGGTCGTGCGCGAAGAAGGAGTACGGCGAGATCCGGTGCGCGGCGAAGTCGGCCATGTAGAGGTCCCACTCCGCGCGCTCCTGCTCGGGCGTCTCCAGGCGGTGGTAGGAGCGGATCAGCCCCGCGTCGAGCCCGAACCCGCTGCGGAGCGTCGGCGTTCGCGGGAGCGTGAACTCGAAGACGTGGAGGGTGACGGGCACCTCCAGCTCCCCCGCCGTCGTCCCGATGCGAATCGTCCCGCGGTAGTCCGCCGCGAACTGCGTCTCGGGGACGTGGACGTCGACCCAGACCGCCAGGTTCCCCTCGGGGAGCGCCATCGGGAGCGCGAGGGGCGGCAGCGGGTCGGGCCAGGCCCCCGGGCCGCCGATCTCGTCGGTCGGGTGCTCGATCCGCACGCGGGCGACCTCGCGGAGCGCGATCTCCGAGGCGGCGAGGTGCACGTGGCCGCAGACGAGGTCGCTCGCCTGGAACGTCACGAGCGAGAGGCCCGGCTTCGTCGCGCGGAGGACGATCTGCACGGCCTCGTGCTCGCCGCGCGCCGCCTCGATCGCGATCGGCGCCGCCTTTCCCTTCGGCGGGTCGCGGTCGAGGCCGACCTTCCAGGCCGCCTCGCACGCCCACACGGCAACGTCCTTCCCCGCGGAGCCGAGCGGGACGCCGTAGCCGGACTCGTCGAGCGCGGTGAGGATGATCGAGGTGCGCGCCTCGTAGAGGACATCCTTCCCCTTCGCGGCGCGCAGCACGACCTCGTGCGGCCCCGCGGTGAGGGGCGGGAGCGCGACCTTCGTCTCCGCTTCCCGCCCCGGCGCGACGAGGAGCGGGCCGACCCGCGCGAAGGTCGCGTCGACGCCGAGAGTGACGTCGAGGCTGCGGGCCTCGCCGCCCGTCTCCTTCCACCGGACGATCCAGCCGCCGGGGGCCTCCTCCCAGGTCGCCTGCAGGTTCGGCGCGACGGTGCATTCCGCCAGGACGAGCGTTCGCCCCGCGCGCGGCCCGCCGCGATCGTCGACCTGCGCGTCGACCGCGTAGGCATCGACCTGCACCCAGGCGCCCTTCCCGCCCGCGCGGAGGCGGACGAACAGCTCCATGGTTGGGAAGAGGGCGGGCGGGACGGCGAGGTCGAGCGAGGTGACCTCCTTCGCCTCGCCGATCGGCGTCCACGAGGCGCCATCGCGCGAGGCGGCGACCTCGAGCGCGCCGGCGGACCTCCACCCGACGTGGAGGGAGACGCGGGCGGACTTGAACGCTCGGGGGAGCGCGTGGCGATAGACGACCTCGTCCCCCTCGCCGAACGTCCAGCGGTTCGTGTTGAAGGAGGCGGCCTGGCGCTGGAGGGTGCGATGGAGCGTCGAGTGCGGCCCGCCGAGGTCGTGGTGGTCGAGGTAGCGGCCCGAGTCGAGCGACTCCCCCTCCCCCAGCTCAATCTCTCCCCAGCGGCGGTGGACGACCCGCGCGGGGACCAGCTCGGCCCCATCGAAGAGGGCCTCGCCGGCGAGGTGCCACTCGCCGAGGCGCAGGTACGCTTTCTCGCCCGCATCGGGGAGGCGGAGGGCGTAGGAGAGCGTCGTCCAGTCGCGGGGCGGGGGGAAGTCGCGGTTCACGCGGGAGGGGCCGACGATGAGGGTGCCGGCGCCGGTCCCCTTCGCGCGGACGCGGAAGACCCAGGCGGAGCCGGGCGTGGCCGCGAGGTCGGCGCCCTTCCAGTAGACGCTGTCCTCGCCGCCGCCGCGGACGCCGTAGGAGGCGCCGTCGCGGAAGGTCGCTTCGGCGCGCGGCGTCCCCTCCCCCGTCGCGGGGGTCCAGGTCGAGGGGGCCTCGGCCTGGAGGGCAAGCGGCAGGAGCAGGAGGACGAGGAAGGCTCGCATCGGCTACTTCGTCGCAGTCTTGAGGGAGTTCTCGAAGACCAGACCGCGGTCGCCCGTCTCGCGGACGTGCTGCAGCATCTTGACGCCGTCGGGCTCGACCTTCGCCTGGTACTTCCTCATCCCGTTCACCCAGACCTCGACGGGCTGGGAGAGGTCGACCACCTTCGAGGAGAACCAGACGACGATCTCCGTGACCTTCTGCGTCGTGATCTCGATCTTGTTCCCCTCGACCTTCGCCTCGAGGCGCGCCTCGCCGTCGGCGAGCTTCTGCTTGAACAGGTCGCGCATCTCGGCCTCGGTCGGCTTCTTCCCCTTCGGGAGCTCGATTGCGGGCTTCGTCGTCGTCGGGTCGAGGACGCCGTTCGGAATCTTCGTCGCCTGCACCCAGTAGGCGCGCCCCTGGTTGAGGCGCGAGAAGGCGTGGACGAATGTCTTCGGATACGAGTTGCGCCGCCGCTTCGCGATCCAGCCGCCGAACTCGGGGTCGTCGCCATACCCGACGCCGTGCCCCGCCTCCTCGTGCAGATGGAAGACGACCTCGCCGCCGTCCTTCTGGATCGTCTCGACCGCTGTTTTCACGTCGGCGACGAGCATCTCCTGATCCTTGCCGCCGAGCGACTCGAGAAGCGGCACGGGGCCGAGGTTGTGCACGTACCCGAAGTTCACGATGCGCAGCCCCCCTGCGTTCGCGTAGAGCCCCGCGAAACGGTCCCCGAAGAGGAGGCCGACCTCCCAGGTCGCGTGGCCGCCTCGGGAGACGCCCGCGAGGAAGACGCGGTCGGGGTCGACGTGGAATCGCTTCATCCCCTGCGCGAGCGCGGCGAGCGTGAGGGCGCGCTCGGGTTCCCTCGAGCCCCACCCCTGTCCCCAGAGCTTCTGCTGCTCCTCGGGGCAGACGATGAGGAAGCCCGCGTCCTTGTCCTGCGCAAGCCTCTCCCACCGCGCGCGCTCCTCCTCGGCGTGGCCGTCGGTCCCGTGGACGCCGACGAGCATCGGCCAGGCGCGGTCGGGCGTGTAGCCGGGCGGCACGAAGTACGCGACCTTCGTCTTCGCGCCGTCGTTTGGGACCTCGATCTCGAACTCCCCTTCCCCTTCCTTCACGGCGTCGCCCCATGCATCCGCGGCTACCGCGCGCGCCAGGACGTCGAAGGGGATCGACTTGAGGTCCGCCTCGAGCTTCTTCGCGTCGGAGTCTTTCGCGAGGAGGTAGTCGTGGACCTTCTGCTGGACGTCCTTCGGGACGGGATCCTCGGCCGCGGCGAGGAGGGAGAGGAGGAGCGAGAGGGCGGGGACGAATCGCATGGTGCGCCCCGTATGGAGTCACGCCCGCAAGGGCGTGGTGGACTGACAGCCGCAAGGCTGTCAATCCTCGTTCTAGCACCCTTGCGGGTGCGAGTCCACAGCGCGCTTGCGCGCGCTACTCCATCTAGGACGGGGAGACGCGGATGTCCTTGATGTGCAGCTCGATGTTCGTGCGGCCGTTCCAGTCGTTCCGCTCGACGGAGTAGGCGACGTCGCACCCCTCCGAGCGCATCAGCTCGGGGACGCGCTCGCCCATGCCGAAGCCGACCGCGCGGATCGAGACGCCTCCCTGGAGCACCTGGACGTTCATGTGCTCCCCCTTCTTCCCCATGAGGCGCGGGGGGCCCGACATCTTGAGCTGCGTGGAGGCGAAGACCGGCGCGGGATTCCCCGCCCCATGCGGCGCGAGGAGGTCGAGCTCCTGGACGAGCGAGGGCCCGATCGACGAGAGGGGGAGTTCGCTGTCGACGTGGACGGCCTCCGTTGTGTCCTGCCCCTCGAAGGCCTTCGCGGCGACCTCGTTCAGCTTCGCGCGGAGGGCATCCAGGTTGCCCGCCTCCATCGACATCCCCGCGGCGAGGGCGTGGCCGCCGTACGACGTCAACAGTTCACTGCACTGGGAGAGCGCATCGACGAGGTGGAACCCCGGTACGGAGCGCGCGCTGCCGCGGGTCTTCCCGTCGAGGAGGGAGAAGACCACGGCGGGCTTGTGGTAGGCCTCGACGATCTTGCTCGCGACGATGCCGACGACGCCTCCGTGCCATCCCTCGCGGCCGACGACGATGATGGGGTCGTTCTTGTAGCCCCGCGCCTCGATCATCTCGTGGGCATCCTGCACGATCTCCGCCTCGATCCGCTGGCGCTCCCTGTTTGCGGCCTCCAGCTTCCCGCAGATCTCCTCGGCGCGGGCGGGGTCGGTGGCGGTCAGCAGCTCGACGCCGAGCGATGCGTCGCCGACGCGCCCTCCCGCGTTGATGCGCGGCGCGATGCGGAAGGCGACGTGGTTCGCGAGGAGGGGGCCTCCTTCGACGCGGGCGCTCTTGAGGATCGCCTGGACGCCGGGGGCCTTCGAATGGCCCAGGGCCTCGAGGCCGAAGGAGACGATGGCGCGGTTCTCGCCCACGAGGGGGACGACGTCGGCGATGGTGCCGAGGGCGACGTAGCCGAGGGCGTCGGTAAGGAAGCGGCGGAACGGCTCGGAGACCTTCTTCCCGTGGGAGAGGCCCTGGGCGAGGGCCCAGGCGAGCTTGAACGCGACGGCGCTGCCGCAAATGCTGGTATTCGGGTAGCGGGAGCCGGGGCGCTTCGGGTTGACGAGGGCGCACGGCTCGGGGAGGACCGCGGGGGTCTCGTGGTGGTCGGTGACGATGACGTCCATGCCGTTGCGCTGGGCGAAGGAGATCTCCTCGACGTCGCTCGAGCCGCAGTCGACTGTGATGAGGAGCTTGGTGCCGCGCTCGCGGAGCTTCTCCACGGTGGAGAGGGAGAGGGAGTAGCCGTCCTCGACGCGGTGCGGGATGTGGTAGCCGACCTCGTGGCCTGTGAGGCGGAAGAAGTTGATGAGGAGGGCGGTGCCGGTGATGCCGTCGACGTCGTAGTCGCCGTGGATGACGATCGGCTCCTTGTCGCGGAGGGCGCGTTGCAGTCGCTCGACGGCGCGGTCCATGTCGGGGAGGAGGAAGGGGTCGGCGAGGGCATCGAGGGTGGGCCGGAGGAAGGTGCGGGCCTCGGCGACCTCGGTGATGCCGCGGTTGGCGAGGAGCTGGGCGAGGATGGGGGAAACCCCGAGCGCGCGCGACAGGAGGTCACGGACGTCGGGGCGCTGCGGGTGGAAGCGCCACTGCTTCGTCATGGGCGGGTGACCTCCTGATCCCGGCACTCTGCGAGGGATTCTCGGGCCCCGGTATCCGGCGGTCAAGCAATTGCGCCGAGGAGGCGAAGGCGCCGGGTTGACGATCCACGAATGCACACGAAGGGGGTATGATGCGTGGCGAGCGGAATGGATGGGGCGAAGATGGCCTTGTCGCCTGCGCAGAAGAAACGACTGCAGGACGGCCTCTGGGCCGCGCACGCGGAGCGACGCCGGAGGGAGTTGATGCCGGAGCTCCAACGGGCCTTGGGCGGACACACGCCGACGTTCCTCGGGCGAGATGAGTCCCGCGCGCTTGCGACCAGGTATCGCCAACTCTGCGACTCTCGCGCCGGCAGGACTGTCCAATCCTTCGGGGAGTGCGTAGCGCAACTGAACCCGGATTCATGGCCGGGGGGGATGTCGTCTACTTCCACGGCAAGACCCGGGAGATGGGGGCGCTTGTCGTGCCGTGCCGAGTGCTCCTGCGGTCGCTTGCGTTCGTTCGCAAGATGCTCGGTCCTGATGTCCCCTTCATGGCGGCTTCGGGCGAAGTTGGCTTCGACTACGACCAGGCAGAGTACGACGCTGAGGTCAAGTCATGGCCATAGCCACGTGCCGGGCGAGTCGAGGAGTCGGAGGTAGGCGAGCGCTCTGAGAAGGGACTCTCGGGACTCAAGTGTCGCTGCGTGCTTCCGCGCTGGTCTCGCCAGCCCCGAAGGGGCTGCCCAAGAAAGCCATTGGGCGTCAGCCCCTGGATCCGATGCATCCACATGGACGAGAGCCCTGAAAGGGCGGCCCATGGGCCGTGAATCTCTTCGGGGACGGGATCTGGACCCGCGATGCAGAGGTTCGACTACGGGAGAGCCAGGCAAACAACACCCTCGTGATCGATCAACAGGATCCAGTCGAGAGTTTCCGCGATGACCTCGAGGTCGTCGGAGGACGGATACCAGATGTCTTCGAAGAAGCGGTCCAGATCCGCGAGCCGAAACCGGTCGATCGTGTCCCAGTCGCGCAGCCAATTGATGCAGACACGGTCCGTTGGCATCGCACCCGCCGCGGTGAGTGCACGAATCACCGAGAAGGACGTCTCCTCGGCATCCACTCCCTCCAGCACTCTCGCAGAGTCCCACAGCGCGGGCACCAGTTGCGACGGCATCCGCAACTCGCTCAGACGGAACCGCTTGATTACCTCCGAGGTGAGGGCCGCACACTCTGCCTCGGTGAGATGCTGGAATTCAGGGAAGGACTCGCCGGGGTGATCGCGCCTGAAGTGTTCCAGCTTGAATTCGTGCATATCCGATCTCTTCATGATGCGCGGAGGACCGTGCGCTCCGCACACCGGCATTCGGGAACCTACTTCGCCGAGCACGCCGAGCGGATCATCTCGAGGAGCGCGCGCGCGGCCCGCGCCTTCACGTCGGAGCGGTCGCCGGGGAGCTGGCGGCGCTCGTGTGTCGCGTGGCCACGATGCCAGACCGCCAGGTCCACCGTGCCCACGGGGATTTCGGGGGTGCCTCCCGTCGGGCCCGCCACGCCCGTCACCGCCGCGCCGATGTCCGCGCCGAGCCGACGCGCCGCCCCTTCCGCCATCTCCAGGGCCACCTCGCGGCTCACCACGCCGTAGCGCGCAATCACCCGCGCGGTGACGCCGAGCAGCCGCCGCTTGACCGCGGAGTCATAGGCGACTACCCCGCCGCGGAACCACTCCGATACCCCAGGCACCTGCGTCAGGCGGTGCGCGACGAGGCCCCCCGTGCACGACTCCGCCACCGCAAGCGTCCAGCCGCGCCGCGCGAGCGCCGCCACGACCGCCGACTCGAGCGTCGCCTCCCCCTCCCCCACGAAGTGCGTGCCGAAGAGGCGCCGGATGCGTCGCGCCACGCGCTCAAGCGCCGCGCGGGCCGACTTCCGCGTGCGCGCCTCGCTCCGCACACGCACCACGATCGCCCCGTCGCGGATCAGGATCCCCACCGCGGGGTTCGCGTGCGGATCTGATAATGCCCCCAGCCGATCGTCGACCGTCGACTCGGGGAGGCCCGCAATCACCAGGTCGAGAGTCTCGATCACCGGCAGGCGGAACCGCGCCGCGAGGAACGGCGCCGCGTGCGCGTCGAAGATCGCGCGCATCTCACGCGGCACCCCGGGTAGCCCCACGATCCACCGCCGGCCGCTGCGCAGCGCGAACCCGGGCGCCATCCCCGCAGGGTTCAGGAAGACCTCCGCCCCCCGCGGCACCAGCGCCTGCCGCGCGTTGCTCGGCGTCATCGCCATCTTGAAGCGGGCCATCCGCTCGCGGATCGTGGCGAGGGCCGCCTCGTCCGGGACCATCCGCGCCCCCGTCACGCGGGTGATCACGTCGCGCGTGAGGTCGTCCCGCGTCGGCCCGAGGCCTCCCGTCACTACGACGAGGTCGCATCGAGCGAGGGCCGTGCGGAGGGCCTCGTCGAGGTCGCGCAGGCGGTCCCCGACGGCGGTGTGGAACCGCACGTCGAAGCCGAGGTCGAGGAGGCGCTGCGAGAGCCACTGGGCGTTGGTGTTGGCGATGCGCCCGAGCGTCAGTTCGCTCCCCGTCGCGAGGACCTCGGCGGCTGGCGAGGCCAGCTTGCTGGCGGGCGAGTCCAGCCTGCTCATGGGTGCGGGCGCGGGTGACGCGTCTTCGTACGCGGCTCCGCGCCGCTCGGGTGGACCTCCTCGGGACGGAACAGCGAGTTCGGGCTCTTCCGCCCCACCACCGTCGCCGTCCCGCGGAAGAGCTTCAGCCGGATCGTCCCCGTGAGCTTGGAACGGAATCGTCCGAAGAACCCGTCGAGCGCCTCGCGCAGCGGATGGAACCAGTGCCCGTCGTACACGAGCCGGCCGTAGTCGCGGCAGAGCGGCTCCTTGAAGTGGAGGGTCACCTTGTCGAGGACGATCGATTCCAGCGCCTGGTGGGCGCGGTGGAGGATCTCCGCGCCGGGCGCCTCGTACACCTCGCGCGACTTCCCCCCCGAGATCCGGTTCTCGATCGTCTCG
>Ga0082335_1005177_pt1 | contig 18391 bp, 20 predicted proteins | sample Subgrocontami58m_FD_72375 | JGI IMG/M metagenome (GOLD analysis project Ga0082335, IMG submission 72375) | Subsurface groundwater microbial communities from S. Glens Falls, New York, USA - GMW37 contaminated, 5.8 m (SPADES assembly) (version 2) ... | reverse complement strand
GGGGGGCTCCTCAAGAGCGACGTTTTGCCATGGCAGGACCGGCGCTGTATAATCTCTAGGACAACGGCTACACATACGACGGAGGCCAGGATGCCATCTGCAAAACCCACGAGTATTCGCCTTCCTGAGGAAACCCGGAGGGCTATCGAGGAGACTTGTCAGCGCACGGGTCGCGACTTCTCGAGCGTAGCCAATGAAATGCTCTCAGAATCGGTTAAGATGCGGCGCATTCCCGGCGTAGTATTCGTTGATAGCCCCATGGGGCGAGTCGCCAGGATCGCTGGAACGGGGATCGACGTCTTCGAGGTAATCAAGGCCTATCATGGGATGGGACGGGACCCGGAGCGATTGCGCAACGCCTATCACTGGCTTTCGGACACTCGGTTGCGGGCCGCCCTGGCTTATGCCGAAGCGTACCCCGAAGAAATCGAGGCCCGGATTGCCCTGGACAACCGATGGACACCTGAGGAGATCTGGAAAGCGTACCCATTCACGAGGCCTGAGTGGAGCTAATAGGTGCGCTTCTGCCTTGATGAGGACTTGTCGCACCGAATAGCAGAGATCTGCCGAGCCCATGGCCTCGATGTCGTCAGCTCGCACGAGTGCGGGCGAGACGGCCTATCTGACGAGGACCAGTTGCGCCTCGCCGCTGCTGATGGACGATGCTTCGTCACCAGAAACTATGGCGGTTTTGCCGCGCTCACCCACACCTTCTTGGAGATGGGTTGGCCCCACCAAGGCGTGGTGTTCGTTCCGCCATCTCTGTCCAATGATTCCTTCGCCGATATCGCGGCAGCACTCCTCGAGTACGGCCAAGAGTACCCAGAACGGGTACCTTCGTATCAGGTTGACTATCTTCGCCCAGTGTTAGAGCGTTAGACAACGCGGTCAACCAGAGCCTCCTACAGACCGTGGGCCGGAGCCTGACTGTCTCCCTGATGGTGGTCTTCACGCTTCTGGCCATCCTCCTCTTCGGGGGGACCACCGTCTGCAGCTTCGTGCTGGTGCTCCTCATCGGCATTTCGCGATTCAGTTGATGACTTTCCCTCGTCCACCTGTGATACCGAGCCGCCCAGCCCACGCTGAAGCCGGCAATAGAGGCCACCACGGGATTGCCCATTCGGCCTCTTCTTTCGGTGAGAGGAAACTGCGATTAGGCCTCTTCTTTCGCAGCCTTCTCCTCAGCAGCCGGGGCAGGCGCAGCAGCCTCCTCCACCTCTTCGGCCACTCTCGGCGGCTCCACGAAGGCCACTACCTCGTCAGGATCGTTGAGCACAGCCACACTGGATGGCAAGACCAGGTCCCTTACGTGCAGAGGCTTGTTAAAGCCGTCTATCCGGCCCAGTTCCACCTCGATGGTGCGAAGCATGTCCTGCGGAAGACATTCCACCGCAATGGCGTTTAGAGGGTGGATGAGCGCGCCAGCTTTGAGACTGTTATCGATTTCCCCTACGAAGTGGAGTGGGACGTCCATCCTGATCTTCTCTGCCAGATTCACCTGGTAGAAATCCACGTGCAGGAAACCATGCGTCCGGGGGTCCCTCTGAACATCCCGCACTAGCACGGTGCGCGGCTTCTGGGGTGGGGAGACCAGATTCAACAGGGTGGACTGCCCGACCGCGGATAGAGCGCGGGCCAGAGAACGCGTCTCCACTTGCATCGCGGCCGAAGGGATTCCGTGACCAAATACGTTGACTGGCGTAAGACCCTCGCGCCGCAGACGTTTGACCTTCTTGCCCAAGATTGATCGGGGCTGGACCTCCAGCTCAATTGTTCCCATTTTGCCTCCTTATAGGTCTGCGGCACGTCGGTAGAGGCTCAAGGCCCTCTCCGCTGCCGCGGTCCAGGTATATTTTGCCGCCTGCTCCAGGCCTTTGGCAAGGAGGCACTGGCGCAGGCTGCCATCCTCCAGGACCCTGATGATGGCCGACGCCAGGGCGTGGTGGTCCAGGGGATCCACCAACAGGGCAGCATCTCCCAGGACCTCGGGCAGGCAAGGGGCGTTGGACGCCACTACCGGCGTCCCGCAGGCCATCGCCTCCAGCGGAGGCAGGCCAAACCCCTCGTAAAAAGAGGGATATACGAAGACCTCTGCCAGGCTCAGGAGCGCCGGCAAGTCCTCCTCTGCAACGTAGCCCAGCAGGGAGACCGCCTCTCCCAGCTTCAGGTCCTCCAGCAGCTTAAAGAGTCCCTGGTAGAGCCAGCCCTTACCCCCAGCCAGCACCAGCCTGTGGGGGAGACGTCCCTCATTGTGCAACAGGGCGTATGCTCGCAGCAGCCCCTCCAGGTTCTTGCGCGGCTCAAGGGTGCCCAGATTGAGTATGAATGGGCCGTGCAGGCCGTACTTGGCCCTTACCCCGTCCAGACAGGCGGCGTCGTCCACCGGCGCGAAAGACCGGTCGATTCCAGAGTAGACCACCACCACCTTTTCCGGCGGGACCTTAAGTAGCGAAATAAGGTCCTGCCGCGTGGTCTCCGAATCGGCCAGGACCAGGGTAGCCCTCTCGATAGAGCGCGGTAGGGCCCCGGCCAGATAGCGGGCCAGGTTGGGCTCGGCGTATTGGGGTACGACCAGGAAGGTCAGGTCATGGACGGTTATTACCCTCGCCCCCTTTCTCACCGGAGGCAGCAGATAGTCCGGGGAATGGAAGACGTCCAGGGGTCCGGTGAAGAGGTCCACGGCCAGCGGCAGTCCCAGGCGGTGCCAGACGATATGGGAGAGACGCTCGCTAAAGGGCAACCGGCAAGGGCGGAAGTTGGATGGGAGTCCCAGTCGCGGGACCGGCCCCTTGATTACCAGGCTATAGCGGTTCTCGCGGTCTACTTGGCTGAGACCCTGCACCAGGCCTCTGGTCAGGCGGCCTATCCCCGCTCCCTGCCTAAGCGCTGGGGTGTAGTCGAGCCCGACGTGCACGAATGCCGCGGAATCCCCAGAGGTGCAAAAGTCCACCCATGGCGAGGACGCTCCAGTAGCTGAGGAAGCGGTCCAGGATCGCGATGGAGGCAGCCTGTTCTTTAGTGACAGCCAGCATCAGTATGGCTGCCAGACCGGCCTCTACCAGCCCAAGTCCTCCCGGGGTCAGGGGTATGCCAACCAGAAGGGCGTCGGTCAGGGCTACGAAGAGGACCAGGCCGGGGTCCAGGGTAAAGCCCAGAGCCCAAGATATCAGGTAGACCCTGGCCGCCTCCGTCAGCCAGACTGCCACGCTCAGGACCGCTATGGCGGGCAGGTTGCGGAAGCTGTGGAACGTGCCTTCATGAAAAAGCTGATAGATATTCTGGAATCGCGCGGGGAGAAGCCGCTGTAAGGATCCCCCAAACCGGGCCATCCCCACCAGTCCCACACTCATCGCGACTACCAGGCCGAGGCCGACCTGCATAATATTCATAGCTGCTTCGGCCTGCGCGTATTTGAGCACAGCCACGGAAGCGGCAGCCAGGAGGGCGAAGATGACGACGATATCTATTACCCTCTCGGCCAGGACTGTCCCGGCGGTCTTGGAGAAGCTGGTGCCCATCTCCCGCTTGGCCAGAAAGGCCCGATAGGCATCGCCGAGTTTGGCAGGCAGGATGCAGTTGGCGAACCACCCCATGGCCATGAAGCGGGCCAGGGTCCAGGACGACGGGAGCTCTTTTTGACCGTCCTGGTCAAAGCCCACGTTCTTCAGCAGCAGCCGCCATCTTAAGCCGCGTATGGGAAAACCCCAATAGTAAACTGCCATCGCCAGCAAGAAACCTAGCGGGTTGACCCTGGAAATAATCTGCCAGGTCTCGGCCAGATCGATATTCAAACGGCTGACAAAGAAATAGATGATGGCGAAGGAGATAGCGAAGGCCAACAGGGTGCGCAACTGGAAGAACTGCTTGCGCAGTGAAGGCTCCTCTACCAGAGCCTCCAGGCGAGCTTCCTCTATTCTGGCCAATTTCTAACCTCCCCCACCCCATTGGCAAAGGGTAGCAACCCCAGTAACATTCCTAATTGTACCAGCATACCATGAACGTAGATATTATCAAAGAAATTGTGGATAGACAGGGCTAACAGGATCGCCAAAAGACTCACGGCCACGCCAGACCTTAGACCCCAGCCTCGAGCCAGGCTCGCCCGGAGGCTCTGCGTTGCGTATAAGAAGAGAGATCCCAGGAAGACCAGGTACGCCGCAAGTCCCACCACGCCGGCCTCCACCATCAGGTTAAAGTAGTAGTTATGGACGTGCTCCTGGCCGAAATCCCATCCGGGAAGGGCGTATGGGGGATATGCCGTCCTGAAGTTGCCGATGCCCACGCCCAGCCAAGGGTTATCCCGCCAGATGTTCCAACCGGCGTACCAGAGGGCCATCCGCTCTACCACGGAGAAGTTTTGCGGGGTAAGCGTGACGTATCGCGGATCGAAGATTCCGAACTCGGCCAGGGGTCCACCATTTTCTCCTCCAGGCATGGGCACGAGGTCGTAGGACAGAGCAAGGCCGAAGAAGAGGAGGACCACCAGGCCTCCCAAGAGCAACGGCTTTGAGACCCAGCCTCGCAGGATAGCCATGAGCCCGGACGCCGCAGCAAGGCCGAGCAGGCCTCCCCTGGACAAGGTCATCAGGAGAGCCGCGGACACCAGGCCTAAGACCGAGAGCAGGGCCTGTCTAGGCGGGCCGTCAATACGTACCGCCAGAAGCAGGGCCAGAGCTACAGGGACTACGGTCAGGAGGTATCCCGCGAACGGGTTGGGCTGCCCGTAGAAGCCGTATGCCCTAAGGAAAGTCTCAGCGACGAGGAAAGACCCGGGTCCCTGGCGGAGGGCAAACTGGTACCACCCGTGAAGGGCCGCCAGTCCCCCAGCCGCCAGGACTGCGCCCAGAATGAGCAGCACCTGGCTTTTTTCCCGGATGGTATTCCCGATAAGAACCAGGACGGCCAAAAACTCTAGCCATTTGGCCATTTCCTTTAGACTAAGCCCTAGCGATGACGAGTTGGTGAAAGAAAGGGCCATGGCCGCCATGAAGAGGGCCAGGGGCCACACGATCCATGGGAAAGATATCCGGGCTTCCCGGGCTGCTACCATGCGCATTATCCAGCCAAAGACCACCAGGGGTACGATGAATTCCGTGGCGGAAAGGGAGAAGTCCGCCATCTCTATCTCTCCCAGGCTTCCGAAAGGCACGGTGAAGGCCAGCAATACCAGGCCGTACTCCAGGCGAGCCAGGGTGAGGAGAAGGGAGAAGATGCCCAGGACTGTGGCAAAGGCTAGAGACAGGGGCAACAGGCCGATGGCCAGAGCCGCCAGGATTAGGCCAAGCGCCAGGGCTGCGTTAGGGAGTTGCGTTAGGCTCCAATGTATGGCTAACGCTCTCAACCTGCAATCCCCCGGCCGCTCCCTGCCCATGCTTCATGGCGCTTCGATGGTGCCTGAGCGAGTGGCTGCATACTGGCGCGTAGGGGAGGCTCATGAGCCTCCCCTACAGGCTTGGGCAGAAAACGGCGCCTCTTCTCCATAAGCAACTCAGCGAAAAGCGCTACACCGAAGTCGCCAAAAGGAGATCTGGGGCTCATGGCGAAGCCACCTCGCGTTGCGTCTCTTTTTCCATTACTTCCATCAGTCCGAAGGTAAGCCAAAACACCACTGCCAGGTCTACCAGAAAGTAGCTATTGTCCAGCATGCCGTGGACCAGGAAGTCGGCCATGCTGGCCATCAGGGCTACGGCCACCGACTGGAGATTGTGCCCCCTCAGCGTTCGGTAAAGGGCCAGACCCTTTTGCCAGAAGGACACCTGGAGCCAGGCCAGGACCGCCAGCCCCAGGACCCCCAGGCGGAGCCAGTGGTCCAGGACCAGGTTGTGGGCATGGGCCACGTTGGGCTCAGCCCAGGCCTCCGGCAGCATGTAGCCTCCCTCCCGGTAATAGTAGAGAAAGTTGTCCAGGCCCACTCCAGTCAGGGGCCTATCGGCCAGCATGTTAAGTGAGGAGCGCCAGACGTAGAGGCGCTGAGAGGTCGTAACCAGGGAAGCCAGTCTCCCCAGTCCGAGGAAGGGCGAGGCCACCAGCAGGGCCGCCGCGGCCGCCCCGGCCAGGGCCAGAATCGCCCGCCTTCCACTGAGGGCGGCCACCAGGAGCAAGGCTGCGCCCACCCCAAGCCAGGCCCCCCGGGAATAGGAGAGCACGAGAGACGGTGCTATAAGTAAGGCCGCCGCCAGATAGGGCCAGCCAGGCCCTTGCCCCTCTATCCACTCTTTGATTCTACCAGAAAGGGAAGCCGCCCGAAAAGCCCGGAGGGGAAGCCCGACCCCCAGGGCCAGTGCCACGGGCGCTACGCGCCCCAGAAAGAGGCCCAAAGCGTTGGGGGAGTGATAGATGCCTAGCATCCGGCGGACGCCCCCGGTTGATTCCACAACCCCAATGAAGAAGTAATGATATAGAGCGATGACCGATACGGCTACCCCCAGCAACACCAGGGCATTGGTCATGCGCCAAACGGCGCTTCCCCCCCGGAGGGATGTGATCAGCATCAAGTAGAAGAGGAACGGCTCCAGGACAATCACGCGGTATTCTCGGAGACTGACCGGCAGATACTGGCTGAAGAAGAGGGATAAAGTAGCGGCGGCCAGGAAGAGCATGGCCGGGCTCCTCCAGGGTCTCCACCCTGGGGGCAAGTCCAGGTCCCATTGCCCCCCAGTTAACCTCGTATAGACGTGCCTCCCGGCCCAGGCGATGAAAGAGGCCAGGATGCTGAACTCCGTAAGGCTGAAGGCCATAGAACCGATATTCTTGGGGAAAAGATAGAAGGGGCTGCTAAAGAGCACGAAGACCAGGGCCAGGTCTAGACGCACCCAGGCCAAGGCCAGAAAAAGGAGTGCACCTGGCACGGCCAGAGGAAGCCACGGGGAGCAGTACCAGAGGGCCAGGCCCGCGGCCAGCCCCAGAAAGGCGTAGGCCTCACGCCTATCTGTGCCCAAATTTGTTGTCCAATTTATAATGAAACACGGTCGTTTGCCACGCCCCAACGCGCCTGGTCAGCCTCGCCCCGGGCTAACGCCCGGATCCTTATCCAAATCTTCTTGCGTGGGAGTTTGATTGCAGTTCGGCCGCAGGGCGACCCACCGGGTCGCCCCTACCGTGTGGCCTCATGCTCTACGTAACGCACCATGGTGCGGCCCGAGGGCGACCCACCGGGTCACCCCTACGCCAATTCCTTGCGATGCGCAGACCATGTAGGGGCGACCCGGTGGGTCGCCCTGGATGCTGGTCGGCATCGCACGTTCCGAGTCCAAATAAGATTTGCGTAAAGTCAGGGCTAAAGCCGTCTCGTTTTTCGCTCATCTCACCGTATATACCAAATATAGCGGCCGGCCATCCCGCTGAGTGATGGTCTCTTCCAGCACGGGGGTCTTACCTGATCGCTTGGCCAGGGACTGGAAAGGCTCCATTCGTGGGTATACGGTCAGCTCTCCGGCGCGAAAGATGTAAAGCCGGCGGGGGTCCTGCATGGCCTTGTAGGTCAGGTCGAAGAAGGTCTGGTCTGGCTCCGGCTGGTACTGGAAGACCTCCTGGGGGTTTACTGTCCCCTGGGTCAATATCTGAACACTAGCCTTGACTCCCCAGTCCATCGCCAGGGGCTGGGGGTCGCCCCGGCGCTCAAGGGCCTCCGCCAAGCGGTAAACCGCATCGGAATGCGCCATCCAGCCACCAGTCTGGGCCAGCGCCTCGTGGTACTGCAAGTCCACTCCAAGGCTGGACAGAAAGACCGCCGCCCCGATGGCCAGGCCCAGTGCCCAGCCGGCCCGGGTCCAGGGGAGGACCCGGGGCAGGAGCCACGCCAGGAGGGCGATGATCATCGACACAAAGGGCAGGAGTATGAAGAAATGTGTCGGCCAGAGGCCGGATATGGTAACTGCGCTCTGGAGGAAGATTAGCAGGACGAACCCCAGGAGCAGAGCAATCCCTTTGCGATAAGGGCCAGTTCGAGGCAAGATCGCCAGAATCGCCAGGACCGCGGCCGCGACGAAGAAGGCATAGGGGTAGATGGGAGCGCGGAAGACGCCGCCCAGGAACCAGAAGAAGCCTCCGTCGAGGAGCACAACCAGGTCCCCTGCCCGCGTGGCCAGGTTGGGGAGGGTAGCCAGGTTGTCCACCCCTTGCTCCGTCCTGAGAAGGTTGCGGGATAGGAGGGTCAAGGTGCCTTGGCCCTGCAAGTTGTAAAGGATGGGCATGCCGGCCCCAATGGCCAGGGCCGCCAGGCCGCCAAGGGCCTGCGGCAACGAGAAAGGCTTCCTGGACAGGGCCAGATAAAGTACGCCTGCCGCCACCAGCACCCATAGGAAAAGCAGCTTGGCGCTGACGCCCAGCCCCAGGAGAAAGAGGCCCAGGATGAGCCAATGGGAGCTTCCCTTCGTGTGCCAGCGGCGGAGGCACAGCAGGCCTCCCAGGGCCAGTGGGACCATGATGGAGGTGACGTAGACACCCTGCCGGCTCCAGAAGACGAAGGAGGGTTGCGCCGCCAGCAGCAGGGCCGCCAGGGACGCTGCGCCCCAACCGAAGAGTGACCTGGCCAGCAAATAGGTCAGGACCAGGGCTGCGGCGCTGCCCAGAATGGGCAGAAGGCGTAGGGAGGTTACGCCTATCCCCAGCACAGCGAAGAACGGCGCCAGCAGGTAGGAATTCACTGCCCCCATATAGTCTATAACCATGAGTGGGAAAGCCCGGTCGCCGATCCAGAGGCCGGCGCCCCGAAAAAGCTCCACCGGCTGCCCCTGAAGCATCTGCACGGCCGGGACGGCGTCGGCGGCCTCGTCGTAATACAGGCCGGGCAGGTCCAACTGGTAAAGGGCCAGGGCCAGAAAGATGGCCAGGGCGGCCCCCAGGGCCGCGCCTTCCAGGACCAGGGATTTCCGCATCTTGCCGCCAGTATAGCAGAGGGGAAAGAGAGCGGGCAAAAGGCGACGTGATAGAGCCCGCACCGCGCAACGGCCAAATCGCCGGAGGGGTTACAGGCTCAGTGTCGTTACCCGGGCTCGTTTCTAAATGACACGAGCCCGGGTGTCCGGTCGTTCCGGGGAAGGAGGCGGAGCCTACTACCCAGGTAGTGCCAGAGCGGAACGCAGTGGGCGATGGACAGACAGTTCAGTGACCCCTAAGTATCGTATGGATAAACAGTTCAGTGACACGGCATATCACCCGTGATATACTGGGGCAGTGAGCGCATGGAACCTAGTTTTCTACGAAACAGCCACGGGCCGACGCCCAGTTCAGGAGTACCTAGATGATCTGGACCCTGAGGAGAGAGCAAAGGTAACATTTGACCTTACGCTGCTCATGGAGTTCGGCGTTGATCTCCGCGCACCTCATGTACGCAGTATTCGGGGCAAGTTGTGGGAGTTGCGAACGGTCGGGCGCGTGCAACATCGGGTATTCTATTTTGCCTGGTCTGGACGGAGAATAGTTGCGCTTCATGCGTTCACAAAGAAAACGCCCAAAACCCCGCCGGCTGAGATCGAGATAGCTTTGCGGCGACTGGCGGACTTTCTGGAAAGGATAGGACGATGAACTTAGATGATTACATAGCCGAAAAGGAGGCGGAGGACCCGGCATTTCGCGAGGCACGGGAGAGGCTTCGCCCGCAATTCGAGTTCAGGAAAGCGCTGATTGGGGCCCGGCTTGCTGCCGGGCTGACGCAACGCCAACTGGCGGAGAAGATGGGCACATCACAGGCAGCCATAGCACGTCTGGAAAGTGGCACACGGCTGCCAACCATTGACACTCTATATCGCCTGGCTCAGATCCTGGGCGTTGACTTCACGATCACGCCTCAGGAGCCTTTAACGGTGCGCCCTCACAAGGCGGCGTGACCCTATCCAGGAGGAGCGCTACCGAGACGCCGTCAAGCACAGGTGCCACCTCCGTGGGCAATCGAAGCGCAGCCAAGTTCACCCAAGCACTATGAAGCACCACAAAGCACGGCTCGCGCCGAGGGCCTACACCGTCGCCACTGCCTCTATCTCCACCAGAAGCTCCGGGTCCGCCAGAGCGACCACCTGGACGGACGTGGAGGCGGGGAAAGGCTCCCGCATGAACCGGCGACGGACCTCGCCCACGGCTTCTCGGTAGCGCATGTCGGTCAGGTAGACGTTCAGCTTCACCACGTCGTCGAAGCTGGCTCCGGCCGCTTCCAGCAGTGCGCCGATATTCCTCAGTGCCTGCTCCGCCTGCGCTGCGGCATCCGCCAGCCCTACCGTCCGCCCCTCCTGATCCCGGGCTACCTGCCCGGCGATGAAGAGGAGGTTTCCGGCGCGAACGGCATGGGAGTAGTTGCCGCGGGGCGGGAAGACCTTGTCGGTTTGGATGGCTTCTTTGTTCATAGCACAGCTATGGCCTCCATCATAATCATCTGCTCCGGGAGTGCCAGAGACGCCACCTGGACGGAGGTGGAGGCAGGGAAAGGCTCCCGAAAGAACTGGCGCCGCACCTTTCCTACGGCCTCGCGATGCCTCATATCTGTCAGGTAGACCTTCAACATGCACACGTTGTCAAAGCTGGCGCCGGCGGCCTCCAGGAGTGCCCCAACATTCTTCAGCACTTGCTCCGTCTGGGCGGTGATGTCTCCCTGTCCGATTATTTCCCCTTTTTCGTTCCGGGCGCCCTGTCCGGCGACGAAGACGAGGTTGCCGGCGCGGACGGCGTTGGAGTGAGGACCCTGGGCCGCGAAAATCTTGTCGCTGACGATGGTCTCTTTTTTCATGGAACCCCTCCCGTTCAGTTCAGATATTGTCGGGCCGGCCTGGGCCTGCTCAGCCAGACGGCAGTATCTTAGCAGATGGGACCAAGTTGGGTAAAGGTAGGCCGTGTCAACTCAAACAAAAATGTTACCGTCGGGTCGATTTTGGGCGGGCAAGACCGGGGTGCGGCGTTATATAATAGAAGAAGGGTAAATGAAAATAATCCTGCGCCTTTTTTCCTATCTCAAGAAATACACCAGGCGGGCCGTCGCCGCCTACCTTTGTCTATTATTCTCCACCCTCCTGGGCCTGGCCTTCCCCTGGCTGATCAAGGAGGTTATAGACCGGGCCCTGGCGCGCGAGCAGGGAAACTTCCTGCTGGCAGCGGCCCTGGCGCTGGTGGCTATCAGTGTTGCCAAAGGGGCCTTCTCTTTCGGCCAAGCCTACTTGAACGAGTCACTATCTCAGAGGATCGCCTTCGACCTGCGGAGCGCCCTCTATGATCGGATGCAGCGCCTGAGCTTCTCCTTCCACGATCAGGCCCGGACCGGCGACCTCATGTCCCGCAGCACTTCGGACGTGGACTCCGTGCGTCTCTTTTTCAACATGGGTGTCATGAATGCCGTCAACACCAGCCTGACCTTCCTTTCGGTCTCCACCGTGCTTCTGACGATCAACTGGCGCCTGGCCCTGGTGTCCCTGGCGCTGATGCCGTTGCTGGGTCTGCGGGCCATAGGGGTATCCCGGCGACTGAGGAGTCTCTACATGGCCGTGCAGCGCCAGTTCGCCCGCATGAGCGCCGTATTGCAAGAGAACATCGCCGGAGTCCGGACCGTCAGGGCGTTCACCCGGGAAGAGTACGAGATAGACAAGTTCGGCCGGGAGAGCCACAAGCTCATGACCGACCAGATGTCGGCGGCGCGCCAGTGGGCACTCAATTTCCCGTTCATGTCCTTCATGGTGAGCGTGTCCACCGCCCTCATCCTCTGGTACGGAGGTCGAGAGGTAATAGATGGGCGTCTCACGGTAGGCGGTCTGGTGGCTTTCAACGGATACCTGGTAATGCTGGCCTGGCCGGTGCGGACCCTGGGCTGGGTCATGAACCTGGCCGCCCGGGCTAGCTCCTCGGGGGAGCGCATCTTCGAGGTCCTGGACGCTCAGTCGGAGGTCCGGGAGGCCCCGGAGGCCTTCCCGCTGCCGCGGGTAAAAGGGTCCCTGCGCTTTGAGGGTGTCTCCTTTGGCTATGACCCCGAGCACCCCATCTTGGTAGACATAACCTTCGAAGCGGAGCCGGGCCAGTTGGTGGCCCTGGTCGGCCGGACCGGCAGCGGCAAGTCTTCGCTGGTCAGCCTCATCCCCCGCTTCTACGACCTCACTGCCGGGCGTATCACTATAGACGGCACGGATGTCAGGCAGGCCACCCTTTCTTCTCTGCGCCGGCAAATCGGCATTGTGCTGCAGGAGACCCTGCTCTTCTCGGCCACGGCGCGGGAGAATTTGACCTACGGCGTGGAGGGAGCCGGCCAGGAGGCCGTCGAAGCGGCTGCCAGGGCGGCCCACGCCCATGGCTTCATCATGCAGTTGCCGGACGGCTACGAGACCCTGGTAGGCGAGCGCGGCATAATGCTGTCCGGCGGGCAGCGCCAGCGCATAGCTATCGCCAGGACCTTGCTCATGGACCCTCCCGTCCTCATCCTGGATGACTCCACGTCCAGCGTTGACATGGAGACGGAATACCTGATCCAGGAGGCACTGCACCGCCTGATGAAGGACCGCACTACCCTGATCATCGCCCAGCGCCTGACAACCGTCAGGCGTGCTGACCTCATTCTGGTGATAGAGGGCGGACGCATCGTAGAGCGGGGGACCCACGAGGAACTGATAGCCCGCGGGCGGGCCTACCGGGAGATCTACGACCTGCACCTGCGGGAGCAGGAAGAACCTGCCTCCCTGGCCGGGGAGGCGTAGGCGATGTTTCCGGGGCTGTCTCACCGCAGAGGCGCAGAGGACGCAGAGAGATCAGTGGAAGATGGCCTGCCGGCGCTCTATCGGAGCAGTCTTTTGAAGAAGAATCCGGATAAGTGGCACAGGCCCCTGGCCTGTGTGAACGGGCGAGACGCCTGTTCCACTTCTGAACGGATAACTTCTCTGAGTAGGCACCAAGATGCATAGCCACCATTATTTCGATAGCGACGAAGACAACCTGGGTCGGGCCTACGACAGCCGCATCATGGCCCGTCTCTTCCCCTATCTGGCGCCCTTTAAGATGCACATGGTCGTGGCTGTCATCACGATGATCATCTCCGCCGCCTCTTATCTGCTGGGGCCCTATCTGGTCAAAGTGGCCATCGACCAGTTCATCGCCACGGGTGACTTGAACGGCTTGAATTGGGTCGCCGGCATCTACATCCTCAATGGCCTGGCCAGTTGGGGCGCTTCCTACGGCCAGATCTATGCGCTTTCTTATGTCGGGCAGTGTATCCTCTATCAATTACGCTCGGACCTTTTCCGGCATCTCCAGAAGCTATCCCTGGACTTTTTCAACCAGACGGAGGCCGGACGCATCATGTCCCGCATCCAGAACGACGTCAGTGCCCTGAATGAGATGTTGACTAGCGGCCTGGTCGGTTCCCTGAGCGACGTGCTGACCTTGGGCGGGATTGTCATCATCATTTTCACCATGGATGTGCGTCTCTCGCTCCTGACTTTTACCGTACTGCCCTTGATGGTGGCCATAACCTTGGTCTGGCGTGCCAGGGCCAGGGATGCCTACCGCCGGGTCCGGCGTACGCTGGCCTTCGTCAACGCCAGTCTCCAGGAGAACATTTCCGGGGTGCGGGTCATCCAGGCTTTCGCCCGCGAGGAACGCAACCTGACGGCCTTTCAGCAGGTCAGTCAGAGGCATCTGGACGCCAATCTGCGTTCCGCCGCCCTGTCATCGGCTTTCTTCCCATCCGTGGACATCATCTCGGCCGTGGCCATGGCTCTGGTCATCGGGCTGGGGGGTATGCAGGTGCTGCAGGGAAACCTCACGGCCGGCGTCCTGGTAGCTTTTACCCTCTATATCGGCCGGTTCTTCGATCCCATCCGGGACCTGAGCCAGCGCTATGCCGTAATGCAGTCCGCCATGGCCTCGGGAGAGCGCATTTTCGAGTTGCTGGACACGCAGCCCCAGGTAACGGAGGACCCGGAGGCCGTTGAGGTGCCTGATGTAGACGGCCAGGTAGACTATAAGAAGGTGATCTTCAGTTACACGGACGGTAAGGGGGTCCTGCACGACATCAATCTACTGGTCCAGCCGGGGGAGACCGTTGCCCTGGTGGGACGTACGGGGGCGGGGAAGACCAGCCTGGTGAGCCTCCTGGCCCGGTTCTACGATGTGAAGGGTGGGGAGGTACGCCTGGACGGGACCGACCTGCGGTGCCTGCGCCTCCACTCCCTGCGCTCCCGCCTGGGCATGGTGCTTCAGGAGCCTTTCCTCTTCTCGGGGACCGTCCGGGAGAACATCCAGTATGGGAAGCTGGACGCCACCGAAGAGGAGGTCGTCGCCGCTGCCGAGGCGGTGGGCGCCCATGACTTTATTAAGGGGTTGGAGAAGGGTTTCGACACCCCGGTGCATGAACAGGGCAGCAAGCTGAGCATGGGCCAGCGCCAGCTTATCAGCTTCGCCCGGGCCATCCTGGCCGATCCCCGCATACTCATACTGGACGAGGCCACCAACAGCGTGGACCCCCAGACCGAAGCCCTGATCCAGCAGGCCCTGCGACGCCTCACCCACGGGCGCATGGCCATCGTCATCGCCCACCGGCTTTCCACGATCCGTAATGCCGACCGCATCGTGGTCCTGGAAGAAGGCCGGGTGGTAGAGGTGGGCAGCCACGCCGAGCTCTTAGCCAGCAAGGGCCTCTACTTTGACCTTTACACCGGCGCCTTTGCCGGGAAAGATGGGGGCGACGGCGCGAGGCCGGAGGTGTAGAAGCACGGGAGCGCCGCCTGAGCCAGCCCGAACTCCATGAGTGACGCAAGCCGTCCGTTGAGCGTCTGAAGCCCCTAGACCCCAAAGTGGTTTGGACTTAGAATTGGAGGCAGGGATAGCCTGCAAGGAGACGGCCATGACCAGAAGATTTCGAGTCATATTAGACCCCAACGAACTCGGTGGGTATACCGTAACGGTACCGGCGTTACTCGGCTGCGTCAGCGAGGGTGACACCAAGGAAGAGGCTCTCGCCAACATCCAGGAGGCGATAGAACTATACATAGAGAGCCTTCAGGCCGATGGCGAACCCATTCCCAGCGAGGAAGGCAGTAAGGGTTATGGCTAACACGCTTCAGCACGTAACCCAGATTGAAGCCTTTCGTGCGCTGCGAAGGACGCGCAATTTCCTGGAAGCTATCAAAGGGGAAGGGGGTGTTTCCGGATGAACGCGGAGCACGCAAATCAGCACGACCCCCGCATACGAAGGGCCATCGAGGAACTGAAGGACCTGATTCAAAGGCGCTATCCCAGGGCTACGTTCGAAGTGGCGCGAGAGGAGGACCCTGACGGCATCTATCTGAGGGCTACTGTGGAGGTAGGAGATATCGACGAGGTGGTGGATGTGGTAATTGACCGACTACTCGAGCTGCAGGTGGAGGAGAGACTCCCAGTTTACGTGATGCCTGTTCGCCCTTTGGAGCGTGTGCTGGAGCAGCTACGCCAACCGCGGCGCAAGATTAGACCCAGGATAGAGTTGGAGGGCGTAGCACCTGCCCCCTGAGCTGTTAGGTGTTGCGGCCGGCTCGTCTCGTATGCTCATGGCCGTACCGGTGACTTTGTGGCTCCCCAGTCAATCCGTGGCCTGGCCGGGCGGTGGGGCGAGCGCAGCTCTTGGACTTCCCGTTCCAGGGGACGGGTGGGGATAAGGTGCACCGGCAGCCCCTCCTCTATTTGCAGTTCCAGCACCCGGTCAATAACAACGTCCAGCACCTCATCAGGGTCCTCCACATCCACGGTCGCGATAAGGTGCACTGCATCGGCTTCATCCTGGCCGGGAGCCACTTCAAAGGTGGCAGCGGGATACCGCCGTCGCACCATGTCCGTCAACTCTGCCAGGGCTTGTTCCGTCCGTGGGTCTAGCCCGCGAAGATGCTCTCTGCTCATACTATCCCACTCTCTCCATGCTGTACCGCCTCAACCAGCATCCGGGTCCGGCGGAGCGCTCGTGCCGATTGGTCTTGGCTGACCCGGGAGGCGTCATAGTCCGCTCTCTGGCGCAGAGCATAGGTCCCTTCCCGTTGGTGCCGGTAGAGGCGGAAGGACACGCCATCGCCGGTCCGGAATACGTCCCCGCAAGTGGCGTTTAGCCTCCTTTGCTGAACCATCTCCTGGACGGTCTCAGCCCTCTCGTAAGCAGGGTTGAGTTGGACCAACGCGTCCGGCCAGAGCATCCCGTCCCGCAGAATCTGTTCCTCGATAAATCTGCGCACCCGCTCATCAGATATCGACAGGAAACTCTGCACATACTTGGTGTATTGGTCGATAATGGATCGATGCACGTCAAAGACATTCACTTGGTGCAGCCCGCTGGAATTGTTGTGGCGTGACGGAGGCGTGAGCGCGGGGCGGCCGAAGGGTCGCTAGACAAGTTTGGCGTTGATCCGCCGCCGAGGTAACCGGCTGAGTGTGCCAGTGATGTCACTCCGACTACAAGAAGATTCGAAGGAATGCCACTGCTTTGTACTGGTTTTCAGGTGAAGTCAATGGTTTCTGACTCCACCAGGGGACGGCTTAGGGAATTGATCCAGTAGCCGCCGCTATAGACTCGTACGTTATTTCCAGCAGGCGGTCCATCTCTCTCTTCTTGATCGACAGGGGTGGGACCAGGACGACGACATCCCCCAGGGGACGGAGGATGGCGCCCCGGGGCCGGGCCTCCAAGGCCACGCGGGCGCCCATGCGGACCTCCGGCGGGTAGGGGGCCTTGGTCGACCTGTCGGCCACCAGCTCGATGCCTACCATGAATCCCTTCTGGCGTATGTCCCCGACGTGGGGAAGCTCCCAGAAGCGGCGAAGCCCCCGCTCCATCTGGACGATCTTGCCCTGAAGCCTCTCCAGGGTGCGGTCCTGGTCAAAGACCTCCAGGCTGGCCAGCCCGGCGGCGCAGGCCAGCGGATTGCCCGTGTAGGTGTGGCCGTGGAAGAAGGTGCGGTCCTCGTGAGGCTGGCCTAGGAAGGCCTGGTAGACTTCCTCCGTGGCAAGCGTGGCTGCCAGGGGCAGATAGCCCCCGGTGATGCCTTTGGCCAGGCAGAGAAGGTCTGGCCGGATCTCTTCATGCTCGCAGGCGAACATCCGCCCCGTGCGCCCGAACCCCACGGCCACCTCGTCGGCAATCATCAGCACCCTATAGCGAGTGCACAGCTCCCGAACTCTGGACAGGTAGCCCGGCGGCGAGACCAGCATTCCACCGGCCGCCTGGACCAGGGGCTCGATGATCACCGCTGCCACTGACCGGTGCTGGGCCTTCAGGGCCGCCTCCAGGTTGTTCAGACAGGCCAGGCGGCAGTTCTCGCAAGGAAGAGGAACAGGGAACGAAGAACGAGGCGGCTCGGGGCTGGGCCTGCCGCCAGGCTGGGGGGAGCGGGGGGTGTCCCCCCAAACCAGTACGTCCAGATGGGTTGGGGCCAAGCCGGCGCCGCCAGGCCGGGGGGATTGGGGGGTGTCCCCCCATCCTTTTGCCTCCAGGTGGGGTGGGGCCATCCGGTCATTGCACACCGGACATCTGTAGCAGTAGGCGCTCTCCACCTGGATACTGTCCATTAACAAGGGGCGGTAGAGCCCATGGAAAAGGGAGATGCCCCCGACTCCCACGGCCCCAATGGTATCCCCGTGGTAGCCGTTCTTGAAGGAGATGAAGCGCGTCTTGGCCCGGCCCTCTGGAGAAACCTGCTGCCAGTACTGAAAGGCCATCTTGAGAGCGACCTCGACGGCCGTTGATCCGTTGTCGGAGTAGAAGAGGCGGCTCAGCCCGGGAGGCGCTATCCCCACCAGCTTCTCGGCAAGGAGGATGCTGGGAACATTGGCCAGACCCAGCAGAGTGGAGTGGGATACTTGGCGCACCTGGCGGAGGATAGCGCGGTCGATCTCCCGCCGGCGGTGGCCGTGGATATTGGTCCAGAGGGAAGAGACGCCATCCAGGTAGGCGCGGCCGGAGATGTCCCGCAGGTAGCTACCCTTCGCCGCCTCGATGATCAGTGGCTCTCCCTTCTCCCATTCTTGCATCGGAGTGAAGGGGTGCCAGATGAATCTTTTGTCTGCCGCGGCGAGGACCTTGGGGTCTACGCTGGCCGAAGCCGATCTTCCGCCCCCGCGTTGCACCTTGGCGCCGCGTAGGGGAGGCTCATGAGCCTCCCCTACAGTTGGGTCAGGATCGGCATGGCGTAGGGGCGATATATGAGCCTCCACTACAGGTTGATCACGTCCGGTCTGGCGTAGGGGAGGCTCATGAACCTCCCCTACAGCGGCGTCATTCGTATCTTTTGAGTGGCGCGAGACTCTCCCGGCCTCGCCTGGTTCAGGCTGCAAGGATGTCCTCCAAACTTACGTCCCGGTTGATAGCTTCCACCAGGCCCTCCAGGCTTCCCCGGGCCAGATCCAGGCCAGGCAGATAGTGGAGAAGGCCCAGGACCGGCAGGCCGGAGTGCTTCTTGATGGCCTGAGG